>LFCJ01003827.1_pt1 | contig 11031 bp, 10 predicted proteins | sample 643141 | NCBI WGS metagenome assembly LFCJ01 (sample SAMN03766243, study PRJNA286221) | soda lake metagenome | biome: soda lake; feature: Kulunda steppe; material: water; isolation source: sample B1-Br-g2 brine of Lake Bitter-1 | place: Russia: Kulunda steppe | collected 2010-07 | reverse complement strand
TCCTCGGCAAGCGTACTCGTCCGTATGAGGTGTCCATAACCGATTTTCGGTCCCCCATCTACCCTAATCGCAAGATGCATCTAAATTTTCTTTTGGCGCACAGAGTCATTAATCGAAGCAAGTCCTTCTGCATCTACGAGATCGATCGCAGCTCGAACCGGAAGAATATTTTTGTATTCAATCTGTGAATATATCTTTTCTATGAGTTGATAATCGCCTGCTTCGTCAAGGGTGAGTCGGAGGTCAATTCGATCAATATATCGATCATCTTCGAACACTTCGCTTGAAGTGATATTCTCAGTCTCGAATTCATGTGAATTCTCACGATAGTACGGCGTCACGTGCTCGTGTTCTGCTTGAGTTGTGGCTGCTGAAATGACCTTTTGGAAACTTTCACAACTAAATGCTTCAATGTCTAATCCCCGGGGAAAGGTCCGACTTGCAGTGTTACTTGCATAATCTGCATTCCCATCTTTGACAGGTGCTACGACTTTATTAATCGTCATCGGGTCAATTAGCGGGCAGTCTCCCGTCACTCTCAGGATGACGTCTGGATCGTACACTTCGACTGCTTTTTCGAACCGGCTCAGAACATTCGATTCACTCCCACGGATCACGTTCGCGCCAAAGTTGGGTGCGTACTGTTCGATCACGTCATCAGTGGGTTCTGTCGACGTTGCAACGACGACATGGTCGACGCTGTCTGCATGGGCTGTTCTATTTACGACATGGTCGAGTGCTGGTCGACCGTTCAGGGGATACATTACTTTTCCTGGGAGGCGAGTAGAGCCAGTTCGAGCTTGGATTATTGCAATTGTTTTGTTACTCATAGAGATAGAGTGTATTATTAGAGCCAACGTAAAGTTTGATATAGGATATAATAAAGTCTTTTCAAACTAATTTTTGACGACATAAACTGAAACTTATACAGTCAACCAATAGTATAAATAACTACTACGTTTAGCAGTGTAATACATGTACACAATACTGTCTACCTATCCGGCTCACGCCTCAGGAAATGTTGGTGATAAGCTATTAGAAGAGCAAACAAAACATCTAATTGAAAAAGAAACAGGTGTTTCTGAATTTGAGATATATTTTCGCAGTCGGGATTTTTCAGCTGATATAGACAAATTGAATAAGTCTGATGCGATTATCTTGCCGGCATTTGCGATTCGAGAACCACTACATCCAGACACTTACGCACTCACGGAAAATTTAGATGATATTGAGGTTCCATTAATTCCAATTGCTTCGAACTGGACACATTATCCGGGAGACGCTGTCAGTAATAATACGCTCAATTATAAATCAGAGACGGTGTCATTGATAAAGAAGTTAGATCAGCAGTCCGCGCTTGACCGATTAACAACCCGAGATATATACACAAAAAATATTCTTGAGAGACATGGTTTTGACGATGTAACGCTTGTTGGCGATTTAGGTTGGTATCATGACGACTACTTGGGTGAGCCTATGCGTGTGCCAGACTCTATTGATCACGTGGTAATGACTACGCCACATAATGCGCATTATGTTCCACAAGCAGAGGCAGTCATGGATATGCTTATTTCAGAGTTCCCTGATGCGACACTTACATGTTCTTTCCATAGTTCTCTGTCGCCATCGGATCAGAAATTACGAAGACTAGCACAAGAGAGAGGGTTTGAGATTGTTCTAGCGAGTCATAATACTGATAATCTTGAATTCTATGATGAGTGTGATCTTCACGTCGGGTACCGGCTCCACGGTCACATTAGTTTCCTTCGCCGTCGACTACCTTCTGTACTAATCGGTGAAGACGGTCGAGGCAATGGTTTTAATGCCACACTCGGTGTCGGTGGTTTTCAAGCTACGAATCGTCGCCTCACTGGTCAATCAGCTTTGGCTGTTAATTACCTATCCGATTCTTTACTAGGAAAGGGTATTAATGAATTTTCTTCCAAATTCATGAATAAACCTAACTTATCCAAACGAGTGATTGCTCCCGCAGATATGAATGTCCCACAACTAATTAGACAGTTCCTTCAAAAAGAAATGGAAAATGAGTTTGAAAGTTACAGCGTAGTACCTGAAATTTTCGATCAGACTTATGAGAATAATATGAAACCATTCTTAAAGTCACTCCCCTAAATTGGATCTTATATGAATCATATCTCTAAATTTATTAAGAGTGTGGTAGATACTGCCTATAAATTATCTAAAAATGATATATCAAATAATATGAGTATGGTAGATAAACCTGATTGGCTTTGTGGACCTAATCTATATTCATACTGTATTAATGATACAGAGTATCTTATATCACATGATGGAACCTCATCAGATGTTGAATGGGTTATCAATGGTCAAAGAATGAACATTATTTCAGTTCCGATTGTCACTTCTGATTACAATAGGTCTGTGAAAATTTCGACACCGTTTGAAACCTACCAGATTGATTTTGATGAATCCTATGATTATCCAACTCAAATATGGGTGGAATTTGAAATACCTGATCATATTGACGAATTCGTATTGAACATCTCGTCAACCGGATCTGCATCTAAATCAAGACTTCCATTTCAAATCTTAACAAGCGAAAATGCAATTGAAAAAACTCGAATGGGACTTCCCGCTCTCTACCCCAAACAGTCTTGTCCACCAATTTTTCTCATATCTATCGATACCCTGCCCTATAGTGAACGATCAAGCATGCAACCTCTCCTTGATGCTCTTGGTCCCGATGCAGTAGTTCCATCAGAGCCAAGAACACAAGGCTACTGGACAGCGCCATCTCATGCATCAATGTTTACTGGTAGTCATCCCGGTGACCATGGATACGTCGGTCATGGCAAAGCAGAGGGTGATGAACGACCAATCAACCCGGATATGACTACCCTCTCTGAACTGTTAACTAATAATGGTTACAAATGTTCTGGATTGGTAAGTCATACCCGTATTCTCCCCGAGTTTGGATTTGGCAGAGGTTGTCATCGCTATCGTGCAGATACAATGAGCTATTCCGATTGGATTACACGCGACCACGATTCGAGTCACAGTGTAAACCAATTGATTAATTGGGTCAATTCTGATATGTCCCGGAGAGAGCATAGTTTATTTTATTTCCTTCATGTTTTTGATCCACACTACCCATATCTTCCGCCACTTGAATATCTTAATCAAAATGATATTGATTTCACAAAAGCCAAACAATATCGCAAACAGTACAGTGAAGCACGCGGAGAGATAGGTGATTATCTACACCAGTATCAAAATAATCATAGTGTAGATGCAGAACTTATTACAGAAATGGAGCAATACCTCTCTATGTCTGTTGAATACACCGCTGCCCAAATTGCAAGACTTGTTGACTACTTACGCACAGTAGATCTGTTTGATGAATCATTAATTATTGTGACTGGAGATCATGGTGAAGAATTCGGTGAACGCGGCTTTTTCACCCACTCATCATTGTATGACCGAAATATACGCCCATTCATGGCGATTAAGCCACCAACATCTGCGGATTGGTCTGTTCCCGATGCTGTTGATACAATCGATTTCCTTCCAACTATTGCTCAACTGATTGATGCAGAGATTCCCAGCCACTGCACTGGTCACCCAATTCAAACCAAGCAAAAAAATACCCGCCCTCGAATTACAGAGCGGATCAGACACGACTGGTACAATGTATCTATCGAGGCTAAAGGTTTTAAAGGAATCTTCACATATAAATCTGGATATCCCAACCGTCCAGCAGAACCGCTTGTCTTAGATGGTCCTGTACTGACTGAATTCTACGAACAGGATGCTGTTCGGTCGGGTGATTTTTCAGAATGTGAATTGCCACCAAATGCAGCGGAGTTACAACAACTTGCAGAAGACTTCATTCTGGAAAACAATTTCCAGTATCGCTCAGAGGCATCAGCTACGAAGCCATCACAAGAGACCAAAGACCGGCTGAAAGACCTTGGGTATATGTGACTGTTTAGCTTCCCACTAATTATTGTTTGACTGTATAATTAATAATCTCCTATGCGAGATATGTGTATTGGAATGAATTTTTAGAATACTAACTATAATTCATAGTTCCCTCTGTTTTTAATCGAGTGAGTTCCTCACATACTTTCTTGGTTGCACGTGACTCGAAATAGTACTCTTTGTTGAACGTCGACTCCCCGCAACCCAATGAGCCCGCAAGCTCATCAATCGTTGAAATCAGTTTTGCTGAACCCTCATCAACTAGTGGTTGCAGAACTAATGACCCCTCGCAATCAAAAACATACGTCTCCAAATCAAAAGTTAGTCCCTCATATATCGCAGTTGAGCCCACACCAATTTGAACAGTTGAATGAGCAAACAGTTCATATAATGAGGGTTCAGAGCTATCAATCACGTCAAAATCTGCAGTGGTCAACCATGGATACTCAGTCTCCCAACGATCATACTCTCCAGGATGTAATTTATATACAATTTTATTATCAATATTAGGGTGTTGAGCAACTTCACAGGCGAATTTTGAAAGCTCTTCGCCAATTGTTCCTTGAGAAATGAATATTATTTGTTTTTTTGAGTCTATTGATTCATATTGCTGTTTTGTTTGTTCGAGATACGGGTATCCAACAGGAATAACTCGGTCGTCTGGAATCGGGAACTCGACATTTTCACTCCAAAATTCACCCCACGTTAGGAGGTAATCTGGAAACAATTTCTTAGTTCGGTTACCAAAAAATGAATAACCAAGATGATTCGCATAGATCACTCCATGTTGGAGTTCAACCACGGGAATTTCTTTGCGCTTACATGCTTCAATGAAGAGATGTTTTCCGTAACTAACAACAACAACCGCAATTTTTGGATCAACTCTGTCAAGCAAGCGTTCATATAACCAGAGTCGACAGTCTCTGTTTCGTAGTAGTCGCTGCACCTTTGCTTCAATATCTACGTTGACGTTGAACTTATCTTCGATCTTCCGATTGATCCTACTTAAGACTTCACGCTCTTCCTCGGAGAGAGAAACATTATATAACCCCAGCTTTCGTTGAATGGTCCCAGTGTAGTGTATGAATTCTAAATATCTGAGAGATGGTGTCTTTGCAGGCGTTTTGTGTTCCAGCAGATGAGGCATCTCAAAATGGACTGCATCAAGCGTACAGTGTTCATGTATGGGGTCACAATAGAGATCCCACCAGTACCCGTCATCTATCTTTTTTCTTCGGTGATGGCCTATGAACAGCACTTCGCTGGATGGTGTGAGATACGGATTCTTGAAAAAAAGATTTCGAAGCCAAAGCTTAGTGCCGGCAATATGGTTCTGCCGATTAAGAGTTAGTGATGTATGAGCTTGGCCGGTACCAGATTGTTGTTTGATTTCTCTATAAATTCTAACCCGAAGTTGTTCCCATATATAAACACCACCAACAGAAACATCAAATAGAGACTCCTGATTTTCAAATTCTCGATAACGTTCGATAATACTCATCAGAAGATAAAATTTGATGATTGTATTAAAATTTTCGATGGCTGTTTTTCAAGATTTTTGTGAAATTTAACAAGCTCCAGATGCTGAATAGAAACTTTGATTGCCACTTCTCTTTCAAATCACAAACTCAGCTGGAACTCAACTTACACTCTTGCTGAGACATTTCAATTGCGTAAACAAGTATAACACCGATAGTCAATACAATCATAAGTTTCTGAAACAGACCTTGTAAATTTTGTGTTATTGGGGAAGTAAACATAACTGCAAATATACTAAGTAATAGAGTGTTTATTTTTTGACTCTTAGTACAAATAGAGTATCTCAACATTGTCATTAGGAGTAAAAAGTATGCCGTTAATAAAAATACACCACCCTGAAGATAGGCAATAACATAATAAGAATCAAACGTGCGGAAATTATTGAGTACATGAGATGGGTTTGCCAATGTCCCAAAAAGATACTCACTCTCGACGTATTCTATAGGTGATAGCCACCTTCTTAGATCTCTCCCTGTAGCCTCACCCCAACTTTGTCTACCTAAGAGTAAATCTACCATATCACCATACCTGTCGGACGTTCGAATGCCACCGATGTTCATTAAATAGACCATAGCTAGACCAGCAGATCCAAAAATTAACACCTTAATTATTCGCAAGCGATGAATCTCACGGTAATGTATCATATATGTGGAAATTAGGAGAACGCCGAATGCAGAACTGACCATAGAAGTACGGACACCACTAGCAAACAACAAAAACGTCGAAATGGACAACCAAAAAATCGACTTCTTTTTTCTTGTTAATACGAACATAGAAAATGTAATCAAAAACGAAAATGAAAGAATACGACCAAATAGACCCAATCGTGTTGCAGGGCCCGCAAACTGGTTTTGGCCGTATCCTAGAGGTCGGTCAGTTGGCTGGTCTTGGTGCCAGAAAGACATGAACCCAGAAAAATCAATGGCACCTACAGAAGATAATATTTGGAACGCTACAAACACAAAAGAGACAGATAGAATATAAATAACTATCCGATATATATCGGAAAAAAGTTTATTAAAATTATCATATATATGTATAATCAAAACAATGAGAATTATTGACTGGATCCATCTGACATCACCAACAATATAACTAACTGGGTATTGGTATATAATGAAACCTAATAGAGGTAATAAAATCGATAAAGAAATATATAAGCTAGAGGATAATAACACCATAGGCAATTTTGGTATTTGTATAACTGTGTCACTAACTATTTTGTACAACAATAATAAGGATATCAAAACCATTAGCATATCAAATGCGTATATATCTACAGAACCGAAAGTTACAGGCGGACCAAGAATAATTCCAGAAAAGATTGTAATTACTATTATATTTCTATGTTTGATATTATTCATTTTGCTATATATTTTACTAAATTTCCATCTATAATCTATTCAGCTTTAGATTTATTTTCTTTAGTTACCAAACTGGTAGATAATGATTCTAACTGGTTAAGAACCAGTTTGGGTTGAAACTGTTCAAGTCTGTTCTTTCCTCTGTACTTCATTGTTTTGACCAGATCGGGTTGATTCAAATACTGGTTAATTTTGTTTGCTAATTCAACCTCGTCATTTTCAGGGAAAACCAGACCAGCATCACCTACAATCCAAGGAGGAGCTCCTGTATCTGAAACAATTACGGCACAATTCATCTGCCAAGACTCAAGTATTGTTCTACCGAACGGCTCTGGCCATCGTCCAGGATGAACAAATATATCTGAATCGTCATAATAATCTGCTAATAACTCATGATCTACGTAGCCGTGAAATGTGATCTCATCATCAAGAGAAAGGTTATTAGATAGCTGTTCAAGTTCTTGCCGCTGCGGCCCATTTCCAACAATACTTATAGAACACTTATTGTCTAAGTGAGGAATTGCTTTAATTAAGGTATCTACTCCTTTTTCATACGATAATCTACCGACGTACAATATCTTTGAGTTATGCGAACTTTTATTTCCATCACTTGTATAGGGGAATTCTGGATCATAGAAATTAGGAATAGTTTCAATAATTTCATTATTTATTCCGAAACCAGAATAAATCTCTTTTGTACTGGGACTAATTGCATAATATTGATCTGCGCAGTTCATCCACTCGATATAATTATTTGTTTGTTGAAAATATAGTGGGATTCGAGATGTGGTTTGAATCATATTTTCATCTGAATGTCTGATTCGATTCCATAGGCCACATTCGGTATAGCACTCATTTTTTATTTTTGTAGGGTCAGAACACACAGCCCCATATTGATTTAGTCTGCAAATAACTGGAACATTTCCTTTTTTAGAGCGGTAAATTCCAGCAGGTGGTGCAATATATGGGTCAAATATATGGAAAAGATCAGAATCCTCCTCAAGGTCGTTTAGGATGGATACTATCTGGCTTGGCTTTAATATTTCAATCTTATTTATTGGTTTCTCTATAATCTCATACGGTACCGAGTTAGGTATACTATTGTCTACAGCAAAATTTAGAGTGGCTACGGTCACATCATGACCTCGTTGGAGAAAACTTCGCGCGATAAGATCGAGGCTAAAATTCGACCCCCCTCCATTAAGATTCAATTTGTGTGCAATAAAGGTTATGTTCATACGACAATCTTCCATGTTTTAGTTTGAGTTCAAAAATAAAACCCTATCGGCTGACGTGTGGACCATGTTGAATAAATCAATTTCTGTCTACTAAACTAACCCGGTCCGATTGTCTCCAACACTTGCGTCGTCCGTTCGACCGTATCGCACCAGCGATGACTTCCAACGATGTTTTTGCGCCCGTCGTCCGCAACTTGGGACTGTTTTCGCACCCCAGCCACGATCGATTTGACGACCGCCTCTATATCAGTCACGTCGACATCGCAATCATGTTCACCGAGCACCGACTGGACGTATTCAAGATCACTTACAACCACCCGCGTCCCACTTGCCATCGCCTCTAATACAGTCCGCGGTACGCCCTCCGCCCGACTGGGCAATACCAATACGTCCCCACTCCGATACACCTTCGGCATCTCGTCGTACGAAACGTGCCCAAGAAACGTCACTGACCCGTCGATCCCCAACTCTCGAATTTGATCCTCTAACTCCTCACGAAGCGGACCGTTGCCGCACAAATATAGTTCCGCAGCAGGAAGCTCCGTCAGTACCTCTGCGAACGCCTCGATTGCAAGCCACGGCCGCTTCCCGTCGACCAATCGTCCGACAAACAAGACAACAGGTCCCTCCGAATCAATCAGTTCACTCTCAGGTCCTTCCGGGGTGAACCGGTCTATATCGATTCCGTTAGGCACTACGTTGATCTGTGAAGTTACACCCAGATCGCTCACACGCTGTTTGTCTTCGTCGGTGTAACAAAGTATTCGATCTGCCTGATTGAATGTCCATCGACCAAGCGTCCGCAAATACAGCTCAAAAATCCGTTCTGGTGCGTTTTGCGTATACAGTCCGTGATTCGTGATCACCAACGGAACATCATCGAATCGACGTTTGAGAGCCGCAAGATTCGTCGTAAAGTAGTAGTGTGAGTGCGCGTGGACAACATCGAACGAGTCGTTCGTGCCCCACAGATATTGTGCGACGGCCGGCGAGATATCATTGCCAAGAACGGTGAAGCCAGGAGAAACACGAACAATTGTATACCCATCTGTTTCCTTGATATGTGGTAACGAACTGTCTTCACGTGTCGTTAACACAGTTACATCATGACCCATCGCTGCTTGATCGCGGCTCATCGCATGGACGTGATACTCGCCGCCGCCCATCGTATCTGGATAGACCCATGGAGCGACTCTCAGTATTCGCATTAGGTTACTCTGTGGACTGGTTGTAAACAAACGTACTGGTTGTCTACAGAGAAATATATCACCTATATCAGCTAGTCGACCTCACACACGACCTTCTGAAGTTCAGCAAATAGTTCGGGGTCATGTTCCCGCAGATGTTCAATATCATTTTTGAGAGGCCCCTCTATTCGTGCACGCACGCGCGAGCGAGCTTCGTATTCTCGCTGCTTTTCAGTTTTGCCGGCGAGACAATCTTTCTCATAACCAGTGAGAATACCACGACCTGTAGACATGGCTGTACCTTCGGATGCAGTTTTATAAATTGTAACGTGTGATTCTCCTGTCTCACTTGCCCTATCCAGCAATGTTGCCTGTATATGCCAATATTTAATATGGCTGGGCAGATACAAGCAAGTAGAAAGCGTGGAATCTCGGTCAGAAGATGGCCGAAGCGTGTTGGAGCACGCTCGACCGCGCTTCGCTGGTAACGAAGCATGACACAATTTGAACCAACCCAACAAGAGGGTATCGAACAGACCAACGAACACCTTAGAGGCGTCACTGAGTTACACGAGTGTCCAGCATGTGCTGCGATCGGACTTTTTGAACGGATTATCGAACACGACTGCGAGGCTTTTCTAGACCACAAGAAAGGGGTTGACCACTGATGGAGGGGGCGACGGTTCAGCACTCGCGGCCTATTTGCAAGCAGACTACAGATAGCGGTGAGAGGCCATGAGCATCGACACGCTCAGTGGTGACGTCTATATTCGACTCAAGACAGACTTGCTCGTGATTGGTGATTCAATCATGACTGATCGTCATCATGCAAGCAGTGGCATCTACGAAGACACAGACCCACAGAATCAGATCGGCGGCATTATTCCGGCCTTTCCGCTATCTGGCTGGCTTCGCCACGGGATGGAAACCGTTCTTCAAAACCGTGGCACCACAGCCTGTCACCCTGGTGAAGCGAATGCCAATTTCAAGCGAGATGAAATCTACAAGCGTGACCTCGAGGCAGGCTACCACGAGAAAGGCACATGCCTCGATAGCACTGCAGAAGGCTGTCTCATCTTCGATCTGTTTGGCGGGTTCGAAGATCGCCCCGGGAAGTTCATGCGTCGACCGATTCAGTTCTCACCTGTCCGATCGAGCGTCGACTACACACGAGGCCAAGCAGAGGGTCATTACCGTCGACTCAACCGAAACATCACGTCCCGAAATGTCGAAGACAACCGTCGACCCCTTCGCCATGCAAAACTCGACGCCGTCGCCAATCTCGATGGGGCATGGCAACTCACGTTCCGCGAACTGAAACCCGAGTTTATCGGCCTTCTCGCCGAAGCCATTGAGTATCTCGATAGTCACCAGACTGATTTCCGTCATCAGCTCGGTGGCGCGCGCAACTTCGGGGCAGGAATCGTTGACTGTGAACTCATCAATCCACTGTACAAAACAGACGAGCTCAAGCGTGTTTTCGACCGAGGAAAGCGCTCGACTACAGCAATGGACGAAAAAGATACCAAGTGGTGCGAAGCGTATCTCCCAGAATTCGTCGAGGTATTGGAAACCCGAACGGGAGCGCCCAGATAGATGGTCGGACACAGCGACCTCGCAGAACAACGAGACCAAAGCGTTCTCCTGACAGCGTATCGCCACGACACACACAAGTTCACTGGACAAGCCCACAACTCTGCTCCGGAGATGCTCGACAACATACCTGTCAATGAGTCTGTT
>LFCJ01003825.1_pt1 | contig 11035 bp, 6 predicted proteins | sample 643141 | NCBI WGS metagenome assembly LFCJ01 (sample SAMN03766243, study PRJNA286221) | soda lake metagenome | biome: soda lake; feature: Kulunda steppe; material: water; isolation source: sample B1-Br-g2 brine of Lake Bitter-1 | place: Russia: Kulunda steppe | collected 2010-07 | reverse complement strand
TTCACAACGGATACGATATCCTCCCGTGACGAAAGATATGGGGCTTCATCATCGTCTGCGTTCTCAAGAACTGATTCGACTCGTGGTTCTCCACCTGTTATCCCAATGGTTCCGTCTGTCGCAAACACGACTTCGTCGTTCGAGTCGTCATCAATATCAACTAGGATAAAATCACCATGCTCGGTTCCTTCTTCAGTGAGTTCAAACGACCCAGTCCAGATTGTGAAGGGGATGACCTCCGACTCATTCGCAACCTCAAGGTTGAGCACCCAGTCAACCTCTGACGATTCTGCAAGCGTCTCTTGCAGATAGTCCTTGTCAGGCCCAAGGTCTGAAACGGGAATTGAATACGGATGGAAATAGAGGGAGAATGGGTCATCAGGGGCAAAGAGATAGGAGAACGCCGGAGCCAGTCCGGAAGGGACATCCAACTGTTCTTCGAGCGTATCTGCGTGCTCGCTAGTCCCGTCATCGCCCACATCGTCGTCATTCCCGCTATCTTCAATACAGCCTGCAATACTCACTATCAGTGCAACTCCTGAACCAGTCAGAAGCGTTCGTCTGGAGAGCCGTGTCATGTTGTCTGTTTGTCAACCAATTTATTTAAAAGGTCGATATCCGTTTCTCGGAGCAAAAACCGAATGTGGTACCGTCAGAAAGAGAGCAAACTCAGTACCTTGTCGGTTTACATAAACTCGCCAAGTCCTTTCTGTTCCTGTCCGGATTTGACCTCTTGCCACGAAATATCGAGTGCTTCGAGAATTCGCTCAATTGGCCCCTGGAGGGTCTTTTCGAGCATCTTGTCCCAGTCAATCTCAAATTCCTCGGGGAGTTGATCAGCATACTCGATACAGATTACATCCGGGTTTCGCTTGAACTCACCATACAGCGGGTCAGTCGATGGGTCAAGGCCAAGCTCGCTTTCAACTCGCTCGAAGAAGTCCGAGTGGACGCGCTTGAGATAGAGCCGTTTGGGTTTTGAGCCACGCTGGAAGTTCGTCCCGAGCAAGAGATTTGCGTATTTTGCCCCGCGGACCTGTGCCGTATCGGTATCGTAGTTGTCCAGTCGTTTCCCAATGCCACCAGGAATACCAATCCGTTCCGGATCGGCTTTCCCCTCTTTGAACTCCTCGATGACCTCCGTTACATACGTCTTGATATCCTCGAAATCATCGCCGGTCACGATCATCTCGATGACGTTTTTTTGCACCTCTTTGGTGATGGCGGCGATATCAGAGCGCTGGTATTCAAAGCCAGTAATATCGATATCATCGACCTCTTTCCCTTCTTTCCAGACGATATGTCCAGCATAGCGCTTCTTTTTACCAGCCTGGAAGAATCGCTTGTAGAGTTTTTCAAACTCAATCTGGAACCGATGTTCTGTAGCGTTTAACACCTCCAATGCAAACTCATCATAAGATTTGTTAATCCGCTCCTCAATTTCGAGCGAGCGCTCGATTGCTTCGTCCTGTGAGACCTCATTACCAACGCTTACCATGACGCTGTCGGTGTCCCCGTAGATCACTTCTTTGTCAATTTCGTTGGTGACTTCCTCCGTGAACTCGATGACCTCACGACCCGTTGCTGTGACAGCAGCACCCATTTCGCGGTCGTACAGCCGGAATCGGGTCCACCCCAAAACGCCATAGAGAGACTGACCAACGTGCTGGAACGTTCCGTTTCGGCCGGCCATGAGGGTGTGGTTATCCTCGACAGTAACGCAGTATACACCCTTATCAGCGGTACTACGAGAGCCACTCCTATGCATTCGGAAGGAATTCTTTCCGCCCTCGGTACAGTAGAGTCGCCACGACCCGCTGTCATGGTTGTACGTTACCGTTTTGCCAAGCTGCGCACACAGTCGGATAACATCGTCCCGAAGTGTTTGACTGGCTGTGGAAAATCGCCAGGAGTTGGGTTGGCGGTCTCCATCCCCGTCGATGAGCGTCTCAAGGAACAGTTGCTTTTGCTCCCTGCTGGCTTGGAATATACATTCGGGAATCCGCTTCTCAAAGCTTCCGTCACCACAGGAGTCTTTGAGGAAGTTCCCAAGGAGTTCCGATGTAAAGCTAAATGAGCGGTCATCAGTGTAACAATCGAATCCCATACTATCAAGCAGTTTTCCGATTCGTGAGTGGTGGTTGTCGCCACCATCCGGAAGAACATCCAGTGATTGCGTAGCAGTAGTACCCTCTTTGTCAGTAGAGTCAGCGCTTTGTGCGATTTTGACCGTTGTGGAGCATCCCCGGTAGTTATCCCCGAATTGCTTTTCAGTGGTTGTGTAGACGTTTCCTTCAGTGATATACCACGCGAGGAACTCGATGAACTCATCGCCATCGTAGACTCTTGGAATCCACTTGCGATTCGGTTCAGCATGGATGTAGCTGCGCTCGCAAACAGATTCGATATACTCTCGGTGTTGTTCAAACTCCGCGGCGGTGAAGACATATCCAACCTGACCGATATCGTTTTTCTGAACTCTGGGTGGTGTCCAACCCAACTCCGTTGTAAACGTATGTCCGTGAACTGACGGTCGAACCCAAACCTCGTACTCCGCATCGATGTATTCGGTCAGGTCGACTGTCTCAATACGACAACCGTGTTCGAAATCCCAGTCATGGGGGAGTTCGTAATGACTTGATTCGTTGAGGTCGCCGGCTTCAATGAAGTCCCAGCTATCCTGTGTAATTCCGTTTGTGTCGTTCTGGCGGACAAGCATCCGGTGGTTTGGCGTTACGCGGAAATCGATTTTGCTGGTCTGAATGTCGACGAGTTCCCCGCGATAGTCCGGGTATGCGTGGGTATCAGTGACCTCCTTCACCTGTAAGTTCATCGTTCCGGGGTCGAGCGAATAAACCTCATCACCAATTTCGAGGTCGGTGATTAGCCGGACGCCATCAGGTGTCAGCACCTCGGTATCCGGCGTGAAACAGTTCATGATTACCTTGACAGCTTGTTGTTGGCGGTCATACTGCTCGTATTCAGCAGATTTGGGGTCGTGCTGATTTCGGAGTTCCTTCTTTTGTTCTCGCTCGGTCAACAGCTCATCGACCATCCCACGGATTGCGCCGTCTGGTTCCTGCTGGAAATGTGTCCCATTGGGCGCACGGTAAGTCTCATCACCGTAGGAGTCGGGGTTGACTTTGGTCTCTGGCGATGCGTTAATTGTTACCATGCACATCGGGTAGAGGCTCTTCAGGTCGAGCACGCTCACATTCTCTCGAACGCCAGTAATTGGGTCGAACACAGCCCCACCCTCGTACTCTTCGCTCTCTTGTTGTCCTTTCGAGGGGAGGGCGAATTTGTCGTGCAATTTATGCAGGACATACATGTCCACTGCATCGCCGGGAGTGGTGGCGTCTTCAAGTTTACAGCCGACAAACTGGCGCACTTCGTTCCAGAACGCAACGATGTCTTGTTCTCGGTCAAGCTCGACACAGAGTTCAACATCCCGAAGGTTGTATTCGAGCAACCGTTCGGGGTTTTCTTCCCACATATCCCCGATATCGCCCGTATAGCGTTCCTTTCCGATACCGAGTTCGCGCTGGCCGACCGCTTCGAGGCGATAGGATTCGAGTTCGGTAAACTGTGTTCGCTGATAGGCATACAGCAAGTCAAACACCACACGACCTTTGATATCAGGTCCGCCCCAGCCACTGTCCCAGACCTCGTTGACCCGGGAAAGGCGATTTGAATCAAGGTCCTGTTTTGACGAGCTATTGAGTACGTCGAGACGGTCCACGAGATACGGGGCATCGAAGTCGTCAAAGTTCCAGCCAGTCAGGACGTCCGGGTCCGTCTCATCGAGATACTCGATGAACTGGGCGAGCATCTCTGCTTCACTCTCGTAAATACGAATGTCGTAATCTAGCTCGACCACTTCATCCGACGCCCTGCGTGAGTCGGTTTGAATGGGTTCGTACTCAGGGAGTTCTGACGGTGGGGTGACGCCTTTCTGTGCATCAACAAGCCAGAGAATATACTGGTCGTCGTAGGAATCGTGACTGGCAATACAAATGATAGGCTCTTCTCCCTCCTCAGGGAAACCATGGCGGTCCTCAACTTCAATATCGAAGGTGTTGACACGCGGGGTTACATCAACGTCTACGGGTTCAACTTCTTTGTGGTGGACCCGAACGGTCATTCGGTCCGAGTCATCTGCCCCGCTGATTTCTCGGCGCGGGATTCTGATACCACTCGTGATGTCCTTATCGATAAGGAACCGATTTGGAAAGAGAATATCCGCTTCGTAATGGTCAAATTCGTCTCGAACTTGTCCAACGTCTCGGGGCGTCTGCCCGTATATCTTTAGGAGTTCTGTCCCACGGATGGACTGGAAAGGGTTCCCGTTTGTATCGGTTTCATCCCACCCGGTAATTCGGTCATATTCCTGTAATCGTCCCTCGGTAACCGAATCAGCTGGTGTGTAAAAATAGGGCTTGAACTCTCGAACGCGCGCGTGGACGAGTTCGCCGTCAGTTGTCCGACCAAACACGTGAATGACGGGATACTCGCCATCACCGTTCCCTTCTATCGTATAATCGACCTGCATGACCGCAATATCGACCGTCTCGTCGGTCTCTTCGTAAAGCACGTCAGCTTTATCAAGATGCGTCGTACTCGCTGTGTTACCGGCGACGGCTTTCGCTTCCTCGGACGCGGGACGGGCATCCTCGTCATCCGTAGAATAATCCCCAAGTGAAGACTGACCCATGATAGTCCGTGTTTGCTCCCACCGGTAAAAACTCCGGTGAAAGATAGCGGTTGCATCAGCCACGAACGTATTGGTCAGATTGGGAAAACGATTAAGTATGATAGATTATAACTTACATACGAAGCCTCAGTGCGTGGGGCTTCCGACGGGAACCACCGTCGAACGCTATGTAATTGGTACCGACCGTCAGGCAGCGCGCCGGGAGGATGACCGGCCGGCATCCTTCAGGCATTTTACACAGGCAACCCAACGAGGAACACCACCCTGTCGACGGTGAGGCTTAACCGCTTGCGGATAGTACCAGTGGTATGGCCCGGAAGGCCACATTGCCGGGCACATCCGAGACAGACCAGATAGTGTGCCATGTCGATATGGATTGTTTTTATGCGGCTTGCGAGCGCCTGCGTGAACCACCGTTGCGTAATGAGCCGCTTGTGGTTGGGATGGGGTATGAACCCGGCGAGAGTCATGGCGCGGTGGCGACCGCAAGTTACGAAGCCCGTGAATTTGGTGTCGAAAGTGCAATGCCCATCTCTGAGGCACTGACGTTACTTCCGAGAAAAATTGAGGTGGCAAAATCGGGTGAGCGACCGGTCTCGGAGGCTGGCTTTTATCGGTCTGTCGACCTCGAGTGGTACGAATCGGTGGCACAAGACGTGAAAGCAGTGCTCCGAGAGTATGCTGAAACGATACGGGAGGTCAGTATTGACGAAGCGTATCTCGACATTACCGACCAGACAACGTGGGATGATGTACGGGCATTTGTCTCGGAACTAAAAGCAGCGATTCTGAACGAAGTCGGTGTTCCCGCTAGTGTGGGCGTCGCCCCAACGATGAGTGCGGCAAAGGTCGCAAGCGATCACGACAAGCCAGATGGGCTGGTAGTCGTTCGTCCTGGGGAAGTCGCCGCGTTTTTCGAACCGCTTGATGTGGAGGCCGTACACGGCGTCGGGCCTGTGACAGCCAGTGAACTCAAAAAAAGGGGTATCGAAACGGCGGGTGACCTCGCCGCTGCGGACGAACACGAATTGGAAAAGCGGTTTGGGGAGCGGGGTCGTCGCGTCTGTCAATTTGCGCGAGGAGCAGATACACGGTCTGTTGAACCACGAGGGAAACCCAAGAGTTTCTCCCGGGAATCCGCGTTTACTGACGCAACCGCAGACGTAGAATTGGTCACGGAGCGAATGGAAGCACTCGCGACCGCAGTTGCGAAGCGGGCGTCACAACGGGATGTCCTGTATCAGACTATCGGCATCAAAGTTGTCGAGCCACCGTTTGAGGTAAACACTCGAGCGCGGTCATTGCCCGGGCCGGTTTCGGATTCCTCGCTTGTGGTCCGGGTTGGACGCTCACTCTTTGAGGAGTTCGAGGGAACAACTGTCAGGAAAGTGGGTGTTCGGCTGTCAAACCTCTCGTTTGAATCGGCTGAACAACCAACGCTTGCAGACTGGGACAGTGAAACGCATTCACTGGCAGAAAGCCACCGCCAAAGTGACGACCAGCCAGATGCCGGTGATACGTCGAAAAGACCGGGAAACAGGAATGGACAGCGGTCACTCACCGAGTATACCAAACATGACTAGTGGACCCCTTCATACATTCCAGAAAGTGTAGCAACAGTACCAGTATACTGTAATAGTATTTCGTGTTTGTAGCGCTCAAAAGCCGATAAATCTGCAGTTTCATTTTTATAAGACACAATTATATCACTTGAAGTAATATACTATGCATGACCTGGCAGGCGACGATACTTGTCACACCGACGCTATTTGCGGTAGTGCTCGCGGCGTTACTGTCAGGATACGGACTGTACCAGTTACACGCAGGTAACCGCAGCCCTGTTGTACTCCTGTTTTTTTGGATTACCCTCGCCACGCTTGTCTGGACTGGATTCTCAGCGCTCAAGTTGCTCCACACGGACCCTGAGACGAAACTATTGTTCTATCAGATACTCCATATCGGTGCTGCCGCCTTGCCACCGCTTTTGTTCTGTTTCATCCTTGCCTACACCGACCGGACAGAGTGGTTGCACCCGGCATTACTCGGTGGTATTTTTGCCGTTCCTGCTCTCTTTGTGGCACTGCTGTTTCTCAACCCCGCGAACATTGTGATACAAGACGTTCACGTCATGACGAACGAACTTGTGTTACTGCGCGTTGAGAGCGGCCCAGGATTTCTCGTCTTTTTGTTATTTAGTACGGTATTTGTCAGTGCCGGCGTTGGGATAATGCTACTTGAATTACGACAGGTCGGTGCCACATACTATCCGCAGGCAGCGCTCATCACCCTCGCCGTCCTTGTTCCGCTGGTATTTGGTGGATTAAATGCACTGTCTGTGCCACCGTTTATCCAAGATGGACCGAACCTAGTGCCGACATCTGCTGCAGTGTCAACGGCCGCACTGGCTCTGCTCTTGAGCCGATATCGGCTGTTTAGCCGTCCGCCATTGGCATATGCCACCGCGATGAAGTATTCGCCCGATGCACTGTTTGTGCTTGACCAAAAGGAACAGATTGTGCATGCAAATGAGAGAGGTACTGCGATTCTAAACGAAATGGGAGGTCAACTGGGTGAGACGCTGACGAAGCATCTCTCGGGCTTCAATCCAGAGGCGGATTCCGGACAGCTCAGAGAGGTCTCAGGACGGTCAGGGGAGACAACGTACCAAAGAATAGTCGTAACTCCACTGGAGCGCGGGGGAAGGTTCATCGGTTGGGTCGTCTTGTTGCGAGATGAGACGACGCAATACGAACAAACCCGGTTGTTAGAGGAAAAGAACGACAAGTTAGAACAGTTCAGCAGCGTCGTCTCACATGACCTTAGAAACCCGCTCGGGGTTGCACAACTCAGGCTCGAACTGCTGCAAGAGGAGGTGAGCAGTGACCATATTCCGCCAATTGAGCGGGCGTTGACGCGTATGGAACTCCTCATTGACGACCTATTGGCACTGGCTCGTGAGGGAAAGAAGGTGCGGGAGTTTGAGACAGTTCCTCTCAACGTCCTTATCCAACGGTGCTGGGAGAATGTCGAGACAGGTGGTGCACAGCTTGAGCTCAACAGTGATGGATTCATACGGGCGGATGAAAGCCGGATTGAGCAACTGATTGAAAACCTCTTTCGAAACGCAATCGAGCACGGCGGTGAGGGGGTGAACGTGACAGTTGGTGAGTTGCCAGGCGGCTTTTACATCGAAGATGATGGACTGGGCATTGCACCCGCAGACGTTGAGGCAGTGTTTGAAAGCGGCTATTCGACGACACCAGACGGGACTGGTCTGGGACTCTATATTGTTCAAGAGATTGTCAAAGCTCACGGCTGGGAGATAGCGCTTACAGAGAGTTCAACAGGTGGTGCGCGCTTTGAGATTACGGGGGTCGAGTACGTGGCATGGCCCAAGAACTGAAAGCAGGCTACCCCAAAGGAGTATGATTCTGCAGGACGAACAACACGTATGGTTGATGTCGGCGGCGAGTGGAATCAAACACAACTTGAGGCGTTCCTTGCTGAGGCAGTCGTTCCGGTTCGGATTGGCTGTCACCACCCAGATGGCGGCCTCTGGATGCTCTCGCTCTGGTATCAGTTCGCAGACGGGACGATTCAGTGTGCGACCGGTGAGTCATCCGCGATTGTCTCTTTTCTCCGAAAAAACCAAGAGGTCTCCTTCGAGATATCGACGAACCATCCGCCATACATGGGAGTCAGAGGCAATGGACGAGCAACGGTAGCCCCGGATGATGACAAAGTGGTGTTGAAAGCGTTGCTGTCGCGGTATCTCGGGGAGACAGACTCACCCCTTGCAAAGACGCTGCTTTCTCCAGAGCGAAACGAGATTGTCATTACAATCAAGCCTGAGCGTCTCTATACCTGGGATTTCACCAAGCGAATGAAAGGGGTACAGGAGCGTCAATCACCGGAAACAGACGAAACGGAACAACAGGACCGCCACCGACCAATTCATTCGCCAAAGTTTGGATAGCTGGGAACAAAGCGGCGCTAATCTGCAGTTTCGACATCAGTTGCCTCGGCGGTCTCGTGTTCTTGGTCGCTTTGTGGAAGTGAGCCACGAAAGCGTTCAAACGTCGTCGTTGTCTCTGCGGAGGTTCGTGACCCGATAGCAGTGATAATCGAACGGGCACGCCGTGCCCGGGTCTGTCGCCAGTCCCGTTCGCGATGGCCGTAGGTCCGCAGACAGCGCAAAAAGTCTATTTTGCGAAACGCGGGCCAATATGGAGTGGAGAAATACACTGCCGCTTCGTTTCCGTTTGCTTGCCATGGCAGGAAATTCGACGTTCGCTCATCGCCCCCGCTGCGAATGATTAGGTCAACCTCTCGTCTGGCGCTCGGGCCAAGCGCTTTTTCGACGGTCTCAACGCCGATTTCGGTGGGTGTGAGTTCACCACGTTCGACAGTGCGTGCAATCGTACGGGTCGCAGAGAGCAGTTCTGCCCGACCGCCGTAGGCGAGCGCAATGTTAAGCTGTAAGTTATCGTATGTGCTGGTCTGTGCGGTCGCGTATTCGATTGCCTCCTGAACGCGCTCGGGGAGTTGGTCTGTCTCGCCGAGCGCGCGAATCTGGACTTCTGCATCATGTACGCGGTCGGAATCGGCAAACTCACGGAGTTTCCTGGAGATGAGGTCGAACAGTTCCTCTCGTTCTTCCTTCGGTCGCTTGAAGTTTTCAGTGGAGAAGGTATAGAGCGTGACTTCCGCGATGCCGAGTTCGTCACACCACTCAAGAAGTTGCTCAGTTGTATCTGCGCCGGCGCGGTGGCCATCACTCGGGTCTTTCCCGTGCTCGCGCGCGTACCGCCGGTTCCCATCCTGAATCACCGCAACATGCGTGGGTGTCTCCGTAATCTCAGAGCGGAGGACATGTTCGTAGACAGTTTCAATGATTGAGCGGGGCCACCGTCGCATTCACTCGAAGACAGAGTTGCCACAGATAAGATTCTTGTGTCTTTCAACCAGACTATCGGTGTCGGTTAAGTGATTGCTTGAGTTGTTTTGCGGCTTCGCCAGCCGCTCCGAAATACTCACCCCGAGCCTGCTCGCCAGCAAAGATGATACCACGAGAGGAGTTGACCAGTCCTACCCCCTCAGCAAGCCCATACTCGACAGCGGCGGCCTCGTCGCCTCCCTGGGCACCGACACCTGGAACTAAAAACGGAATCTCTGGAACGAGTTCTCGAAGCGCTTCGAGTTCGGCCGGTGCTGTCGCCCCAACGACGAGCCCAATGTTTCCCTCGTCGTTCCACTCGTCGGCGAGCGTCGCGACCCGCTCATAGACTGGTTCCCCTGATGCAAGTTCAAGGTCCTGAATGTCGCCACCGCCGCGGTTTGAGGTTCGACAGAGCAGGAAGATACCCTTCGAAGACCGTGAGAGGAATGGGTCAAGCGAATCCCGACCCATATACGGGTTCACCGTGATGGCATCTGCCTCATCTAACACGGTGGCGTACTGTCGAGCCGTGTTTCCGATATCGCCACGCTTGGCATCGAGAAGTACCGGGACATCCTTGCCATGGGCATACGCAATGGTTTCTCTGAGTGCGCGCCAGCCGTCGCTATCCTCGTAAAAGGCCGCATTGGGTTTATAACAGGCCGCGTGCTCGTGCGTGGCGTCGATAATTCGGCGGTTAAACGCCCACCGAGGCAGGTCTACATCTTGAACAGCGTCCGGTAGTCGGTCCGGGTCAGGGTCAAGACCGACTGAAACGATGCTGTTTGTGGTCGCGATACGCTCAGCAAGCCGTTCGAAGAACGTCATTGCTCACACAGCGCCAGGAAATTCTCAAAAACAGCCTCGCCCTCTTCAGTGTGAGCGACTTCCGGATGCCATTGCACACCGTAGAGGTCGCGTTCGGTATCGCTCATCGACTCAACGCCACACACATCGCTTTTGCCGGTCCGGACGAACCCATCTGGAACCGTCTTGACTTCGTCAGCATGACTGGCCCAAACGCGTGTCTCAGGGGCCAATGAGCCGACGAGTGGGTCTGCTTCCTCCGTGATTTCGACCGTCACATCCGCATAGCCGCCGTAATCACCAGGTCCAACTTCGCCGCCCAGTTCATCGGCGATAATTTGCATGCCCAGACAAATCCCAAGAACGGGAATGTCAAGGGACAGGTACTCACCGCAGTTGCCAATTCGGTCAATGTCGGGCCCTCCGGAGAGAACCAACCCGTCAGCATCTATTTCTTCAGGCGGCGTGTCGTTGTCTACCAGCTCAGCATCGACCCCGATATCACGGAGCGCACGCTGTTCAAGATGCGTAAACTGCCCGTGATTGTCGATTACATCAATCCGTGTCATTGGCCC
>LFCJ01003822.1_pt1 | contig 11043 bp, 14 predicted proteins | sample 643141 | NCBI WGS metagenome assembly LFCJ01 (sample SAMN03766243, study PRJNA286221) | soda lake metagenome | biome: soda lake; feature: Kulunda steppe; material: water; isolation source: sample B1-Br-g2 brine of Lake Bitter-1 | place: Russia: Kulunda steppe | collected 2010-07 | reverse complement strand
TGTGCGTCCGGTGAATTTCCAGCATTGTGGAACGTCTCTATAAGTGGTTATATTCGTCTGAAATCTAAATGTTGTGGTTAGCGTAGAATATCCAGCCGTAGTGTAGCCGGTGGATTGTTGCTCACCGCGTCGGCTTCATCACCCGCCTATTCGTCACTCGGTTCCGACGACTGTCGAAACACTCCCCCCTTACGGGAAGGCGGGTGTATTCGCCTTAAAATTCTATAACGCCGCATGCGGAGCATTTTGCCTCACGGCGAGAGCTGAAGACGGTCGCTGAGGAGTAAGGCTCCGCAACCACTAAACGTGCCTCCATCCAGGCGTCACCAACAACCGATTGGACAGCGCAGTCGGAAAATACGGTGTCGATTCGATGTACCATGGACATCGAACGTGCGTCGTCGGTCGTTCGTGAATGACAACAACTCCGACAGGTGAACGCGGAATGGGTATTGTCCATATATCGGGGAACGTTTTTACTCTTGCCCACCCTACACTGAGATATGTCAGACGTAGCGCTTGACGACCGCGGCCGTCTCACGCTTCCGAAGGAGGTCCGAGAGCGATACGGAGACCGGTATCACCTCGTTCAGCTTCCCGACGGGGTCAAACTGGTTCCGGTCGCCGACGACCCGCTCGAGGCACTGAGGGACGAGTTTGCGGATGTCGAGAAGTCGGCTGGCGAACTTCGTAACGAAGCACGTAACGCGGCGCTCGACGGGGCCGGCCAATAAATGTATGCGGAAACCGATTTTCTCCTCGCGCTCATCAAAGATGAAGACTGGCTCGGAGCTGCCGCCGAGACGGTGTACACAGAGTATCGGGACGATCTCTGGACGTCACAGTTCACGCTCATCGAACTCCTGATGGTTGCCTACCGAGAGGAGCGTGATACCGAACGCGTCGTTTCGAACGCGGCCAGTCTCGTCGACGTATGCGGTGACGTAGAAACCGTCATAACAGCGGCGACGTACGTAGAAGACTACGGATTCACCCCGTTCGACGCGCTCCACCTCGTCGAATCCGACGGAGAGACAATCGTCTCGAGCGACGATGCCTATAAGGGCGTCACCTCCCGACTCGACCTAAAGACGGTCGCTGAAGAGTAGGCTCCGCAACCACTAAACGCGCCTCGTTCTAATCGCCACCAATGACCGATTGGACCGAAACATACCGTCCGACGACATTGTCGGAGGTCCGCGGTAACAACAAAGCCCGCGACCAAATGGCCGAGTGGGCGCGGACATGGGAGGACCACCGCAAATCGGTGATCGTCCACGGCAGTCCCGGAATCGGCAAGACCTCAGCCGCCCACGCACTCGCCTCCGACCTTGGCTGGCCAGTGATGGAACTCAACGCCTCCGATGACCGCCAAGCGGATGTAATCAAAAAGGTAGCTGGCGAAGCAGCCCAGAGCGGAACGCTCACTGGCGGCACCGGCGGCCGTCGGTTAGTCATCCTTGATGAAGCCGACAACTTCCACGGTAACGCCGATTACGGCGGCTCTCGAGAGGTGACCCGCGTTGTCAAAAACGCGAATCAGCCGATCGTTCTCGTGGCAAACGAGTTCTACGATATGAGCAAGGGGTTGCGAAACTCCTGTGAGACCATCGAGTTTCGGGATATCGCTCCGCGGTCGATCGTCCCTGTACTTCGAGATATCTGTCGCCGTGAGGGAGTCAGGTACGAGGAGGCAGCCTTAGAGCAAATTGCTGAATCAACCAGCGGTGACCTGCGGTCGGCGGTCAACGACCTCCAGGCGATTGCAGAGACAAGCGAACGTCTCACCGTCGACGATGTGGTTACGAGCGAGCGCGACCGCACGGAGGGCATTTTTGATTTTCTGGATGCGCTCATCAAAGAACAGGATGCTGAGGGTGCACTCCGGGCGTCTTACGATGTCGATGAAAACCCCGACGAGATGCTAAACTGGATCGAAGATAACCTCCCGAAAGACTACACCGGCGGGGAGTTAGCGGACGCCTATGAGTTTCTGGGTAACGCTGACCGTTGGCTGGGGCGTGTCCGAGCAACCCAAAACTACAGCTACTGGCGGTATGCAGCCGACAACATGACCGCCGGTGTCGCAGCCTCCCGCCGGGAACCCAAAGGCGGTTGGACCCGCTATGGCCCACCCAGCTACTGGTCGAAACTCGGGCGGACCCGCTCGAAACGCGACCAACGGGATTCGGTTGCCGAACGCATCGCCGAACGCGAGGGAACCAGCGTGGCGACCGCCCGTCGGGAAATCGTGCCGTTTCTGTCGGCGATGACCCACCACTGTTCGAACAAAGAACTCACGATCAGGATGGCCGCCGCCTACGATTTCGACGCCGATGACCTCTCGTTCATCACCGGAAGCGGAGCCACGACAAAAAAAGTCCAATCAATTGTCGAGAAGGCAAGCGATCGTCTAGCGCAAACAACTGTTGACCACAGCGGTTCGGCATTTGCCGCAGCCGTAGGTAACGACGATGTTACAGACGACGGGGAGGACACGGGTCGTGACACGAACGACGGACAGCAGTCAATCGCTGTCTCAGCGGATAGAGAAGGGGGCGACGCCGAGGAGACTGAGTCTGAAAGCCCTCAACCCACTGAGACTGACGACGGACAGGCAGGCCTCGAGGACTTCTTTTAGAACCTATCAGGACTATTGAATCACCAGCAGTCGTGATGATCCACAGTATTACTTCCGAGCGACGCGAGTGTATCGGTGTGAGTTCTATGCCGTCGCATTCGACCACCCGATGTCCGCTTTGTGACCAAGCCTACGAGACGGAGATGGACCTGCGTGTCCATCTCGAAGTCGAACACAGAAAAAGCGATCTTGCGGTGTACATAACTGAAAACGGGGATACAGACCGTCTCGAGTGGGGACAGCCGACGCCTTCGTCCTAGTTCTCTGTGTGACCCTCGAGTTCTTCGGTGATCGTCTGAAACGCCTCGAGACAGGTGACGATATCCGAGGGGTCATGGCCTGCTGTCGGTGTGAGTCTGAGCCGATTGGTTGGTTCTGGGGCTGTGGAACCCGTCGGTTGTGAGTGAACGTGGCGGACGAGGATGTCCGCTTCGAACAGTTCCTGAGCCACCTCTCGAGCGGTGGTCGCCGCCTCGAACTCGACAGTGAGAATGTGAGAGGAGCCACCGACGGAGTGTCCCATCGTCGTGAGTCCATCTCGGAGGTGAGAGACGTTCTCCCAGAGTCGATCGCGCTTGTCGCTGTGGCGGGCGATATGGAGCGCTTCGCTGGCGGCAGCGACCGCCGGTGGAGAAAGCCCGGTCGCGTGCAGAAAGTGACTGCCACCTGCGGTAACCAAGTCGATAAGCGCGGTCGACCCGATGACGTAGCCGCCATGACTGGCAACGCCAGCGCCGAGGGTCCCAACTTGGGCGGCGATTCGGTCGGCGACGCCATCCGATTGGACGACACCGCCACCGTTGGCGTACAGGCCCGTCGCGTGTGATTCATCGACCAGGACCAACGCACCCATCTTCTCAGCGACGTCACAGAGTGCAGCTAGCGGAGCGACTGTCCCATCGCGTTCGAAAACAGTATCGGTGACAACGAGCCACCGCCGACTGTCGGTCTCGGGCGCGCTGTCTGTCGCTTCCGACCTCCGGGCGCGAGCAGCTAACGCCGTCTCGAGAGCGCTCGCGTCACAGTGAGCATACGTCACGACGTCGACATCGGCCAGCTGGCAGCTGTCAAAAACTGCCCGTGAACTTCGTTCGTCGGCAAAGGCGACATCTGGCTCGAGCGTCGCGATGGTATCGAGGAGTGCCCCGTATTTTGACGCACAGACGAGGCCACGGTCGGCCTCTTTCACTTCCGCGAGCAGTCGCTCGAGGTCGTGGTGGACAATGGTATCGCCACAGTCTGTACGGCTGGCTCCGGCGCCGGTTCCAACCGTGGCTGCGGCCTGTCGGGCGGCGTTCTGGACGCGTGGGTCGGTGGTGAGGCCGAGGTAGTTGTTCGAGCCGAACGCGAGCACCTCATTCGAGCCAAGCACTGGGAGGTGGCCTCGTGGCGGTGGGGCAAAATAGCTTCGTTCAGCAATCCGGTCAGTCGGTGCGAGTTCGTGGTGTCGGCTGGTTGCTTCGAGTTCCCCCACCCGACGCTCGAGATCGAACCCGCGGTCGTTCATGTTGGTAGGTTCTCACAGTCCCGTGATTTGACTCTCTCGGTTTCGAACGACGAGCGTTGTTAGTCGTCGTCGGTCTCGACATGGGCTGTCGAGGTGCGCCCCCGGCTGCGGTATCGATCGATTGGCTGCTCTCGCGGCGAGTTTTTACTGCTTCGGGATCAAAATCGTTGACCGACCGGTTTGGCTCTAAGTCAGCGCGTTCGATAATTTCGATATCTGTCCCGGCCGATTGGCCGCCAGTCGTGAAATAGTCGCCAGTGAGGACGCTATCGGTGCCAGCTTCGAACGGCCGGTGTTGTTCCTCGGGAGTGAGATTCGCTTCTCGGCTACTGGTCAGTCGGACATGGGCGTGGGGGTGAAGCAGAGCCAGGATTTCCGCCTCCTCTTCGGTGAGAATTCCAAATGAAGCATCGATCTCGAGTTCACACTCCTCGCGAACGAGTCGGATCGACTCGATACCCTCTGCTCACTCTTCTGGACAAAACTCGTACGTGTCGATACCGGTATCAAAATGGACCGATTGCCCACAGTCTTCAGCACAGTTACCGGCTTTGGCGTTGACGATCGAACACGCATCGACCGTTCCGTCACCGAAATCGCGGACGGCCCCTCCAGTTCCGGCGAGGACGTCTGCCGGTTTGGCAATCAGCGCCAACACATCCGTTCGATCCAGTTGGTCCCCAGCGAAGACGGACTCGAATGCCCGATTTGCCGTCCGGTTTCCGGTCACGTAAAATATATTATGTGCTTTGATTGACGAGAATCTGATACTTGCGGGGTGCCAGATTCTGTCTCTCCTCTCGAACGGCCCCAATCGTTTGCAGATTTCACAGGCGACATAGCAAAATACGCTGGCTGGTAACGGACAATATGAACCTCCTCCTTGCGATACTTCTCACCATTGTGCTTGCAATAACGCCAGCCGTCCTCTTTCTGTGTTTTTGGCGTGGACTCCTCTATCTGCGTGATGATGCACTTCTCGAGGAACTGCGTCTCCGACATGGAATTGATCCGACACTGCAGTGGCCTCTCTTAGGCGCAATCGGGTCCCGGTCACAATCGCCCTCACCGCGGTGTCCGACGTGTGGGATGGCGACAAAGACCGACGGCGGGCCATGTGAATACTGCAAAAGGTAGAATACCAATCATGTATCAAGGCAAATGACGCTGTCAGATTCGGATGAACGGTGTTTAGTTGATGAAAACTCTCCAAACGTTAATGATACTGGAACGGGAACACTTCATATAGTGTGGGTATGACAGACAGTACACCCGATAACAACAGCGACGGGGGTGAGATAGGCCCGAGCATCGACGATCTGTTCGGAGAGATCGAAGACGAGGCACCCGAGGCCCCGGCCAAAACTCGCAAGCGCCAGTCACCGTCTGTCGAAGACGACGAACCAGTCGAAGATGTGACCGCTTCGGATCTCTTTGCCCAGTTGAAACATGAAGCAGACCAGGAGGATGATCCGGCCGACGTTCTCGAGGACGAAACGCCTGAAGACATCATCGCGAAACTAGCCGAGGAAGATGAGGAGGACCCAGTCGATGAGGCGCTCCTTGTCGACGAGGATGCACTCGACTCGTTGCTCTTGACCGGCCGAACAAAAGAAAAAGAGTTCCTGTGGGTTGAGAGTGACGAGGAGTCAAGCGGCGATGACTTCTTTGGCTTTGATGAGACAGCAGGTGACGATGCGGCCGCTGCAGATACCACAGCGGATACAGTCGATAGTGCGACAGTTGGTACGTCTGCATCCGATACTGAACCAGCAGATACATCTGCAACTGAGACGACAACGGCTGACGATCCTCTGGCAGACACCGGTGGAACGTCAAAGTCTACAGACGACGCCGCTGCAACCGAAGATACTGCGACCGCTAATCCTATCGCTGAGGCGACACGAACCGACACAGAGACACAAGAACCTGAGACGACTGCCTCCGACGCGGCAGGTGACTCACCGTCACCAGCGGATGACCAACTCGAGGACGCGTCCTCGGCTGCGGTAACTGCTGAGGATGAACCGTCGGCTGCCGAGGAGTCAGAGGCGGACACATCGGGTGCTCAGACTCCAGCGCCAGAGGACGAGACCGCAACCGAAACGCTACCGGCTACCACAGATGACGACGACCTCCCGGCAACAACTGAGGAGAAACCGACGGGTATTATTGGCCGTCTAAAGGCGTTCATCAGCGGACTGTTCTAATCTGCAGGCTTCCCTACTCGGATTCGAATACGCTAAAACAGGTGGCTGACGGGTTACTCTTCGGCTTCGCCGGCGTTCTCGAGTTCTTCGACGATATCGTCTGCATCGACGTCGGCGTCCTCGAGGGCATCTTCGATGCCTTCCATGCCACCGCCCATGCCGCCCATCATGCCGGGCATGCCCATGCCGCCTGCACCGTCGATAATCTCCTGGATAATGACGCGGTCGACGCCGACTTTCTCCATCACGTCTTGGGCAATCTGCTGTTTCGAGAACATCCACTGCTGGTTCATCGTGAGCTGGGGCGTTGACTCGACATAGAGCGTCTCCTTCTCGACGGTTTGGGTCTCAAATTCGGGCTCTGCATCCTCATCTTCGTCTTCATCCGGCTCAACCAATACTTCCTCTTCGACCTCATCAGTCTGGATCCACAGTTCGGGTTCGACATCGAGGTACATCTCGAAGAGACCGGCCGCGCGCTGGGCACGGTCTTCGACTTCGCCGACGACTTCGTACTCGTATTCGATGTCTTCGCCAGCCAGTGGGTGGTTAAAGTCAACGCGGGCGCGACCGCCGATGATGGTGTTGATGTGTCCCTGGCGGTTTTCGATGGTGACGTGTGCACCTGGGTAGCGATCATCTTCTGGAATTTTTTCGGCGCTGACCGTCTCGACATCGTCGGGGTCGTACTCGCCAAAGGCTTCGGCTGCGGTGATCGTGACATTGCCGCTATCGCCAACCTCGCCGCCGATGATGGCTTCTTCGACACCGGCGAAGATGTGGCCCTCACCGAGAATAATCGTCCGCGGTTTGAACTCACGGTCGCCGTCGACGCCTTCGGCTTCAGCAACCTCGGCGTCAGTCGTGTCGACCAACTGGTCGCTTTCGACCGTCCAGGCGGTGTAGGCGAGTGTGATGAAATCGCCTGCCTGGAGTCCCTCGAGTTCGTCGTCCTGATCTTCGCTGTCATCGGCCTGCGCTTCGAGTTCGGCCTCCTGATCCTCAGTCATACTTTGAAGGTCCAGCCGTCGCCATTTAAGGACGACGTTTTGGCGCGACGCCGTCGGCAAGAACGACCGATACTTACTGCCGGTTGCCCTCTGTTGCCTTATGTACGAAGTCGAGATCAAAGTCCGCGCTGAGAAAGAGCCAGTCCGCAGACGACTCGAGGCGCTCTCGGCATCGCCACAGGAAACGGTAATCCAAGAAGATACCTACTACGATGCGCCTCATCGCTCGTTTGCAGAGACTGATGAGGCGTTGCGGATCAGACGCGAACACGTCCCAGAAGCGGGGGAAACGAAGATCAAAGTGACGTATAAAGGGCCCCTCGTCGATGAGACGACGAAAACGCGAGAAGAAATTGAGACACCAGTACAGGAAGGCGAGAAATTCGCGGCAATCTTTGAGCAGTTGGGGTTCGAACCTGCGGCGACGGTTCACAAAGAGCGCGAACAGTTCGAACTCGAGGGGTATACCGTCACGCTCGATACCGTCGAAGGCCTTGGAGAGTTCGTCGAAGTTGAAACCGAAGCAACGGAAGGTGAGTTGGATCGCGCCCGCGAGGGTGCGTTTGCCCTTCTCGAGAAACTCGAACTTGAGGATGCCACGCGACTGCGGACCTCGTATCTTGGACTCCTGCTTGCAGAGAGGGCATAATATTACTGCGAAGTATTAAAACGGGCAGGACACTTTCCGCAAGTTATAGAACGGGGCCAGCGCTAGAGTGGTGTAATGACTAGTCGGAATATTCAGATTGACTCGATGGACGGGACAGCAGTTGAAGACCAGCGGGTTGAGGTCGTCGAACGAAAAGGAATCGGCCACCCCGATTCGATCTGTGATGGAATCGCCGAAGCAGTCTCCCAAGCGCTTGCCCAGGCCTATTTAGCGCGGGTTGGTGAGGTGCTTCATTACAACACCGACGAAACCCAACTCGTCGCCGGCTCGGCAACGCCGGCGTTCGGTGGTGGAGAAGTCGTCGACCCAATCTACGTGTTGATCGTTGGCCGCGCGACCAGACAGTATGAGGGCGTGACGATTCCAGCCGAGCGAATCGCCCTGGAAGCCGCTCGCGAGTATCTCTCAGAGCAGATTCCACAACTCGAGTACGGGATTGATATCGTCGTCGATGTAAAGTTAGGAGAGGGAAGCGGTGACCTCCAGAACGTTTTCGGCGAGGAGGAAGTGAGCGTTCCGATGGCCAACGACACGAGCTATGGCGTCGGTCACGCGCCACTGTCGGAGACCGAACAAATCGTCCTCAATGTTGAACGGCAACTCACCGGCGAGTACGCCACCGACAATCCCGAGGTTGGCACTGATGTGAAGGTGATGGGTAAACGCGAAGGCGATTCCATCGATGTCACCGTCGCGACGGCGATGGTTGACGCCCATATTGGGGATATCGACGACTACGTCACCGCTGTAGATGACGTCAAGGCGTACGTTGAGGCGGTCGCTTCCGAGTACACCGACCGCGAGGTAACCGTCCACGTCAACACCGCCGACGATATCGAATCGGGTTCGATCTATCTCACCGTTACCGGCACCTCCGCCGAACAGGGTGATGATGGCTCAGTCGGCCGTGGAAACCGCGCAAACGGGCTCATTACGCCCAACCGCTCGATGTCGATGGAGGCAACCAGCGGCAAGAATCCGGTTAACCACATCGGCAAAATCTACAACCTGCTTTCGACCTCGATTGCCCAGGAAGTCGTCGCTGAGGTCGATGGCATTCGCGACCTTCGCGTTCGTCTGCTGAGCCAAATTGGTCGCCCAATCGACCACCCACACGTCGCCGATATCTACGTCGTCACCGATGATGGCGTCGCTCTCTCCGATATCGAACACGATGTCGAAGCAATCGTCGATGAGCAACTTGCAGACGTAAGCGAGATTACTCGACGCGTGATCGATGGCGAGCTGACGACGTTCTAATCTCTACGCTCTACCGTATCGGATACTGGATTGAAAACGAACATCTGTGGGGCTTCTCGAGAGATCAAATACGGTGTTAGAATACTTTTTCTCGTGGTTACTGCTGTTTGGATAGCCGATAGAGTCCTTGCGTAGCCATCAATACCGCAATTGCTATTACTAGCACTGAGAACAGTCCAACGCCGTCTTGCAGTATCATACTAACGCTTCCGAGGATCATGAGCCCGGACCCAACAAAGATAGCAACATAAAACGACAGTTCCAGACGATTCATAGAGATAATATTGTTAGACGCACTCACCAATATGTGACGCACGACACTGCTTTTCCATTCCACAGTTGTCGCCAATATCGCAACCGATGGTGACTCCGCTCGCAGTAAGTAACATACCTAAGCAAACGGAACATGTGTACCTTGTCAGATCTACCTTACAAGCACCACAGCTACCATATACACCAACATAGGCACCAGCGGTTAAAGCAACGCATGACCAATTATATGAGTCACACTTGTGTACTTCCTGTTTGCACGTACTCGAAGGGCAATCACCACTCGCAGTGAGTTCAGCATCACTACTTTCTAACTCTTTTTGTCCAAGTTCACCTGTTGTTTTCATTACTCCTTCATCTACTTCAGTTCCATCTGTCGCAGTTGAAACGCGACCGTCTGTATTCTCTAGTGCGTGGTACGAATCAATTACATCTTCGGATTCGTTCACTCCAATAATTTCTGCCTCAGACTCTTCTGAAGAGACCCAAGTGAGGAACGTTTCGGGCTGTATCTCCGTTGTTCTAGTTTCTGCAGATATCGGGATGACAACCGAATAATGCGATTCATCTCCTTTAGGAACCTCAGCTACCTTAGACTCACTAAATTTAGGCTCCCATCCTTTTTTTTTTCGGCAAATTCAAGCAGGACTTCTGTATCTTCATCGTCCTTAACTTGTCTTAGTACTTGCCGCTTCTTTCTAGGATCAACTTCGCTTATTTCAATTTCTCTTCCGGATACGGTGATTGCACCGGATCCGACAGTCAACGTTACAGCATTGCCTAAGCTTTTGAGCACACTTCTTCTATTAGGTGCCATGCAATATCATTCAGGATGAAATGATATAACTGTTACTACTAGTTATTTTTATTAGTAATCGCCAAGATATCGGCGGGTTGAAATCTATAACGTCTTACGATTTATTAACCAGCTTTGCTACCGTATCTATCGTGACCAGATCCAAATCAAGGTCGAACATACCGCGGTCGATGATTTCTTTGGTGGCGTCTCCATAATCATCGGAGGTGTAAAGAATCGGTGTCCACTGACATCGTTTCAAACAACACGATTTACTAAATTATTTGACGGGACTATCTGTAGTTGAGACCTTTTTCAAACGGCTCGTGACTGCCACTCTGCGATTGGGGCGCTTGAGTATTGACATTACACGAATCTACGTAACTAATTTGATCGCCCCCGTGTCGGATGAAGCAGTCACTCTCGAGACGGAAAAACATCCAGCCGTCGCCTCACGGCGACCAACTGAAACGAGAATTTATTGGCGGACGACGTTCGTCGCGCGTGGGCCTTTTGGGGCCTGTTCGATGTCGAATTCAATATCTGTGCCTTCTTCGAGGTCCGGACCGCCAACGTCTTCCATGTGGAAGAAAACGTCATCGTCCGCGTCGTCCGTCGAAATGAAACCGTAGCCGCCTGTGTCGTTGAAGAAATCAACGTTACCTTTCGCCATTACAAC
>LFCJ01003821.1_pt1 | contig 11044 bp, 12 predicted proteins | sample 643141 | NCBI WGS metagenome assembly LFCJ01 (sample SAMN03766243, study PRJNA286221) | soda lake metagenome | biome: soda lake; feature: Kulunda steppe; material: water; isolation source: sample B1-Br-g2 brine of Lake Bitter-1 | place: Russia: Kulunda steppe | collected 2010-07 | reverse complement strand
GAGCGCGGGCACGTCGTCGAGACCGACGTCGCCGGCCGCTCGTTCGGCTCACAGCTGAACTACGCCGACTCGATCAACGCCGAGACGGTCGTCATCGCCGGCGAGCAAGACCTCGAGAACGACGAAGTGACGATCAAGGACATGGACTCGGGCGAGCAAACCCAGGTTCCCGTCGACGAGTTCCCCGGCGAGCACGACCGACCGACGTTCGACGACCTCACGTAGTCACGGGGTGGTCGGTACCCACGAAATACAGGTACTGTGGTTATTTTCTTACAGGTCCTCACCGGTGGGTATGGTCGAACTTACCGACAGCGTCGTGGTCATCACTGGAGCAGCGTCAGGCATGGGTCGATCGATGGCGCTCGAGTTCGGACACGAGGGTGCCTCGGTCGTCGTGGTCGACGTAGACGAAGACGGCATCGATGACGTCGTCGAGGATATCGACGATGAGGGCGGTGAAGCGATCGGCGTCTACGGCGACGTCACGGACCCGGACAGCGTCGAGGCGGTCGTCGAGCGCGCGGTCGACGAGTACGGGACGATCGACGTCCTGGTCAACAACGCAGGCATCCTCGACGACTACGCACCGATCGGCGAGACCTCGATCGACGACTGGAACGCAGTCATCGGCGTCAACCTCGACGGCGTCTTCATGCTGACGAAGGCGGCCCTGCCGGACCTGCTCGAGGGCGACGACGAAGGCGTCGTCATCAACACCGCCTCGATCGCCGGGAAAGTCGCCGGCGGCGGCGGTGCGGCCTACACGACCTCGAAACACGGCGTCATCGGCTTTACGAAGCAGCTCTCGCACGACTACGGCCCCGAGATCCGGGCGAACGCGATCTGTCCGGGAGCCGTCGAGACGGGGATGACCGAAGCGCTGATCGAGGCCGGCGAGGTCGAACCGATGGTCGCCGACACGCCCGCCGGTCGCCACGCCCAGCCGGAAGAAGTCGCCGCCGTCGCGCTGTTTCTCGCGAGCGACGACGCCTCGTTCGTCCACGGAACCGCCGTCGACGTCGACGGCGGCTGGCTCGTCGACTGACTCCCACACGGCCTCCGAATCGTCGACCCGTCGTCGCTCGCTCGGGCAAGCCGGGACCAGCGTTAATGAGGCCGCTGGTGTACGACGGTCGATGTCCGATACTCGCCCGAACGTCCTGTTCGTCCTCACTGACCAGGAGCGATACGACTACAGCGCGCCCGAAGGACCACCCGTCGAGACGGCAGCGATGGACCGACTCTCGAGCGAGGGGATGCGCTTTTCGCGGGCGTTTACGCCGATCAGCATCTGCTCGAGCGCGCGGGCGTCGTTGCTCACGGGGCAGTTCCCCCACGGCCACGGCATGCTCAACAACTGCCACGAGGCCGACGCGATCCAGCCCGACCTGCCGACCGGGATTCCGACGTTCTCCGAGCGGCTCGATGCGAACGGCTACGACTGTACGTACACCGGCAAGTGGCACGTCGGACGCGACCGGACGCCCGAGGCGTTCGGCTTCTCGTATCTCGGTGGCAGCGACGAACACCACGACGACATCGACGAGGCGTTCCTCGAGTACCGCAAGCGGCGGGGCGTTCCCCTGGGAGCGATCGACCTCGAGGAGGAACTCTACACGGGCGAGGACCCCCGCGACGGCGAGTCCGGAACGTTCGTCGCGGCGACGACGCCGGTCGACGTCGAGGACACCCGTGCGTACTTCCTGGCCCAGCGGACGATCGACGTACTCGAGGCGCACGCCGACGGCGAAACTGACGCTGACGGCGGACGATTCTTCCACCGGGCCGACTTCTACGGCCCACACCACCCCTACGTCGTGCCCGAGCCCTACGCCTCGATGTACGATCCCGCGTCGATCGACCTCCCCGAGAGCTACGCCGAGACGTTCGACGGGAAACCACGCGTTCACGAGAACTACTGTCACTACCGCGGCGTCGCCGACTTCGACCGGGAGTTGTGGGGCGAAGCCATCGCGAAGTACCGCGGCTTCGTCTCCCTGATCGACGACCAGCTCGAGCGGGTGCTCGAGGCCCTCGAGGAGTTCGGGCTGGCCGACGAAACGGTCGTCGTCCACGCCGCCGATCACGGCGACTTCGTCGGCGGCCACCGCCAGTTCAACAAGGGGCCGCTGATGTACGACGACACCTACCACGTCCCGTTGCAGGTACGCTGGCCCGGCGTCGTCGATCCCGGAACGACCTGTGCGGCGCCCGTCCACCTCCACGATCTGGCGGCGACGTTCCTCGAGCTGGCCGACCTTGAGGTTCCGGAGTCGTTCGACGCGCGGAGTCTCGTCCCCCTGCTCGAGTCCGGCGGCGACGCCGTCCCCGAGTCGTGGCCGGACTCCGTGTTCGCCCAGTACCACGGCGACGAGTTCGGCCTCTACAGCCAGCGGATGGTCCGCACGGCTCGGTACAAGTACGTCTACAACGGCCCGGACGTCGACGAACTGTACGACCTCGAGGCCGACCCTGCCGAACTGCAGAACCTGATCGACCACCCCGAGTACACGGCGGTTTGCCGGTCGATGCGCGAGCGACTGATCGCGTGGATGGACGAGACCGACGACCCGAACCGCGGCTGGGTCCCAGACGTACTCGAGCGGGCGTCGGCCGAGGGCGATTGAACGAACGATCGTTGTCGAGGGACGACGGGCGCGAACACCGCCCGGCGAGGAAGGGTGGGTGGCAGTTACGTCGGGAGAGAGTCCAGATTGCGTGACGTTTTGTGGATCGAGACCGTCCACTCGACTGAATGTTCGATCTCACGTTCTCGATCGTCGCGTGGGCGATCCTGCTGGTGTTCTTTTCGGCGACGGTCTTCTGGGTCGCCGAGGTGCTCCTGATCGGACGGGCACGACCCAGTCCCCTGGAGCACGGCCACTCCGAGATTCAGGTACGAATCCTGACGATCGACGCCGAGCGCGTCGTACAGGGGACCGTCGACTCGCTTCCACCCGACGTATCCGACGTCCGTGTGATCGCAGAGCGTGAGATCGAGATCGACGGCGCGACCGTCGACGTCGTTCCATCCGAGTTCGACTGCGAAGCGACGCGCAAAGCCAGAGCGATCGAGTGGGCGCGACGAACCGTCCCGTGTGATTCGACGTTCGTTCTCTATCTGGACGAGGACACCGTCGTCCGTGATCTGCCTGCGTTCCCCGACGCCGACATCGTTCAGCTCTCCGAGCGGCCGGTCCGGAGCGGCTCGTGGTTCACGTACTTCGCCGAGATCTTTCGAATGGGGTTTCAGGTCGAGCAGGCGACGTTCCCCCGGTTCCGGTACCCGCTTTACGCCTGGGGCGGCGGGTTCGCGGTCAAGAAAGAACTGGAGGACGAGCTCACGTGGGACGTCGAGACGGTCACGGAGGATACGAACTTCATCTGGCGGGCGTTCGAGGACCCGGACGTCGAGCTGGCGTTTCTGGACGCTCGATTGATGAACCAGGCCCCGCCGACGATCCGGGAGATGATCCACCAGCGACGACGGTGGATCTCCGGCTCGCTGGCCGATCGCTCGCTGTTGCCGGTCCGCTATCAGGTGCTGGCGGTCGTTCGCAACGTTGCGTGGGGGCTGGTCGCCATCTCGCCGGTCCTGTTCCTCCCGATCCTCGCACCGATTTCGAACGTGATCGCACCGGAGCTCTACCGGGCCGGACTCGCCGTGCAGCTCGTCGGCCTCTACGGATGGACGGTCGTCGGCTACTGGTACTACTGCGAGCGGGTTCGGGTACTCGCCGCGTTGCTCGTCCTCGCTCCGGTCGTCGCGATCGTTCACGCAGCAGGCGCGTTCTGGGCACTCCTCTCACCGACACGGAACTTTCGAGTGACTGAAAAGGTCCCACCGAGGGAGGTCGAAGACGAGTCGCTCGAGGAGGCGATCGAACACACCGGACCGGCTGACCGACCGGAGCTTCGCGTCCGGCCGTGATCCTCCCAGCGGTCACCTGTCGGCGCCGTACTGAACACGGGTCAGAAGCGTACGTTTACGACGACGAACCCACTAGGTCCCACACGATGACTACGAGCACCGAACGGAGGGACCGCTGATGGCCTGGGACGATCCACGCGAGGACCCCGAGACGCTTCGCGAGGAGGCCGCCGAGTACGACGAGATCGTCGCCGCACTCGAGGCGCTCACCGAGGAGGTCCGCGACGAGCCGGTCAAAGGCTCCCGACTCGAGGGACTGTACGACGAGATCACCACGAGCGATCCGGGGATCTGGAACACCGCCACCGCGTTCATCGACGTCGAAGACGGCGAGGCGGTCGTCACCGAGGAGTCGAAACTGGCCCAGGGGAAGTGGGCACCCGAGATCGTCGAGGGCTGTGACGCGATGGTCACCCTCGAGGTCCAGACCGGCCTGATGCCGGACGACTTCAAGTACCTCGTCTCGAAGGAGATAGAGGACGCGATCGACGACTGCCGCGAGGCGGCGGCGAAGGCCAGACAGCGATCCGCGGAGCTCGAGCCGGCGGACGACGAGGACTGATCGTCACTCGAGGACGAGCCGTTCGCGCTCGAACCGGCCGCCGTCCCCGCCGCGATCGTCGGCGTCGGACGCCGCCCGCCAGCGCCACGAGCCGATCTCGAGCGGGTCGAGCGAGACGATCACGTACGAGCGATCGGGCCAGGTCGCCGCGGCGACGTCGGTCTCGCTCGGGTGTGACGGCCCCTGTGGGTGGGAGTGATAAAAACCGACGATCTCCTCGCCGCGGGATTCGAGTCGCTCGAAGACCGCGAGTTGCTCTTCGGGATCGATTCGATACCGCGTCCGCGGCGTTTCGGCGACGTTTTCGGCCGGGTACTGCGAGCGAACGCGACTTCGGTCGGGACCGTATTCGCCGCCGAAGATCCCGCAGACCTCCTGGGGTTGCCCCTCGCGGGCGCGCTCGAGGATCGCGTCGCGGATCGATCGCGGGAGCACCAGGGTCGGCCCGTCGGCCCCGGCGACGCCGGAGTCGGTATCTCTGGTCACGGCGCCGTCGTCGAGCGGTCGGCAGTCTCACGATGTGCCTCGAGCTCGTCGAACGGGACGGCGACGTCCTCGAGCGACGGGAGCTGGGTGTCGAAGTCGTCGAAGGCGTCCGCGTCCGCGATCGGGCCGGTCGTCCGATCGTCGAACAGTGACGGCTGGACGATCGGCGCGAGCGCCTCGAGGGTCTCGACCAGCCTGGGTCCGGGCCGGTTGGAGTAGTGATGGCCGTCCATCGCCCAGACGCGACCCTCACGGACGGCGGTGAGGTCGTCCCACCCCGCACGGTCGGTGAGGTCGGCCCGATTGGCGGCGGTCTGGTCGAGACCGAACCCACAGGGCGCGACGATCACGAGTTCCGGGTCGTACTCGAGGATCGTCTCCCACTCGGGCGGGCGGGATCGCTCGCCGACGGTGGCCAGGCCGTACTCGCCGCCGGCCCACGCGACGAGTTCGGCCGTCCAGTGGCCCGCGATCATCGCGGGGTCGGTCCAGTCGAAGATCGCGACGCGCGGACGCTCCTCGGCTGCGAGGTCGGCGGTTCGGTCGCGGACGCGGTCGATCCGTCCCTCGAGTCGCGTCCGGACCTCGCGGGCGCGGTCCTCGCGGCCGGTCGCCCGGCCGATCCGCTCGAGGTCGTCGAGGACGTCACCGACGCTGTGTGGGTCGGTCGTCAGCACCTCGGGCTCCGTCGAGAGTTCGTCGACCGCCTCGGCGACGACGGCCTCGTCGACCGCACAGACGTCACACATCCCCTGAGTGACGATCAGCTCCGGTTCGAGCTCCTCGAGCGTCTCGATCTCGACGTCGTAGACGCCGTCGTCGGCCGTCTCGAGCACCTGGCTGTCGATCTCCGCGCTCGAGGCGTCGGCGTCGATTCGCGAGCGCGTGACCGACGGCAGAGCGGAGACGGTCGGGGGGTAATCACACTCGTGGGAGACGCCGACCGGCTCGAGGCCGAGTGCAGCGACGGTCTCGGTCGCCGAGGGGAGTGTCGTGACGGTTCGCATGGTCGCCAGTACGAACCCAGCGGTGAAAAACGGGTGCCCACGGTGGTGAGGGAATCGGTGTGTACTCTCGGGAGAGCGAACGCGGCCTCGCTACTCGAGGTCGACGCGACCGCTGGTGGCACTGCGAAGCCGATCCCGGAACGCGTCGGCCTCCTCGAGGGGAACGCGGACGTCGAAGGAGACGTCGGCCTCGTAGGCGGCGTCGAACTCGTGGCCCTCGCTCTCGATGATCCCCCGGACGGTGCCGGAGTCGTCGTACTCGACGGTGACGGCGACGTGTTCCTGTGGCCGCTGCTCGATGACGTCGGCTTCCTCGATCGCGTCCTTGACGGCGCGGGAGTACGCCCGGACCAGCCCGCCGACGCCGAGGTTCGTCCCGCCGTAGTATCGGGTGACGACGACGGCGACGTTCTCGATATCCTGCTGGGTGAGAACGTTCAACGCGGGTTTGCCGGCCGAGCCGGAGGGTTCGCCGTCGTCGCTCGAGTACTCCCGCAGGAGGTCGCCGTCGGCGTCGGCTCGAACCCGGTAGGCAGGGACGTTGTGGGTCGCGTCGGCGTACTCATCGGTGATCCAGTCGACGAACGCCTCGGCCGCCTCGACGGACTCGACGGGCCGGGCGTGGCCGATGAACTCCGAACCCTGGACGACGAACTCGGCGGTGGCGGGCCCAGCAAGCGTACGGAAGCTCCGACTCACGGCCGACCACCGATCGTCGCGCCGTCGTCGCCGTCGTTCATATTCGTGCTACGGGGACGGGGAAAAAGAGCCCATCGGTCGCCTACCAGCGCTCGTTTCTGGCCGTCGACGCTCGGTCGGCCCGATCGTTCGAGACGGGTAGCACTTGCCCGTTCCCGTAGCCTATTTGGTTTCGGCATGCTATCTATGCGCATGGAAGGCGACGCAATCGACCAGGAACTCGCGGACGAACTGGTGTCGATCTGTCGAACGGCCGTCGGAGACGAACTCCGGAGCATCACGTACTTCACCGACGACGACGTCGAACAGCTCTACCTCCGATCCGACCTCGACCAGACCGCCGACCTCGTCGGCTTCGCCGAACACGAACGACTCGGCTTTCACTCCCAGTCGGCCTACCGAAACACCCAGCTCGGCGAGTACGGCGCAACGATCCGGATGTTCGAAAACGGGTATCTCTCGCGGGTGATCCGGGGCGACCACGGCGTCTGGGTGACGACCGACGACATGTCGATGGAGCGGTTCGAGGAGCTGACGACCGCCCTCGAGTCCGTTCTCGGGGACCACGGAGTGATGTCGATCGAGGACTGAGACGGTCCGTCGTGATTCGTACCGGTGATCGCCCGACCGGGCCAGCGATCACTGGAGTTCGATCTTGCGGACGAACTCGAGGTCGCGGATCTCGGTGATCAACGCGCCGGGCAGATCCTGATCGGTCACCAGGTAGAGTTTCGGTTCGTCGGTGAACTCGGGGTCTTCGCTGATCGTCTGGCGGATCGAGACGTCGTGGTCGGCCAGCGTCCCGGTGATTCCCGCGACGATTCCCTTGCGCTCGGCGTCGACGGGCGTGATCGTCAGCACCGTCAGATCGAGGACGGGAGCGAGATCCATCAGGCTCGGCACCTGGGAGATGTTCTGGAAGATGCGGCGTAACTCGTGGTCCTCGAGGATGACGTCCGTCGTCGAGTCGACGACCCGGCGGTCGACGTCGATCTCGCGAGCGATCCCCGTGTTCGGAATTTCGATGCCGCCGGAGACGACCCGGCCGTCGTCGTTGACCGAGAACCCGCGCTCGAGGAGCAGCCGGATCACCGCCTGCTGGCTCGGCGACCCCTCGAACTTCTCCATAATCTCGTCGAACATTCGATACGCTGTACGGGTTCGAGCGTATAAGACCCGGTGGTCGCCGTCGCGACGTGACGGGAGCGGAGCCGTCTGACGGACGTTTTTACCGCTACGGACGCTACCACGGTGTATGCGAGCACTCCGGAGCTGTGACTTCTGTGAGACGGACGCGGTCGGAACGTTCGAAGTCGTCCCGACCGACCTCGAGCCGGACCCACACGAACAGCGACGCGTCGTCCTCTGTGAGGACTGCAAGCGCCGACTGGAGACGATCATCGAGCCGCTGGTGGCCCGTGCCGGTGCGAGCGCCCCCGAACGGGACCATCGACCCCGACGGGCGCTCGAGTCCGCGGGCACCGCCGACGCGTCGTCGGGATCGATCGTTGCCTCCGCCGACGAGTCGACGGAGAAGCGGCCTCGAACCCGGAGCCCGAACGCGTCGGTCTCGGACTCCCGGCCGGAGGGCACGGCCGATTCCGATGCGACGAGCGAGGTCACGTTCGACAGAGACGGTGACGGTGACGGTGCCGAGGCCTCCGAGACGACCGATGGAGCCGAGGAAGCTTCCGAAACGGTCGACGCGGCCGGAGAGCCTCCCGAAACGGTCGACGCGGCCGGAGACACGGCCCGGCCCGCGGCGCGTTCGTCGGCGGGCGGATCGGACGAAACCGGCGGCGAACCGGACGCGACGTCGGCCCCGCCGCGAGCCTACGGGAAGGTCGTCCGACTGCTCCGCAATCGCGAGTTCCCGATGGAACGCGCCGCCGTCGAGGAGCTGGCCGCCGGCGCCTACGACCTCGAGGCCGAGACGGTCGGACGGATCGTCGACGCGGCGCTCGAGAACGGAGAGTTCGAAGAACGCGGCGGCAAGCTCTACCGCTCGTAAACGGCGAGCGTTCGCCTCGAAACGGCTGTACCGTCGGCTCTCGAGCGATCTCAGCCGTCGAGCGTTCCTTTCGTGCTCGGCGCCCCCTCGCGACGCTCGTCGAATCGAGTCGCGTCGTCGAGCGATCGTGCGAGTGCCTTGAACAGCGCCTCGACCTCGTGGTGGGCGTTCTCGCCGTCGACCTCGAGGTGGAGGGTGAGGCCGGCGTTCATCGCGAGCGACTCCGCGAAGTGTCTGGCCATGTCGCTCGTGAACTCGCCGACCGACTCCTGGGAGAAGGTCCCGTCGAAGTAAAACCGCGGACGGCCACTGACGTCGACGACCGCGCCGGCAACGGCCTCGTCGAGGGGAACCCGTCGGTCGGCATAGCGGACGATCCCCGACCGGTCGTCGAGGGCCTCGTCGAGTGCCGTCCCGATCACGATCGCGACGTCCTCGACGGTGTGATGGTCGTCGACCTCGAGATCGCCGTTGCAGGTGAGCTCGAGGTCGAACAGCCCGTGTTCCGCAAGCGCGGTTAGCATGTGATCGAAAAACCCGATACCCGTCTCGACGTCGGCGGTCCCGCTGCCGTCGACTGCGAGTCGACACTCGATGTCCGTCTCGCCCGTCTCCCGCGTGACGGTCGCGGCTCGCTCGCTCATGTCGAGCCGATCGCACCACGGGTACAAGGGGGTTGCGCTCGACGGCTCTCGACGGGAGCTGACGCGTCGGTAGCACCATTTCGACTGTCGAATGACGACAAAATATGGAAACGGCCTCAAAAGACTCTATAAAAGGTCTAAGTCGCGCTAAAATCGTCACGAAAGGTAGTTTGACGGACACTAACCCGATGAAACGGGCCGAAACTGCGCCAATATTCGATCCGTTATATGATGTGTGCAGTGAATGTCGTTATTGAGAAGAGGTGCCCCGATCTATGTCGAACCACTCCCCGCTCTCGAACGAATCAATCGCCCCGTCGAGCCCTGAGACGGAGCGACAGCGCGACGGCCACTCACTCCGCCGGACGGTCAAAGGTCCGGCACAGTTCCTGTCGTTCTGGATCGCTATCGCCCTGCCCTTCGTGCACGTCCCCCTCCTCGCACAGGGCCTCGGCGATCCGAGCGTCACGCTGACGTTTCTGGTGCTGCTCGCGATCAACGCCGTCGCACTCTACGTCGGCCACGGCTACAACCAGCACTGACTCGAGTCGGCCCCTCTCCGCCCTCCGTTCTCTGTTTACAGCCGTCACGGACAGGTCACCCCCCGACTCGAGCGTGCCGGAGTATCGTCGGTTCGAGCGTGAGATCCTCTGGTCGACTCGAGCGTGACGGGGCTGTCGACCGAACACGCCCGACTCGAGGCCACCCACTCCGAACCGATTATTTCCCCGCAGGACACAGGTAGAGACCTCGATGAGGATTCGCGTCGACTGGCGCTCGAGTTGTAGCCTCACCGGCACGGTGCTAAAGTGGCTCGCCGTGCCGCTTACGGTACCACTGGGGCTTGCTCTCCTCGACGGCGACGACCCGATCCCGTTTCTCGTCGCGATCGCCGTCACGGTCGCGGCCGGACTGGCGCTCGAGCGCCTGAGCGACGAGCGCGAGCTCGGTCAGCGCGAGTCGTTTCTGATGGTCGCGGTGACCTGGCTCGGCGTCGCAGCGATCGGCGCGATCCCCTTCCTGCTCGTCGGACTCGCCAGCGGCGGCCAGTCGTCGTTCGCCGGTCCCCTGAACGGCCCGATCAACGCGATGTTCGAGAGCACGAGCGGGCTGACAACGACGGGTGCGACGGTCATGAACGAGTGGGACTTCGCGGAGCAGTCGCGGTCGATCCTCCTGTGGCGGCAACTCCTCCAGTGGCTCGGCGGGCTGGGCATCCTGGTCGTCGCGATCGGCCTGCTCTCACACCTGATGGTCGGTGGGGCACAGCTGATGGAGACCGAAACTCAGACGAAAAACGTCCGAAAGCTCCGACCGCACATCGCCGAGACGGCGCGGCTCATCTGGGGACTGTACGTCGGCCTCACGCTGCTCGGGATCGCCGTCTTCTACGGCCTGCACCTGCTCGGGCTGGCACCGAACATGGATCCGTTCAACGCCGTCTCCCACGCGTTCTCGAGCGTCGCCACGGCTGGCTTCTCCCCCGAACCTGACAGCGCCGGCGCGTTCTCGCCGATCGTCCAGTGGGCGATTATCCCCTTCATGGTGGTCGGTTCGACCAACTTCGTCCTGCTGTACTACCTCGCCCAGGGCAACCTCGAGCGACCGGCCGAGTCCGAAGAGCTCCGATTCTACCTCGGGACGCTCGCCTTCTTTGGGGTCGTCGTCGTCGCCATCCTCGCGTTCGATCCCGAGATCGAG
>LFCJ01003820.1_pt1 | contig 11047 bp, 8 predicted proteins | sample 643141 | NCBI WGS metagenome assembly LFCJ01 (sample SAMN03766243, study PRJNA286221) | soda lake metagenome | biome: soda lake; feature: Kulunda steppe; material: water; isolation source: sample B1-Br-g2 brine of Lake Bitter-1 | place: Russia: Kulunda steppe | collected 2010-07 | reverse complement strand
TTTCACGTCCGAGGCCGAAAGGTAGCCGTCTGGATCGGGGATATTGAACACATCCAGATCCAGACACTTTTCCGCGGTAAATTCGGCGATTCAATTCTGTGGATTACGCCGGTTGGGAAGTACCGATGGTGTCTTTAGATAGGTCTAGGTGCATTCCAATACCTTTGTAACGGAGTAGTACGGTTTACTCCTCATGGGTGAGAATGTTGTTGTGCTTGGTGCTGGCTATGCCGGTGCCGGAGTAATATCAAAGCTCCAATCGAAATTGGATGATGAAATAAAGCTAACCTGGATTGCTGATACTGATCACCACTTAGTATTGCATGAATCACATCGTGTCATACGGGACCCCACCGTACGAGCAGATATCACAATTCCCGTTAACGATATCGCCAAGTCCTCCACGAAGTTTATTAAGGGACGTGTGACCGGTCTTAACGTTGAAGAGAGGCTTGTTGAACTGAAGAATGGTGACGAGATAGGGTACGATTATGTCCTGATCTGCCTTGGCAGCCAAACCGCCTACTACGGAATCCCAGGTCTTTCGGAAAATTCACTAACACTGAAATGCCTCAGTGATGCCCTGGAGATCCATGACGCAATTAAGACTGCAGCCAACCAATCCACTCAAACTGACCCCGCACAGATCGTAATTGGGGGTGCTGGATTGTCCGGGATACAAACTGCAGGTGAAGTCGCAAAATTCCGTGATAAACATGGAAAAGCCATCGATATACATTTGGTCGAGGCCCTAGACGAAATCTTCCCAGGAAACGACCCATCGATTCAACAGGCACTTCGAGCCCTTCTAGAGGACGCAGGTGTTCGTATTTACACGAACGATCCAATCACTGAAGCTGAGGACGGCGTCATTTATTTTGATGAGAGGGAGCCACTCGAACACGACGTTTTTGTCTGGACTGGTGGTATCACCGGCCAGGATTTCGTCAAGGGATCAGCTATAGAGAACCAGCACAATCGGGTTAATACAGAAGCAAATTTTCAAACCTCTAACGATCGGGTGTTCGCTATTGGTGATGCAGCCATAGTTGACCAAGGAGACATGCCTGCGCCACCTACGGCACAGGCTGCGTGGCAGGCAGCTGATGTTGCCGCGGAAAATGTTTTAAGAGCGATCAAAAATCGTCCTCTCCAGACCTGGGAATATACCGACAAGGGAACGGTGGTTTCTGTTGGAGAAAAAGCTGTGGCACACAATGTGAAGGGGATACCAGTCACCACATTTGGGGGATTAGCTGCAAAGAATCTTAAAAAATTCATCGCTGCACGGTGGCTCGCAGATTTGACATCTTGGAACCGCGCACGGAAGTCTTGGTCCTCTCTTTGACATCCTCCCCGCCCTAAAGGGCGAGGATTCCACGAAGTAGATTTTTAGGTTGCACGTTTCCTAGGGGTTCAAATACGCTTTCGCGTGACTCGTCGAAGGTTGCCACCGAGTTGTGACCAACGGTGTGCGTTACAGCGCGTGTAGGCCTGTCAATAGGGCCTTCCTCCCCGCAATCTGCGAGCGTCCTCAGAATTGAAGATTCTGATGGGCTGCACAAGAGCGAAGCTCTTGTGAACGCCAAAGACGGCTGGTTATTCAACCAGTGAGGGTGCACGGTTCGCGTCACCTCTCGTGTTACGCCGTGCATGGTTCAGCCTCCCGTTGTGCGTTTCAAAGAGAGGCAAATGAAGAGAGGGTGGTTAAAATACTGTGACAGGTTACAGTTCGCGCTCGATATCGATAAGCGGTTGTACCGCTTCAACCAGTGCTGATCGGGCGTCTTCATCCAGCCGACGGTACGGTTTTCGGACCGGTCCACCCTCGCAACCACTCATTTCAGCGAGTTCGTTCAATATTGCAGGAGAATTCGACACAATCGGTCGATTTGGCAAGGAACAAACACCGCCCCAGACTTCTGCGAGCGTACTGTTAAGATTCCGCGTCCACTCTCCATGATGATTGCCAGCAGCACACTCTTCGTAGAATTTGAGCATTGTTTTCGGGGCTGCCCAGGTGAGAATGCCGATAAATCCAGCCCCGCCGAGCTGTGAATCATGCCAGAAGTGGCAATCGTATGGTGAGATGATGTTAATCTGATTAGAAAGGTTGAGCATACGGTCGTAGTGATCCGTAGCGTAATTCGAATCTTTCACCGCTTTCACCGAGTCGATATCAAGGAGCTCATCGTGCCACGTTTCGGGAGTAATGTTGACCCCGGTCGCTGGTGGATAGTTGTACGCAATTATGCCAAGTTCGTCTAATTCCGCGTCTACATCTCTATAAAAGTCACCAACCCATTCTTCCTGTAATGGGATCATGTACGGAAGCTCCAGCAGAGTACCATCTGCACCGGCTTCTTCAGCGTAGACGGCTCGACGAATAGCCTCTTTTTGATTTGAGGCTGAACTACCGATGACACATGTGATGTCGTCAGCTGCCTCGACACAGAGATCGGCCACCTTATCGAATTCGTCTTCCGAGGGGGCCATCGATTGGCCCATTGTTGCAAATTGAATGAACCCATGAACACCTTGCTCTTCGAGCCATTCGATGTTCGATCGAATGCCATCGTAGTCGATGGTGTAATCATCGTTCATACAAAGCGGTGACAAGGCTAGCACTCCCTCAAGCGGTTTTCTGTCAAATTCTACCATTGTATCACTCATGTAATCTAATTTCAGTTCCAATCCCAGCCTCTTGAGCTTTTTCATATACTAAGTGAGAAGCCGCGACGTCGAGCGCTGGCATTCCCATGTGAGACATGACTGTGCGTTCATCATCTGACTCTCTACCCGAACACTCGCCCGCAAGAAGTTCTGGTAAGTCTCCGTGGACATCATCTCTGGAAAGTCCCTCTGGTCCGGTAATCCCTACTTGGTCACCGTCTATCCACAGGAGATCTCGACGTTTCAATCCGAGGACCCATTTATCTGCCGTGCGTGTGAATTCAGGATCGAGATCTAGGAACCCATTCGTGGCCGCAACATGTGCACCCGGCTCAATCCACTCTTCCATCACAATCGGGGAATCCGCCGTCGTTACCATACAGATGATGTCGGCTCCTTTGACGGCTTTGCGGGCATCTGCATAGCCGGTTATCTCAGCATCAACCTGTGTTTCCATTTCTGCGATGAACGATTCACGGGCCGTCTCGTCGATGTCACACGCATTTATATTCTCCAGATCAAAAAGCGAATCCATTACCCGGAGATGTGTGCGCCCTTCGTCCCCGCAACCGATTATTGTCACCGAAGAGGAATCCTTTCGAGCCAAGTGCTTGGCGCCAACGCCCGCATGCCCTGCTGTTCGCAAGGCGGTCACAATTTGGCCGTCCAACATTGCAAACGGCATGGCAGTGTCGGCGTCGTTCAAAATGTTGACCGCACTTAATGTCGGGAGATTACGTTGTGCATTTCGATGAAACACACCGAGCCACTTGTTTCCTGCAACACCCAGCGGTTCGATGTGAGCAGGATAGCTCGAGACGTTTCCGTAGCCGAACTCATCCTCTGGTCGTGAGAGCCACAGTTCGACAGGATTAACCTGTTCAACTTTTCCTTCACCAACCCAGCGAAATGTGTCCTCAACCCGGTCGATACAATCCTCAGCATGGATGACCTCAGCAATATCTTCTCGAGAGAGAAATAGCATCTCACCCGGTATTGGATAATCTTCTTCCATACAGCCTGTACTCTCTGCGGTGAGTATTTATAATTTAGCTCAATTACCCCCGTTCAATATCGGATATGATAATTCACCCAACCCTATAATTTGGATATTCGTCTCAACCAGTTTTGAGAGAGAAGGATTTCCACGTGATTTAATTACGAATCAACAGTGTCGTCGTAATGGTAGCAGGCACAGGTGTGTTCCGTATCAATATCGATTGCTGGAGGTTGTGCCGATTCACAAATCTCACCAATATACTCCTGACAGCGAGTGTGATATCGACACCCTTTCGGTGGGTTTTCGGGGCTTGGAACTGACCCTTCGAGTACAATTCTGTCGTCCATTGGGTCAGGAGACGCCCGTGGTACTGACGACAGTAGCGCCTTTGTGTACGGGTGCTTTGGCGAATCGAACAACTCTCCGGCGGGGGCAATCTCAGCCATTCTTCCCAGATACATCACTGCAATTCGATCAGAGATGTGGCGTACCACGCTCAAATCGTGGCTGATGAACAGGTATGTGAGGTTGTACTTCGACTGGAGGCGTTTCATCAGATTGAGAATATCAGCCTGTACGCTTACGTCCAGAGCACTTGTCGGTTCATCGGCCACGACGAACGTTGGATTAACACTCAGTGCACGGGCGATCGCAATTCGCTGTTGTTGACCACCACTGAATTCATGTGGTGCCCGGGAAAGGTGATCTTTTGTTAGACCTACCTCATCAACCAGTTCGTACAGTCGGTCCTCTTTCTTTTCCTGGGACCAGTCTGTTAAGAAATTCATTGGTTCCATGATAATCCGACGAACAGTTAGTCTAGGATTGAGACTGGAGGCAGGATCTTGGAAAATGATCTGAATGTGACGGCGAAGTTCTCGCATTGATGTTTTGGACACGTCGGCAAGATCTTTGCCCCAGAAACGAATTGATCCAGCAGTAGGATCGTGTAACCGGACGAGTGTCCGCCCAAGTGTCGACTTTCCACATCCTGATTCGCCAACGAGCCCCAACGTTTCACCACTTTTGATGGAGAAATTCACATTATCAACGGCTTTGACGTAACCGGTCGTGCGGTTTAATATCCCGCCCTTTATTGGGTAGTATTTTTCTAGGTTTTTCACTTCTAACAGCTGCTCCCCAGGTGCATTGCTCGACTGGGGTTGATCTGGAAAGTTCATAAATCACCCTCCGTCTGCTTGACTTCCCACTCGGGTGATTTTCTCCCGACATCTGTATACAGATGGCAGGCGACTAAGTGGTCGCCAACTTCATCAGGTCTCTCGAGTTTCGGATGTACCTGATCACACTCGCTCCCAATATATTGCGGACAACGTGATGCGAATCGACATCCAGATGGAGGGTTAATCAGGCTTGGCACTGAACCTCCAATTGACGGAAGTACATCAACCGACCGGTCAATCTCGGGAATACTTTCGGTCATCTTGCGGGTATACGGATGCAACGGATTATAGAACAAATCCTCAACCGAACATGTCTCGACGACGTTCCCTGCATACATCACCGCAATTCTATCCGCGATTTCACTGACAACGGGAAGATCATGTGTGATAAATATCATGCTCATTTGATACGATTCACAGAGGTCTTTCAATACATCCATGATTTGTGCCTGGACCGTCACGTCCAATGCTGTTGTCGGTTCATCAGCAATCAGTAACTTTGGGTTGTTAATCAGCGCCATCGCAATCACCACTCGCTGGCGCATTCCACCACTTAATTCGTGTGGATAGGACTTCATTATCCGTTCTGGGTCGGGTATCTGGCAGTCGGTCAGTATCTCTATAGCACGTTCATTGGCCTCTGCCTTGCTAATGTTGTTGTGCGCGTGAAGTGGTTCTGTGAGCTGAAACCCGATTTTCAATACCGGGTTCAATGATGTCATCGGGTCTTGATATATCATTGATATATCGTCCCCACGAATATTATTGATCTCTGCTTTCCCAAGGTCAAGGAGTTCGGTTCCATCAAACCGAATTGAGCCGCTAATGATTTCTGCCGGTGGCGATTGGAGGAGGCGCATTATGGAAAGAACGGTAACCGATTTTCCACAGCCACTCTCACCAATAATGCCAACTACCTCGTTGGATTCTACCGTTAGATTGATGCCATTTATTGCTTCAACGGTACCATCCTCTGTGTGGAAGTGAACGTGCAAATCGTCGATTTCGAGTAGTGGTTGGGTCATGTTATCGGGATTGTTTTGGGTCGAGTGCGTCACGGAGTGCGTCACCGAGTACATTGAATCCGATCACGGTCAACATAATTGCTAATCCAGGGAATGTTGCTATCCACCAGGCCGTATCAATCCGATCACGACCGTCGGCGATCAGCGCGCCCCATTCGGGCGTTGGTGGCTGTGCACCCATTCCCAGGAACGAGAGTCCGGCACTCCAAAGGACAACCGTCGGGATAGTCAGTGTAGCATAAACGATAATACTTGAGGATGCGTTTGGAAGAACGTAGTGGCGAATGATGTAAAAGTCCTTGGCCCCGGATGCTTTCGCAGCCTCGATATATTCTTCTTCCATCACGCTTTTTACATCGCCGCGGACTAACCTTGCAAAACCGCGCCAGCCAACAAGACTGATAGCGATTATCAGCGGGATTAGTCCGCCACCAAGCATCCCGGCTATCGCAAGTGCTAGTACAACACCAGGTATAGAGAGAGCTATATCCACAATTCGCATAATTACCGACTCGACTAGTCCACCGTAATAACCGGCAATCAGCCCAAGGGTAACGCCTATCAGCATTTGTATACCAACGATTACAACTCCGAACAGTACGGCATACTGGGCACCATGGAGGACACGAGAAAGAACGTCACGACCGTACGAATCCGTTCCGAACGGATGTTCTACACTCGGTGCCTCCTCAATCTGAGTGTAATCCTGTGTGGTGGGATCGTGTGGTGCAAATACCGGAGCGAAAAGCGCGGTAAGAAGTAAAACCAAAATGACTGCAATCCCAAACACTGCCATCTTATTTGAGAGGAGACGTTTGATAATCTTAGTTCGTTTCGACGCTACTGGAGGTAACGGATCTCCATCTACATCAGGATCGGCATCTCCGATTCCAACTGAATCAGTCACTCCTCTTTGATCAGCACACATAAACGTTAGGCACCTGATTTTTTGGCCGTTGTTTGTCAATCTGGCACATTCTGATCCCGGAACTGTGAGCATGAGTGCCCGTCTTCTGTGTCTCCATTTTTATGTTGGCTCTCTTAATGACGTGTTCAAATATGTTGACTAGTTGTTCACTCATAGGCAATCCTCGGATCGAAATACCCATACAAAAGATCGACAATCAAGTTTGCAAACATCACAATGATTGCATACATGAACACCGTCCCTTGTACAACTGGATAATCTCGCTGGAATACGGCATCAACTAGAAGTCGTCCCATTCCAGGCCACGCGAAAACGATCTCGATGATCACAGAGGCTGAGAATAACATCGGGATCTGTAACCCGATAAGTGTGATTATAGGAATCATCGCGTTTTTCATTGCGTGCGTGTAGATCACGGACTTTTCACCAATGCCTTTCCCCCTTGCTGTTCGAATGAAGTCTTCATTCAATATTTCAAGCATAGACGATCGAGTCATTCTTGTTAGCAAGCCAGCCCTCCGTGCACCGTTTGCTACCGCCGGTAACACCAGATACGTCGCCGCCGTTAGCGAAACAACCGCCCCACTTCGACCAGAGATCGGGAACATCCCCCAACGGACTGAAAACAGCATGATTAGCATAAGGCCAAGCCAAAAAGATGGCATCGAAATCCAGGCAATGGCGAACAACATCGACACATTATCGGCCCATTCATGCTGACGAACCGCACTGATAACGCCCAACGGGAGCGCGATAACTAACATAATAATCATCGAAGCAACAACCAGCTCAAGTGTTGCTGGGAGACGCTCAATCATAAGAACTGTTACCGAGCGGCCAGTTTGCAACGAATGGCCAAAGTCACCCTGTAAGGCGCTCTGTACCCATTCGAGGTATCGAATATGGGGTGGTTCATTCAGTCCCATTTGTTCCTCGAGTTGGCGGACAGATTCAGGATCGGCGCCTTGCCCCAGCGCGATCCGGGCTGGATTACCTGGCGTCATGTAAATAAGACTCGAAATAACGACCGTGACACCAAAAATCACGGGAATCATAATCAGAAGACGACGAATTATATATGCAAGCATTGACTCTTACTGAATTATATCCGCTTGCATTGTTGGTGGTGTAATTAATCTCTCTGAGCCTGTTGAGAGGTGATTCACCAAGTTAGCTCTACAATGCTCATGAGAATCATTGAGTCCTGTTAAATGATAAGGGATACCCTTAACGTGGTCCTTGCTATCGGCTTTCATACAATCATTGGGTTGCGTGTTTCACCGATATTAAATTTTCGGTGGTAGGGGGCCCAGAACTATTATTTCTACCTTAGGAGTCTGTATATTAGAATTGTGTTAGGATCGTCAGATAAACTAAAAATTATTATACCACACAACTATTATAATTTTAATCTTCTACTTACCAGCATAATTGGTAGTTTGTCACACATAATTTTATATAATGGTAAGATGAAGTCACTGACAGACCATACCATATGAGTCTTAATAGCAGAATGCAAGACGGCAAGAGTCAATCGTCACGACGACGAAGAGAGTTCCTATCGCTGTTCGGTGCAGCAGGGGCAATAGGTTTTGCTGGGTGCCTGGGTGAAAACGGTGAAGATGAAGAAGTCGACGCCGCGAACGGGCTTGGTGATCAAGATGGTGACGATGACGCCTTTAATTTCGGTCTCGAAACTGGCCCTGACACCCTTGATCTTCATAGTGCGGGACGGGTTCCAGAGATGGTGATTCTCGATGCAATCCACGACCCACTATTCCGGATGAACCATGATACTGAGCCAGTACCACATATTGCGACCGACTACGAAGAATCCGATGATGCGACCGAGTTCACGTTCCAATTAAGAGACGACGTGACCTTCCACGATGGAACCCAACTAGATGGTGAAGTTGCAGCATGGAATTTTGAGCGATTCATCGACGCGGGTGGGCGGTTCACCTACAGATTGGGGGAACCGGATGTTGAGGTAACCGGTGATCACGAATTTATGATGACATTCGATAACCCACAACCATCTCTGATTACTAATCTGACAACATGGGGTATGGGATTCGTGTCACAGGAAGCCGTCGAAGAAGCGGGTGATGATTACGGTGTTGAAACTGTCGTCGGTACCGGGCCCTTCGAGTTTGAAGAATGGGTTGATGGTGATCATATCCGCGTCACTCGATACGATGACTACGATTGGGGTCCCGAATTCGCCAACAACCAAGGACCGGCAAACCTCGAAGCAATTGAATTTAACATCATACCTGAATCAACGACCCTCACACAAGAGTTGCTTGGAGGGTTTATTGATGGAACAAAATATATTGAACTCGCCAATTCGGGCCAAGTCATTGATCATGAAGACGTCGAGTTCCATGAAAATGAGTATCCGTATGCTGCTTGGTTCCCGCTTAACATCGAGCGCGAACCAACTGACGATATTCTCGTCCGGCAAGCTATTAACCATGCAATCGACCGTGAAGCGATTGTTGAAGCCGCACTCGGTGGACATGCTACACCTATTTGGGGATTAGCACCACCAAACTCGGTTGATGGACTTCCAGAAGATCGAGCTCGAGAGCTTGGATACGAATACGACCTTGATCGTGCGAGAGAGCTCCTCGATGAAGCTGGGTGGACTAATGATAGTGAAGGTGAAATTCGACAAAAGGATGGTGCCGATCTTGAAATAGAGATGCTTGCTTTCGACCTTCCACAGTGGGCTCCACAGGGTGAAGTCGCACAAGCTCTTCTAGCTGAAATTGGGATCGATGTGAGTCTCGCAACGGTCGAAGGTGGGACATTCTATGATCGAGCGGAAAACCAAGAGTACCACAGCGTCACCGCAGGGGTCGGCGCCGAATTCGCAAATACTCACGTTCGGCGCCTTCTTCACTCTGAAAGCCTTGCAACAGATGGCGGAACCAACTATTCTATGATTCAGGATGACGAGCTTGACGAATTGATTGAAACGGCCAACTCTGAACCTGATGAAGATGTGCGTCGTGATGCGTTACAAGAGGTTCAAGAATATGCTATCGAGCAAGCGCTACATGTGCCGATAATGACAACTAACCGCGTCTATGCGCACAAAACCAGCATTTCTGGTGTTGATGGATTCCTTGGACACGATTGGTTCCCAGAGCAGTACTATTTGCATCACCTCGAGGCCGAAATGGAATAGGGTCTGTTAAGCAGCCATCTAGCTTTTTGAGTCATATTAGACCTGAATAGGATGCCTAGCCGATGGCTCAAACAAAGTCAAAAATCATCAAGGAGCGTAAGGCTTCACAGAATTTGAAATGGGTACGATCATACTCTCACCGAGACCCGTTAGCACTCTATTATAGCCCTCTAATTTTTCATCAACTCTCTGATTTCCCGTATCAATCATTAATCGGTTGTCCTCCAATGAAAGTAGCTTGTTCCTGGTCGCAACAATCATTATATTATCGACCCCAACATGTTCAACCACCTTCCAACTTAGTTGTTGATTCCCGCGTCCAAATACGAACCCTTGTCCACCAATGATACCCACAACGATTTTCGCGGGTTCGTCTTCGAGTAACTCGAGCAGGTCCATTTCGTGCAAATCCGACCCAACCAGTGTGTTATTTCGGACGGCGTCAACTCCAAGCAGTGTTGGTTCTAATCCAAGATGCTCAATAACTGCCGCCGTCGTGGTTCCAGGGCCTATAATATAGGTAGTGTCCTCCACCATACTATCAGCAACTGCCCGCGCGATGGATCGTTTGGCTGCCTCCTCATTGCCTGTAGATCCAGCCTTTGGGTTTTGTACCAATCTTTGTTCTTGAGGAACCTCAAGATACCCGTACAAAGTCGCGGAAAGTTGATTATTACGATAAGCATCTTCATCGATATCCATCACCTCACGTAGGGCCGTACCGTCGGTCTCTCCGTCTATAAACATAGAGACGAGTTGGCCGGCAGCTAGTGGTGTTGGACAAAAAACTCCGGAATAGATTTTAACCCCAGTTGGGATCCCGATGACTGGAACTGCACGCCCAACTGCATCGAAAATATCTCTGGCTGTCCCGTCTCCACCAGCAAACACCAGTAAATCGACACCGCTGTCAATCAACAGCTTCACGGTAGTTTTCGTATCTGCCGATGACGTTGTGTCTCCATCAATATCGCCTACAACACTTGGACTGAAACCGGCTTCTCGAGCTACTGCTTCACCCATTGGCCCTGGTCCAGTTAG
>LFCJ01003817.1_pt1 | contig 11058 bp, 9 predicted proteins | sample 643141 | NCBI WGS metagenome assembly LFCJ01 (sample SAMN03766243, study PRJNA286221) | soda lake metagenome | biome: soda lake; feature: Kulunda steppe; material: water; isolation source: sample B1-Br-g2 brine of Lake Bitter-1 | place: Russia: Kulunda steppe | collected 2010-07 | reverse complement strand
TTTTAGCCAACGTCACGACTTTCTCGGTGAAGCGGGAAATTTTGGACATGAATCATCCGCCGTTTCCCGCTTCAACTTCCTAGTTCTAACGGATCAAGCCGGTGCCGTCTAGCGATTCACCAGAGCCTTCTATTTGTATATAAAAAGGCGGATGTCAACGTGTGACAAGAGCCACAGTTGGGCCGACGTGTGGTGATTCTGAATGATGAAGAGCAATAGATTTATATAGAATAGCAAACAATCCCTCTACTACTATGGCACAACAGATGGGCAACCAGCCGCTGATCGTCCTCTCGGAAGACAGCCAACGAACCTCCGGGAAAGACGCGCAGTCGATGAACATCACTGCCGGCAAAGCCGTTGCCGAAGCAGTACGGACCACACTCGGTCCAAAAGGGATGGACAAGATGCTCGTTGACTCCTCGGGCTCGGTCGTCGTCACAAACGACGGCGTCACCATCCTCTCGGAGATGGACATCGACCACCCCGCAGCCAACATGATCGTCGAGGTCTCCGAAACCCAAGAGAGCGAAGTGGGCGACGGAACCACCAGCGCCGTCGTCGTCGCCGGTGAACTGCTCAAACGTGCCGAAGACCTCTTAGAGCAGGATATCCACGCCACCACCCTCGCCCAGGGTTACCGTCAGGCCGCCGAAAAGGCCGGTGAAGCACTCGAAGAGATCGCCATCGAGGTCGACGCCGACGACACCGAAGTCTTAGAGCAGATTGCCGCCACCGCGATGACCGGCAAAGGGGCAGAGAACGCCAAAGGCCTGCTCGCCGAACTCGTCGTCCGCGCGGTCCAAGCCGTCGCCGACGAGGAGGGAATCGACACGGAAAACGTCTCGATCATCAAATCCGTCGGCGGCTCAATCGAAACCTCCGAACTTATCGAAGGCGCAATTATCGACAAGAGCCGTGCCGCTGACAACATGCCATACCTCGTCGAGGATGCCAACGTTGCCGTCATCGACGGCGCACTCGAGGTCAAAGAAACTGAGATCGATGCCGAAGTGAACGTCACCGACCCAGACCAACTCCAGCAGTTCTTAGAGCAAGAAGAAGCCCAACTTCGAGAGATGGTCGACCACCTCGCCGACCTCGATGTTGACGCCGTCTTCGTTGGCGACGGCATCGACGACATCGCCCAGAACTTCCTCGCAAAAGAGGGCATCTACGCTGCTCGCCGCGTCAAAGATGGCGATGCCCGACGGCTCGCCCGATCGACCGGCGCAACCGTCGTCTCCGACGTCTACGACCTGACCGAAGACGATCTCGGCTTCGCCGGCAGCGTCGCCGAGCGAGATATCGGCGGCAAAAAGAAAACCTTCGTCGAGGATGTCGAAGACGCCAAAGCCGTCACGCTGGTACTTCGCGGTGGCACCGACCACGTTATTGACGAGATTGACCGTGCCATCGATGACTCCCTTGGTGTCGTCAAAACGACCATCGAAGACGGCCAGGTGCTCGCCGGCGGCGGCGCACCCGAAGTCGAACTCGCCCTCGCGCTGCGTGACTTTGCAGACTCCGTTGGTGGCCGCGAACAGCTCGCCATCGAGGCCTTCGCTGACGCCCTCGAGGTCATCCCACGGACGCTCGCTGAAAACGCCGGGCTCGACCCCATCGACTCGCTTGTCGAACTCCGCAGTGCCCACGACGGCGGTGACACCGCCGCTGGGCTCGATGCCTACACCGGCGACACGATCGATATGGCCGATGAAGGTGTCTACGAACCGCTGCGTGTAAAAACGCAAGCCGTCGAGAGCGCAACCGAAGCTGCAGTCATGCTGCTTCGCATCGATGACGTGATTGCAGCCGGCGACCTGGTCGGCGGAAAGACCGGCGACGATGACGAAGATGAGATGCCACCAGGCGGCCCAGGCGGCGGTATGGGCGGCATGGGTGGTATGGGCGGTGGCATGGGCGGCATGATGTAGGTTCGCCGAAACGCCTTCCGTACTTCAGTTCGAACCGCTTTTTTGACCAGTTTTGACACTCACTCGAGTGGAGAGACCCGTCGCATCCGAACTGGTGACCACTCGCTTCCCGAGCGTATCGGAATCCATTTAGACATCCACGCGGACGGTCAGACAAATGGATCGGACGCAGATCGGCTGGTTGCTCGTGATTCTTGGCGGCTCGCTCGTGATCATCGCCGAGACAGTAGCGGCCGCAATTGGCGGCGGAAATCCGCAGATAGTCGCCTCCCTGCTACGAATTACGGGGAGCTTCATGGCACTCGGTGGCGCGGCGCTGATCCTGCGGGAGATGGGCGCTATCTGAGATGACCGACCACCCCACCGTACAGCTAAGTACGTTCTCGAGAAACTCGCGATTATGAAGACGTTGTTGTTGGATGGGACGGCCGTCGAGGCAAACGCCACAATTGACGAAGTTATTATTGCAGTCGAGTCGGCGTTTGCCGCTTACGAACGCGGCCATGCCCAGATGCCGGCGAAATCCTATATCGACCTCCCGCAGTACAACGGCGATTTTCGCTCGATGCCCGCCTATCTCGAGACCGATGAGTGGGCCGCCGCCGGGTTAAAATGGATCAACGTCCACCCCGACAACCCACGAGATCACGACCTCCCAACAGTGATCGGGACGATGATTTACTCCGACCCCGAGACAGCCTTCCCACTCGCGATCATGGACGGCACGACACTCACAATGAAACGCACCGGCGCGGCCGCCGCCGTCGCTACCGACTATCTCGCAATCAAAGAGGCCAGAAGCTTGGGCATCATCGGCGCAGGGGTCCAATCATACACCCAACTCGAGGCCATCAGCGAGGTCCGGCCCATCGAGGAGGTGGTTGTTTCGGATCTCGATGCAGCGCGTGTCGCTGACTTTATCGACCGATTTGGCGAGGCCTTTGACGTACGAGCAGGGTCGGTCGCGGAGGCTGCCAGCTGTGACGTCCTTTCGACGGTGACGCCCGTCGAGGAACCGCTTGTCGACCTCGAGGCCGTTGGTTCTCACACGCACATCAACGCGATTGGGGCCGACGCGCCAGGCAAACACGAGCTAGCCGACGACCTCCTCAAATCCGCAACGATCGTTATCGACGACTACGAGCAATGTACGCATTCGGGTGAGATCAACGTCCCGTGGGCAGCAGGTCGGCTCACCGACACGGACCTGTACGGCGAAATCGGTGAACTTGCCTTGGGAACGAAAGCCGGGCGAACCGACGAGATGGGTGTCACGGTGTTTGACTCGACGGGGCTGGCGATTCAGGACGTAGCCGCCGCTCGAGTCGCGTACAAACACGCCGAGGCGAACGACAACGGCGTTGCATTTGACCTCGTCGGTGCCGACCCCAGCCGCTGACCACTGGATCACACCACAGTACCTATTCTCGTCCGCCCGAAAGGGCCGACAATGAGCGATGTCGAGGACTCATCAAACGACCTCGAGGGGATGGCGTTTGCAGTCACCGCCGTCTGTGGCGTGGCGCTGGTGATTGCCCTTGCGCTCGTCTTTTATGCCCAAATCGGCTGGATTCTGGCGTTTGATGCCATTGGCGTGTGGCCAGTCGGCTCGCCGTTCTGGACGGTCGTCTTGGTCGTGTGTCCAGCAGCGACGGTCGGCGTGCTCCCAGCGCTCGTCGCCGGGATTCTTACCGAAAACCGGCGGTATACGGCGATTGCGTGGGTTGTTTCGGCTGGTATTGTTGGTCTCACGCTCGGCCTCCATGACCTGATTTACGGGCCGATATATTTGGGCTAACTGGTGCTTCAGCCCTCGACGTATGTGTTCATCATAGTAATGGTGGTAAACCCTTTGCTCCGTTGACATTGTACTGGTTAGCATGAAAGTTGAAATGGGACGCCGGTCGCTCGTGTATGCTGTTCTCGCCGGGGAATCACCATTCGCGTCGACTTACTCGAGGTGAATCGCCGGTCGGAACGGCTTGGCGTGGCGGGCCTTATCGGCCGGATCGACCGGGTCGTCGTCCTCGCGGTACACCTCGACATCGGCGTCGAACTCCTCGGCGAGGAAAGAGGCACTCGCCTCGTACACTGCCGTCTCATCGACCTCGAGTAGTGTCTCGAGTTCGGCGTTGTTGTGTTCGCGGGCGAAGGAGACGAGTTCTTGGACCAGGTCGTTGACCTGGTTGCCCTTCTCGCGTAGCCCCTCGTTTTGCATGACCTGTCCCATCACCGCCCCGATATCGGGACCGGTTTCGATAACTTGGTCGAACACGTCGCCTTTCCAGTCGGCGGCGGTGTAGACGCGAATCGTTTCGGGGTCTGTATCGGTCACGCCGACGATATCCCGAACATCCTCCAAAAGACCCTCGACAAGGGTCTCTTCGGCGAGGACCGTTTCATCTTCAAACGCGGGGACGACAGCTGGCCAGGGCACATCATCCACCGGCTCGCCGGTGAGCCGCTCGTGGAGTTCGTTGGCCATGAACGGGATGAAGGGAGCAAGCAGGCGCAGTCGCGTCTCGAGGACGGTTCGGAGCGTAAAACGGGCACCTGACCGCTCGAGGTCGGCTCGGCGGCGATACCATTTCAGCTTTTCTTCGAACTGGTAGAAGGCTACCTGGCTTGCGGTGCGAGTTTCAAATCGCTCCATTGCGGCCGTTGCCTCCGCGACGGTTGCTTGGAGGTTTGCGAGCAGCCAGTGGTCGATCCGTTCTAAGTCGCGCTCACCGTCGGGCCCGTCGATCAGTTCGGTCGCCCGATTCCAGAACCGGTCGAGTTGGTCGCGGGTGGTGCCGACTTCGTCGGCCCGCCAGTCGAAATCCTGCCACGGCTCGGAGCTGTTGAGCAGGAAGAAGCGAACGGTGTCAGCGCCGTAGCGGTCGACGGCGTCGTTGGGGAGGACGACGTGGCCCTTCGAGGAACTCATCTTTTCGCCCTCAAGCAGGCCCATCCCCATCACTGTAATCCCTTCGGGCCAGTTGCGCGGTTCGAAGAGTTCGGCGTGGTGATAGAGGAAGAAAGTGAGGTGATTCGAGACCAGGTCCGGCCCCGAACAGCGGTAATCGATTGGGTACCAGTAGTCCCATTCTTCGCGCAACTCGAGGGCCTTTTGGTGGTCGCCGTCACCGAGGAGGAGCGTATCGAAAAAGTCCGTCGTCAGCTCCTCAGAGGGAATGTCAGCGAGTAGGTGGGCGACGGTGTAGTAGGACATGTAGATCGTCGAATCCGAAAGCGGTTCGATGATGAAGTCCGTGTCCCATGGTAGCGGCGTCCCAAGCCCGTAGTTTCGGATGCAGGGCCACTCTTGGAGCCAGTCGACGGTGTGTTCGTACTGCTCACGGGTGTTTTCCGGAATCGCATCGAGTTGAGTGATGGCCTCTCGGACTTTCCCCTTCCAGGCCTCGTCATTGTATCGCAGGAACCAAGTCTCCTGGTTGGCGACGACGACTTTGCCACCGGCTCGAGAGATGACTGGCTCGGGGAAATCGTACATCGTGTCGAAGGCGCCCTGCCCTTGGAAGTGGTTTTTGAGCTCCTCGCGGACGTTTTCGACGACCGCGCCGCCGTACTCGCCGTACTCGTCGTTGAGCTCGCCCTGGTGGAACTCGCGGTTGTACAGTTGTTGGGTGACTTCCTTCAGATTGGGGTCGTCTGATTCCGTAATACCGGCACTCTCGACTGCATCTTTCGCCGGAATCTCGCCGTAGCCCTCGACGGTGAGAATCGCGGTTGGCTCAATGGCTCTCACCGCCGCAGGATCGAGCCCGTAGGACTCGAGTCGTTCCGTGTCCGCTTTCGCCTCTTCGAGTGCAAGGTAGTCGTCAGGGCTGTGGGCCGGCACCGACATCACGACGCCAGTCCCACTGTCGGGGTCGACGAAGGATGCTGGGAGGATGCGTACCTCGTCGTCGGTGATCGGGTTCGTGACCGACTGGCCGACATAGGCCTCACCCGTGCGCTCGGCGAGAACTTCGACGTCGCGTTCCTGTAACTCGAGTTTCTCGGCAGCCTCAGTCGAGATGACCCAGCGTTCGCCATTGACGGTCGCCTCAACGTAGGTTCCCTCAGGATCAATATAGGCGTTGGTCACGCCGCGAACGGTTTCGGGGCGGAGCGTTGCCATCGGAAAGATGGTTTCGGTGTCCGCCTCGGCTCCGGCCGAACCGGCGAACTTCACCAGCGTATACTCCTGGTACTCGACATTTTCCCCTTCGAGCAAATCGTGTGTCGTCACCGGATTCTCCTGTTCGGTACAGTACTTGACCGGATGGAGTCCCTTTTCTAAGAGACCGCGCTCGCGGAGCGTCTCATACTGCCAGGTGATAAACCGCTGGTAGCGCTCGTCGTTGGTGGTAAACTCCCGTCGCCAATCGATCGAGAGCCCAAGCTGTTGCATCCCAGTTTTGTAGCTGCAGTCGGCTTCCTCGATAAAGTAGCGAGCGTAGCCCATTGGTGTCTCGAGGTTGCGCAGGTCTGCTTCGGAGACGCCAAAGGCGTTCTGGAGGCTATCGATCTGGGCTTCGTCGCCTTTTTTCAGCCGCTCGACGGCACCGACAATCGGCGTCCCGGTGACGTGCCAGCCGATCGGAAAGAGCACGTTGTCACCTTGCTGGCGGCGGTACCGGGCGTAGACATCGGGGACGGTATAGGTTCGAGCGTGACCGATGTGCATGCCACCGCTCGGATAGGGATAGGGGACCGTCACGAACGTAGCGTCATCGTCAGTTCGACCGTCGGGGTCGGCTTCATACCGGCCCGACTCGGCCCATCGCTGGCGCCACTTGGCTTCCAGTTGCTGGGGCTCGTAGCTCATATCTCTCCGTTGTTCGGGCGATGATAAAAGAACTCCCACATCGAATCGGGACAGGACACCAAAACGACTCACTCCCTTTCTGACTCGAGAACCGTTTCGAGCAGTCGCCGGGTTCCTGCCCGGAGGTGTTGGTGGAATGTGGCTGGCGAGAGCCCCATCGATTCGGCAACCGCCTCACCGGTTTGGTCCCTTGGCCACTCAAAAAACCCAGCAAAGTAGGCGGCCTCGAGTGATTGGCGTTGGCGGTTTGTCAGTCTCTCAGTCCACGCGTCGATACACTGGGTGCCATCGGCGGGCGTACGCGAAATCTGTCGTCGTGTTAAGGGTTCGACTCTCGGATTGATTTCCTGTAAGGCGTCGATAACCTGGCGGACATCGGCTCCCTGTGGGAGCTGAACGGTGACCGAAAAGTCACCGTCCTCAAGGATGGCGCGTTCGACGGCCCCGCCGTGAGTCGTGACCGTCGAGATGAGCTTCGATCGGGTGAGACGCAACTCGAAACGGACCTCCCCAAAGGCGTCGCTGATAACCGTCAGCGACTCCCACGTCGGTTCAGTCGCGACGATTTCTTCGAGCGCCCCAAGCCCCTCGTCGGTTGTCGTCCCATAGACGACGTACTGTCCGTCACCGATCGGGATCGTCTGGTCGAAGGTGATCCGTTGGTCGGTCCCCGACGCCGCAAGTTGGCCAAAGAGGTCTCGAACCTGGAGCCTAATCTCGACGACCTCATCGCTTGTCAACGCCCGCTTTCGCTCGAGGGCGGCGATCGCGTGGCCAACGATCTCACCGAGTTGGCCGACCACCGCCTGCTCCTGGTCGGCAAACGCCTGTTTTCGTTCGGTGTAGACGTTCAAAACGCCGTAGACGGTCTCTTCGTGGACGATGGGGATCGCCGCAGAAGACTGGTATCCACACTCACGGGCAGCGTCCCGCCATGGCCTGTGACGAGCGTCCACACGAACGTCTCTGGTGACTTCCATTTCCTGTGTGCGGATCGCCCGGCCGGTTGGCCCCTGCCCGTGTTCGTCGTCCGGATCGGCCGAGATGGTCATCGCCTCGAGATACGCACTCGCGTTCGCTTCGGCCCGTGGAACGACCTGCTGGCTGTCGGCGTCTACCTCCCCGATCCACGCAAAGGCATAGGAGTTGGCGCGTGCGAGGTGCGTACAGACTGCCCCCTCAATCTCCTCGCGTGTCGATTGCTCGATGATCGTATCGATAATGCCGCGGACGACGCTGTTGAGTTCGTCCAGCGTCGCCAACTGTTCGCGCTGGTGCTCGAGAAGCTGTTCTCGCTTTCGGCGGTCAATCGCCGTCGCAAGCACGTTTGCAACGCTTTGGACGAACGCTACGTCGTCGTCGCTAAACTGCTGGGGACCGGTGTCGTGGACGCCCAAGATTCCCCACGGCTCTTCGACAGTGCCGATAATGACGCTGATACCGCTCGTAACGTCGTGAGAGGTGAGCAAGTCGGGGCCCGAAAAGCGCGTCTCGCGGGAGAGGTCGGTGACGACGACCGGCGTCGCAGACTGGAGGGTGTATCCCGCCTGTGAGTTTTCGTCTGTAGCGACCGTCGCGGTGCCGACGACCCCCTCGCGCCACCCAACCCCCTGTCGAAGGAGCAACTCTCCGTCGTCGGTATCTAAATCAAGTACCTTACAGTAGGTCGTCTCAAGCGTTTCAGCAACTGCCTCGGTGACATCTGCCATGAGCTGGTCGAGGTCCGAACATTCGAGTGCCCGTTCACCGAGAGTGGCGATGGTCGACTGCTGGCGATTCCGGCGCTCGAGTTCGCGGTCACTGAGCGGATGGCAGTTAGCCAACGGGGACTCGGTCTCGTCTGTACTCGGCGAGTCAAACAGCACAACTGCACCGTGAAACTGGTCGTCAGCGACCGCAGGTAGTATTCGGCACTCACCGCGGACCCGTTCATCAGCCGCCGTCTGTACTGTAACATTCCGGCGCTCACTCTCGTCGGTCGCTGAAAGCGAATCGAGACGGGCGGCTGTGTCCGGATCGAAGAGCATCGACCGCTCGCTCCCGATAATCGCCTCCCGATCAAACCCAGTTTGCTCGAGGAATCGGTTGTTGACCGTTCGAATTCGACCCGACGTGTCACACGCAACGAGGCCGATGGAAACTGTCTCACAAAGTGTCTGATAGAAGGCCGCCGGGAGCCCGCCAGCGCCCTCGAGCCGGTTGCTCATGACGCAGTAGGAATAGGCCAGCGAAGATAAACCCCGTGCCGAACCGTTCGACGGGGCTGAGAGTCCGGTCAGTCGATATCGATCTGCATCGACTCCTCAGCTTGCTCTTGCATCGGGAGCGTTACGGTGAGTACGCCGTTGTCGTAACTCGCCGTGACGGCGTCCGCCTCGACCGGGCCAGGAAGCGTCAGCCGACGCCGGACGGTCTGATGACGCCGTTCACGCCGGAGGTAGCGTTCGACGGCGTCTTCGTCTTCGCGGTCGGCGACTGTTTCTTGGCCCGCTACTTCGAGCGCTTTTTCCTCCTCGCGGTCGGCCTCGAGCTCTACCGTCCGCTCCTGTAACGTCACCTCGATCGCCTCGATGTCGTACCCCGGTAGATCGGCGGTGACGAGATAGTGGTCATCGTACTCGGCGACATCGACGGCAATCGTGCCGGGGACCGGAAACCCGGTGCCCTCGAGCATCCCGTCTTCGACCTGTCGGCTCACTCGTTCGAACAGTTCTTCGAGGTCACTCAGTGGATTTGATCGCATACCTAAGAAAAGGGGCTCAAGCGGAATAAAATCTGCCCCCTGCAGAAGGTCAGAACAGTCAGTCGACGACGTGTTCGATATCGTAGGAGCCAAGCCGGCGAACCCAGCCGTCTTCGGCAATCGCCTCAAGGTCGGCGATGGCCTCTTTTGTTCGTTTTTCATACAGCCCGGCCGAGATATCGATGTGGAAGACGTAGTCCCCAAGACGTTCACCGCTGGGGCGAGATTCGACGCGCGTCAGGTTCACATCACGGTCAGCAAAGGGAACAAGCAACTCCAACAGCAGACCCGGATAGTTGGCGTTGGGGTAGACAACGAGGGAGGTCTTGCCGCCGGCGTCAGAGCGCTCGGTAACGGGAGCGATCACGAGAAACCGCGTCGCGTTTGAGGTCTGATCTTGGATATCCTCAGCCAGTACCTGCAGTCCGTCACCGCCGTTATCGGGATGGCCAATGCCGGCGACGGTGGCGTCTGCTCGCGCCCGCTCGACACCCTGTGCTGTGCTTGCGACGGCCTCAAGGGTGGCCTCGGGGTACTCCGCCTCGAGATAGTTTCGACACTGGGCAAGCGCTTGGGAGTGACTGGCAACGGTCTGGAAGGTCGGCTCCTGGGCGAGCAGCGCGTGGCGAATCGGTGTGACGATTTCTTTGACGACGGCGATATCGTACTCCGCGAGCGCATCGAGGCTCTCGGTGACGCTGCCTTCGATACTGTTTTCGATCGGAATCACACCACGGTCGGCCTCACGGTTGGCAACGGCCTCGACGATCGCAGTCACCGACTGTCGGAACACAATCTCCTCGCCAACGGCACGACTCGCTCGGTGGGAGTAGGTTCCCTCCGGTCCAAGGGTGACGACGTTCATTGTATACACCTACCGGATAGACCGTGAAAAACGCGTCGAGATACGCCCTTGCGCGATCAATGCTGCTCGAGTCGGCGTTGCTGCCCGAAGAAAATCGCAGCGGGTTACTCCTCTAGGTGTTTAATTCCCTCTTTCGAGACGTTTGCCTCGGTGATATCCCCGGGCATCCAGTCGGGTTTGTCATCGGGGGCGTCCTCCTCCCACGCCCAGCCTTCGTAGATGTGGAGCTTGCTCGTCCCCTTCTCTCGAAGTCTGAGTGTCGTCGTCTCGGCGTCAGCCTCACTTGGAGCTGGCTCGAGTCGGCGAGCGGCTTTGAGGGCAGCCTGTCTGGGTGTGTTGCCCGAAAAGACACTGGTTTCTTCGCCGTTCGACTCGCGCAGCGCAAAATTTCGCTTACCGTCTTCACGTACCATGGTTTTACCTCCATGTCAACCCAGCGCATGGTTTATTATAAAGATATCCCCGAAAATCGACCGCCAGCGGGGGTATGTTTAAATAGATGGTTGTAAGTGCGGCGAGAGAGGCGGTTTCTCGAGACAGCTGACCCCGCGTCACAAAGGGCCGGCTGTATCGGAGAAAACACTTAAGTATATCCTGCGGCGAAGTTCGTTCTAGAATACCGCGATGGTACGGAAAAAGAAGCTGAGTCCAAGCGGTGCCAAAGATGAAAACGGTGACTATCACAACGTCCACCTCA
>LFCJ01003816.1_pt1 | contig 11061 bp, 9 predicted proteins | sample 643141 | NCBI WGS metagenome assembly LFCJ01 (sample SAMN03766243, study PRJNA286221) | soda lake metagenome | biome: soda lake; feature: Kulunda steppe; material: water; isolation source: sample B1-Br-g2 brine of Lake Bitter-1 | place: Russia: Kulunda steppe | collected 2010-07 | reverse complement strand
TGGACATCTGGCTGTGAAAAGTAGGGTTCACGCCGCAGCCCATTAGGCATGGTCTCCCTGACGTGCACCTTTCAAGCTCAAGTGCTGTGAAAAGCTGTCAAGCAGGGCTACCATCTAACGCTAAGCTAAATGGAGCCGATCGAGGGTGTGGGTGGGAAGCGGCGGGCCAAAACGTTGCATTACATCTGCCTCTTTTGAGTGCACTGCTTAACGGGAGAGCTTCCCACGCCCAAATCCACACAGGATGTGCAGGCCAATTTTACAAATCTGCAGGCATCTCAAGCTCGGAGTTTGGGGCTGGGAGTGGGAAACAGCACGCACTCCTCCAACATCACATACCTTTTTTCCAAGATTGCCTTCCACTCACCGCACCAATTTCAAACCCAAGAGCACATTCAGAACCAATAAGCTATCCAATGGTGTGCTCAGGTCGGGAAACGGTGTGATAAATGCAAAGTTATGCCTTGAGAGGCCTATTTGGCCATGTTTGCCCAAGAAAGGGGTGACCCAGTGGTGGGGACGCACTGTACAATGCTTTTAATCCTTCCCACTGATGTCCCACCCACTACAGCGGTTGGCTGCTTGCGTTGCGTAGCCTTGTCTGTGTCATCAGGTTTTATTATAGTGACCTGGTACCATCCGATCAGCTCCTATTATGGTGACCTGGTATCATCTGATCAGGTTCTATCATGGTGACCTGGTATTTAGGTGAAAGAGGTGGAAAGTGCACTTTGGGGGTAAGAATTGAAAAGAGAAAAATATCTGGGGTCGGAAAATGTCTCATGTGTAACCATGATTTTTTTCACTTTTGTTTTGGTTGAGTGTGGAAAAGTGAAAAAATGCGCGCGACCGCGGCTTAAGCTGCGCTTTCATCAAGATTTCATGTTGCAAAGTATGATCTGGGGGAGAGTTTGGAATGTGTTTGCGGAGGCAGTGCTTCCCGCGCCCAAATTTACTCAGGAGATGCAGCCCAATTTTTTACATGTACAGGCACATCAAGGTCAGATTTGGGGCTGTGTTTAGGAAAATTTGTGCGAAATTTCTATGTTCTGTTTTCCTTTCTAAGGCCGCGATTCACTTTTTTTCCACTAGGAAGCGGTCACACATGATTCATTAAATATTTTTCACTCCACCTGCACCTGCTCCCCTCATGACCACCGTTCTCTTCCAGCATTGTTGTTGAAAACCACACACTCACGTTTCCTAGCTTCCCAAGGCCAGCAATAGAATCCAAAGAGCTCTTAGCGACAGGTCCTCATGCCGCAATGAGGCAGCAACATGACACAGACTGCACTGTTCATAAGGAGCCATTGCAGGCACCCTTCTTTAAGCGCTCGGTTTATGGCCTGCAAGGTCTTGGATGACAGTCAATCAACCCTGAGCTGTAAGGGGAGAGTGTCAGGACAGGATAATGGAAACTTTAGAGAGCGTGGCTGGCGCACACTTGCAAACTTCTTTTTCCCCCTATGCATGTGGCCATGGTGCATCAGTCCTTGCCTTCATACAAGAATATGTCCTCACGCATGCAAAGAAAGCTGTCTTTGCGTAAGTGGTTTCAAGGGGTCTTGCACGATTGGGACCTTCCCTGGGGGCCTCCAGAGACCACCTTTTGGCCCAAAGTGAAAATATGAAAAATACACTTTGGGGGTTAGAGATTTAAAAGATGTCTTTTGGGTTGGGAAATTTTCATGTGTGACCGCGATTTTTTTCACTTTTTTTGGGTCGAGTGAGAAAAGGGGGAAAAAGTGAAAAAAAAATGTGTATGACCGCGGCCTTAGATCCACTTCGACCTACTGCACAAATTTTGACTCTGAGGGCACTGTATGAGCTGAGAAATTTGAAGCTATCCAATGGTGCACTCAGGTCAGAAAACAGTGTGCTGGCTGCAATGTTATGCCTTGAGGACCCTATTAAGATCTTTGCCTAAGAAAGCGGTGACACAGTGGTGGGGACAGCCTCTGTAATAGCCAAGGACTCACGCAGTTTAGTACATGAGATGAAGTAAATAGAGCTGTGAGCTTTTGTAAGATCTGAAAAGGAAGCTATAAAAGCCTTACTAAGTTCCTGCAGGGAATGCCTCACATTTCCTGTATGTTGGTATGTCATGTTCCTGCTACCATACTCCTATTGTGTTCATGAACGAAGATGGTCATTCAGGACTGTCATGTTCTCAAAATTGTTAGAGAATTACTTTTGAGCAAGACCTTGTGAATTGTCCTATGATTTGACAGGTGTTACTAGGACCAGGTCGTGCAAAATTATACCTAGAAGCAGGGTTGGGTTATGCGTTCATTTTCCCTGACCAATGAGCTTATGATACACACAATGCACGTATTTAACACATCAATTTGTCCGCATTTAGAGGTCATTTTTGAGAGTAGAGGTTGGGGGGGTTACAGGGAGCCTGTGGGCCCTCAACTGCCACCCCTGCTACCTATCATCACACCTATTCATTCTTGCATGTACATATGTATAATCTAAGTAAGCTTGAGCAACCTATGCTAAAAAAGGGTGAGATAACACCCCGGGGTCTTTTCTATATGCAGATTGGCACAGTTGCTTTGGAGACAATATTAAACACTTCTGCATAAAAAAATTTCAACTTGGGGACCTGGAGGTGAAGTTATGGCCTTTTTTGGGCCTATTTTGTGCCACAATTAGCGACATAAGTGGCTTTAAGCAATTTTGGTTGGCTTCCAGACCATATTTCTTCAAAACATTTTTCCCAGGTGGGTTATAGGTCATTACTGGCCCTATTGAGCAAATAAAGGGGGGGGTGCAATTTTTGGCCCTTCGGCACTTGAGCGTGAGCCATGTGTAGGTGCAAAAATGGTGCAAAACTGAAACTTCCTCCGTGCGCTGCAGTTGCCCCAGGTTTGCATGGGGGGTTGTTTAGGATGCCCCCCAGGCATGCTATGTCAAGTTTGGTGCAGGTTGTGAGCAGGGGCAGGCTGGGGGGAGCACTGACAGCTGGGGGAACCTGCCAATGGATCAGGCACTACCCCCAACCCCCAACTCGCATTACACCCGGCCAGCATTGATTCCTTGTAATTGAATATAATTGACAGTTTCATGTGCCATACCTGCCTGGTTGGCCCGTTATGGCTGATCCGTAATTCAGTTCTCATCGTCCGGCCAGTGCCAGGTCACACCACTGTCAACAATTGAACTAATCATTCCTGTGTGAAAACACGAATCACTTTTTAATCGGCAAAATCGCTTGCCAGCCGAGGTCCACCCCAGTGCTCCCCATGCACCCCCCACCCCCGGACCACCCCCAGCATGGTCCTGGGAGTCCATTCGACAAATGCTATGGGTCGGACAGGCAGAGTGGCAGGGTTGTGGGGGTGACCTGTGTACTTGGCACCTACCCTGCACACTCAAGTCCCCCTCCCCCACACACCCAGGGCCCCCCTGCACAAACTTGACATGCAGAAGTGCTTGAATTTGTCTAACTTACATTCCTGCATACTCAGAACGTAAGAATTGCATCAGGGGGTTATCTTAATGTAGGTTGCCCAAGCTGATTCTAAGTGCCAAGGAAAGGGGGAAGGAGTGGGATCATGCCAAGATCATTGAGCTGAAAGACTAGTCTCATGCACCAGCAAGTCTCGCAGGCTTGTCTTTCGAAGACAGTCTTTGAAGCTGGTGCTTCTGACATAAAAAGCACTTCCTGCACATTAATCCAGCTTGTGGCTTAGGGAAGTGCACAGCAGATAGAGCAATTTTGGAGCCTGCCCTGGATGAGATGAGAGCCTAGGCCCCTCGATGCTCAGCAAGGCAGCAGCAGTGCAGAGCTCGACAGCATTACAGCAGCAGCTGTGCGCAACGCCTTGCCACGTCAAGGAGTGCTCCGCTGAGCAAGGCCGTGCAGGAACACTAGAAACACAGGGAGGGAGGGGGTATGCATTGGACGCAGAGGTTTTTCAACGTGTTAACAACATGTTAACGAGATTTTTTTAAGCAATGCGCAAGATGCAATGAGATACGCATGACCCGACCCTTCTTTCAAAACTGAAATGGATAGCAGTTGGACCGTGTGTTCATGGGGTAATAATACTTTCAATTAGGTTTAGGGCTACAGCAGACCATGGTTACCTGAGGAATGTTAATGCTTCCATTCTTTTTATTTCATTGCCTGACATATGCCCTTTTCCAGGCTTACCAATACATGTACAGCGTCTGCTATTTGAGAGCAGAGAATTGCATGATGAATGTAGCCTTTATGCCAGTGGAGTAAGGCAAGGGTCAAGTATTGAATGCCGAGGCCGCCTGCTCGGGGGCGCTCCTAGTGATTTGGTAAGCCAAAATCAATTTAATTACATTCCTTTCAAATAAAGGAGGCTGTCATGTGTGTACAAAAGTTGATTTAGAGCCTGCATGTGGTTTGCGCCATTGCAGATGCTAAGTTGTAACCGCCCTGGTTTAATATGAGTGTTGATGCAGGGTTTGTTAGAACTGCATCCGTTCTAATTGTTTGCGATTTCCCTCTTGTGTGCAGGATGTCTCAAGTGAGGGTGCCTCAAGTGAAGGGTCTGCAAGTGAACGCACGTCTCATGGCGGTGAAGGAGGAGTGTCTGATAATCCTGAGGATGAGTATGAGGAATGTGAAAACGAGCCAAGAATTACAGCAATGTCTACTGCACAAGTTGAGGAGCAAGTATGGAAGAAATTTGTTAAAGGGTAAGCTGCTTTCCATGTCTGGCGGGCACAATCAAAGCCGGAAATAGGAATTCTCAAACACTGGCCTTCCAATACCCTGGGCTCAGTAAAACATCTCCAACCAACATCTGTCTGATCTCAAGCACTGAGTCTCGAACACCATCTCAGTAAAGACACAGTATGGCATGACAGCATTTTTCTCGATATTTGCATTGGAATCTACAAGAGTTTGACCAAGTAATGCAATGAGAATTTCTGATGCGCTTGCAGGCTCTGGCTGTTGGAATTTGAGGAAGAGTGGAAAACAAATGGCCTGGAATGGGATCGAGAACATGGACACAAAGTCTACAATTGTTACCTTAAGGCAATCTTTAATGAAATAGGCGTAGGGTAAGTGTTTTGGCAGTTGCTCGTGCATTTTGGTCTTTGTTCATTCAAATTCAAGCTGCTCACTCTCTCTACTTAAACTCATCATGGAGATCCTTACCAACAAACTGATTTTTCTTTTACATGTGCCTGGGTTGGGCCATGCGTACCTTTGCCCAGACCAATGTGTGCATGATACAAACAAAGCGTTACAGAGCATTGATTTTATGCGTTTAGGCTGCGGTCACACACATTTTTATTCACTTTTTACACTTTTTTCACTCGATCCCAAAAAAGTGAAAAAGTCGCGGTCACACATGAAAACTTTTCCAACCCCCCCCCCCAATTCACTTTTAAATTCAAACCCCCAAAGTGCTTTTCACTTTTTCACTTTTTCACTTTTTTTCACTTTGGGCAAATGGGGGGTGGTCTCAGGAGGCCCCCAGCGAGGGTCCCAATTGTGCAAGATCCCTAGAAACCCCTTGCAGGGATTTTGTATGTTGGAAAGAACATGTACCTTGGGAGAATGTCTGAGGAGACAAGGTTGACATACATGGTTTACACATGCCATCTATGCAGCACTAGCTGGTGATGATTCTCCAGGCCGACAATGCACCGATATGATGTCTCATATTTGTGTTTGCCAGGCTTGCACTTGTGGGGTGCCAAATGTGGTGAAGAATGTCAGGCAAACAGAAAATGAGATGGATAGTCATCGCTGAAATTTCCTGGGCCTTATAAATTTTAATTTGAGGAGCACTTGTGCGCAAAAAAGGCTTTCTTTGCATGCGTGAGGACATACTCTCAAATGAAGGCAACTGATGCACCTTAGCCACATGCACAGGGGGAAAAAAGAAGTTTTCGAGTGTGCGCCAACCAGCTCTCTAAACTTTTCATCATCCTGTCCTGACTCATCTAATGGCTCAGGGTCGATTGACTGTCATGCAAGACCTTGCAAGCCATAAACCGGGCGCTTAAACGAGGGTGTCTGCAGCATTGCAGGCTCCTTTTGAATAGTGCAGTCAGTGTCGTGTTGCTGCCTAATTGCGGCATGAGGACCTGTTGCAAAGAGCTCTTTGCACCCTATTGCTGGTCTTTGGAAGCTATGAAACATGAGTGTGTGGTTTCCAACAGTAATGCTGGAAGAAAATGGTGGTCATGGGGGGAGCAGGTGCAGGTGGAGTGAAAAATTTAGTGAAAATCTTGTGTGTGACCGCAAAAAAGTTTTTCACTCAGGAGTATAAAAATCGGGTGTGACCGCATTTTGTTTTCACTTTCGAGTGGAAAAAAGTGAAAAAGTATAAATTTTTGTGTGTGAACGCGGCCTTAGGTGTCATTTTTGAGGTAATGAGATTGGGGGCGTTAGGGTAGGCCCGCGGGCCCCCAACTGGTCCCACAGCTACTTGTTATCACCCCAACGCAGCCTTACATGTACACATCTTATCATGCCAAAAAAATGGAATGGTGTCATGTCCAGGTTATTGAGATTAAAGACAAGTCGCACCTGCACAAGTACTGCAAGCATGTCTTTGTAGCTGCATCGAAGTACTTCCTGTACATTACTCCAGCTTATGGATAGAAAAGTGCACAGCAAATGCAGCAGTCTTGCAGCCTGTCTTGGAAGAGATGGGGGCCTGTCGATGCTGTCAATGCTATAGGCAAGGCAGCAGCAGCAGCAGCAACTGTGAGCTGCGCCTCGCCAGCGCTAAGGATAGCAGGAGAACGTTCCACCAAGCAAAGCTGAGTAGGGATCAGGGATCGGCGGGAAAGTTTGTGCACGCTCCAGAGCCCTGGGGTGCTTATAGAACAGCTTTAGTGCTTGTATTGCTGCCCAACTGGCCAGTTCGCTTACTGGCACAAAGTCTTGGGTGCACATCAGCCGCACTGTGGCAAGGGCGGTGAGGCAAAAGCAGCTGCATGAAATCTAAAAAAAAAAGCTGAAATGTGGGGGCCAGATGATACTTATCCCATTGTTTAGTCATCATGTCTCACTTTAGAGACATCAGCAGCGGTGCTAGCTCCCTGGTAGGATGGTTTGTCCTTCCCATAATGTCCGAGTTCATCATCCCCCTCTGCATTACTTTGTCCCTCACTTTTGATTATCTTGAGATTCTCTTGCGAGACCACTGCCTAATCTTACTAATTTCTGCAGGTCAAGGTTTTCTCTGACTGCGTGCTGTTCTAGATACCTCCCATGCAGCAGCCTCATTCAAAAGACAGATTCTTTAATTTTGCAAGTGTGACAATACATGAGCAATGTCAGCAAGAAATTCGAATTGAATCATCCTTAGTGAGGACAGCTTTGCCTAATGGCCTTGCAAATCACATCATAAAACACACATACATGTACATGTGTAGTGGAATATCATCATAATTTTCTTTAATACGAAGAGAACCTCCTAAAGTACTCAATGTGTATATATCGAGGTAGGAAGCTTTGCCCACTTTCACCAAAAATATCCAAATTCAAGAACTCTGACGTTCCAGTTGCTGAGCCAGCAGCAAGAGACCACGACCCTCACATCAGGGATGGCCATGGGGTGCCTAGACCCCCCCTAGTTTATCAAATTATGGAGAGCAGAATTGAAAAGCTAAGTGAGGCAGTTTGGGGAAGGGGTCGCAATGCTTGCTTGTGGGGATGACTATCATGTACCAGTTTATTTAGTTGATAAGCTTACGTGGATGGGTTGATAAGGTGGTCGAGCCTGTTTAAGAAATAATCATCAAGGGTAATCTTATCGAAGCAACACATAATATCCCATCCCCCAAAGATATGTCTCGAGTTTGGCAGATCTCATTGTCTGCAAGACTTAGCATGACCTCTGCCAGCTCCAAAGGGGATTGGGGGTCATGATGATTGGGTTAGGTTGTGGCAGGCAAGGTAGCAGGTGTAAGTGCAGGTTCCTATGGAACCCCAGCTGCCCCCCCCCCAACTAATTGATTTTGTTCTGCAACGAGAAAAGGGACTTTGTCATGAAAATGAATGGGATTGTGCAGACTGCAAGTGCATGCGCATGTGCAGTGCCAGGGAATTTTTGTAGCTTGTGCTTGTGTCTGGAAGCACTTCTCACGGCACGCCTGCTTGACAACTTAAACTTATCGATTTAATTGACCATCTTGTTGATTAATGCAATGAATGCCAAAATGAATGTACATCCTTACTTTGCAAGGGATGCAATATGCATTGTTATTGTACTAAGGTGAGATTATTTCAAACACTTGTTGATGTTGTAATTGGACATTGCATGCAGGCAAGACAATGAAGACTTCCAATCATCATGGAAGAAAATCCGAGAGAGTGCTGGCCTGAACTGGAATGATAATCCAAAAGTCAATACGTCTCGTGCTATGCAATCGGTCTATAACGTCTATAGTCGTCATCATGAAGACGAACTCATGAGGACTTTCCCGCAAAGGTAGATTCGATCCACTTTGGCAGTTCACTTCTTGTTCTGATAGAGCACATCAGGGTAGTGCAGGCACTTCTAGAAAAGAGAGGGAGGCCTGGGTATACTTCATTTATTCCATTTTATGAACTCAGGGGAAAATAACAATTTTAAATGGGGAAATGGGGATTACAAGCTGGCCGTCTCAAATCATGTTTGGGTCCCTTCAAAAACCCGGGCTGGGGGCTGGCGCCCAGGTCAGTGAATATGTAGAGAGGTTAGTTTGCCACACAGCATTGTTGTGAGTTCCACTCCATTTTATCTCCTCCATTGTATGAATCCTTAGAAACCAAATGGTACAGAGGTACCTTGGCACCTACCTTAGTACCTTGGTACTTACCTTGGTACCTCGTATGTGTCAGATCTTCCTTTATTTATGTTGTACTATCTTTTATGCTGCAACCTTGTTCAGCTTATTCTTAAAAGTATTATTCGTGTGTGCTGGTAATTCAAATAGGAAGCAACATTTTATATTAACTTGTGTGAAGGAGCAATCATGCCCCCTTCTAAGCATCCTGCACTTCAGTCTAGAATGATTTTGCAAATCACGTGACCTTAAAATCCAGCCCGCATCTGTTTTCTCGAATCCCTCTCCATTAAAGTAAACCGCCAAACCTCTTTTGCTGAGTTGTCAACCAGTGCATGCCGATCAGAACAGGAGAGTCCCCTTCAGACAGGTTTATCAACCATCTTGCATGGCCTCTTGGTAGCTGTTGCTGCCTGACATGCTGCTGCATGTGCTGCCTGACATGCTGCTTCTCATGCAGCGGTATGGATGGTAGCCTGAGGGCATGCCATGCTCTGCTTGCCAGACATATAGATGCATGCATGCAAGGCACTCTTGGCACACCACCACCCATTACCTCCATAGATAAGCTATCAAAATCTCACCAGTTTTTTTGTGAATAGCCAGCAGTATGTATCTTCTTCACTCTCCAAAGCACACTGTGTACATGACCAATGATCATGTACACCTTTCACATACTCAAGTAGTGAACCCACATTCCTGATCATGGTCGAGCAGCTGATCAGATCGTTGCTTTACAAGCATGTGCTTGCATCCAGCTTAGAAAAGTTTTTCTGAGAGGCTTTCTACACTACGAGGCTGCTGGGGTTGAGCTTGTTGTCCCCACACACAGCGTCTGGGACCAATTTACCATGCTTGATACTCATGCTTTCGGTTCAAGGAACTTGATTTCCCTGAGGCGCAGGCTCCAGCCTGCTGCTGTTGGCTACCCACAGGAATACAAGGGTTCTCAAGGGTGACTGTTGTGTGAATATAATCATGTCTTAACGTTGAAGTATAATATTGATCTATGTGCTTTAGAGGGCCATCGAACAAAGCCACAGTCTTATTTGAATGCTTAGCCCGCGGACAGCACTCATATTTTGTCAATGCACTGTTATATATGTATTATGAATATATACATCAGTGTCAGTGTTAGGGTAAAATAGGCTGGTTATAAGGGACACTGTCTGCCAACTCCCTGCCCCTCTCGCATCTTGCAGCAAAAAGCGTGGATCCCCGTGTTGGCCTTGATGAGCACTTTGTAGAACAAAAAAAAGGCCACTTGGTAGACTGGTGGTTTTGGTGCCGGTTGTTTTGCAATGCTATTCTGGTGTACTTGCAGGCTCAATTTTGAGGAGTTCAAAAGGAGGTGGCTTGAGAAAGACTTCCCATGGGACGACCATCAAGGAATGGAAGCCTGGAGGAGATATCCAAATTTGCAGATAGATTTGCAGCAAGATCCCGATGCTGGAAGGTGTGTTTGACACAACATATAACAAGTCGTATTATTTGCTCTTCTGCCATACTGCTCCAAGTGTCACAGTCTGACATTTTGCAAAGTCTACAATCAATTTCAGAGGGAGCTCATTCAGGGATGTGGCAGGCGGTCACAAGAGGATGTCAGGTCACATCCCTCAGTCCAGTATACAAACTATTGATTCTGTGTTTCAAGTCAAGAACATCTGTTACTTTTTGACTTTTTAGTTCACTAGTAGCTTAGCAACAGATTGAATGACCTGTGAAGCGCTACAAGGGGCAGGCATCAGCTTTGTATTCACCAGCTTCCAGTCGTCTTTGGAGGACCATCAAGCTTTAAAGCTTGTTTGAATTTGGGGTATGGGAGCGGTCACAGACGCCCCATCCCATGTGAGGTGACTAGAGCAGGGATATGGGAAGAGATATGGGCAGGTATGAGCTCCACCTTAATGGCTGTTGCCTGCTATGTCAAAGTCTTGTTTACCCTGCGCTCCAGGCAATAACGCTATCGTGTTGCCCATCAACCTTTGAGCGCTTAGTGCAACCTTTATTTTACGATGTCTATTTTCCCTTCAGAGGCTCCACCACTTTGACCAAATTGGACTGTTAACACTCCTTAAGTATTTACGTATTGTCTAAGTGAGACAAGGCCTTTCAGCAAGCAACTCCTTCACAGATTGCTGAATGTGCCAATTCTTTAACGGTGTGACTGCTGCCTTTTGCCTTTTAAGGGGAAACATCTGGAAAGCAACTGAAATAGAACCTCAACCAACAAATTCAGACACTCTGGAAGTGCTTTATTGCTGACTACAGCTTGTTGCA
>LFCJ01003811.1_pt1 | contig 11065 bp, 5 predicted proteins | sample 643141 | NCBI WGS metagenome assembly LFCJ01 (sample SAMN03766243, study PRJNA286221) | soda lake metagenome | biome: soda lake; feature: Kulunda steppe; material: water; isolation source: sample B1-Br-g2 brine of Lake Bitter-1 | place: Russia: Kulunda steppe | collected 2010-07 | reverse complement strand
CAGTTGAGTAACGGCTTAAACATCGATGACGCTGTGATGCGGTTCAACGTCTCTCGTAGTATCATCGCAAAGCACTACGACACACGCTCAAAATCTCAGCTGAAAGACGATCGTGCTGATGCAGTCAAAAATGCGTGGCCTGACCTTTGATTTACAAGTTAATTGAATCATGGGTATATCTTGATATTGCATGGACCCGATCTATTTTATTCTCAATTAACCGTGTAATTACAGGGGCCTTGGACATCACTAAACAAGTTGGTTAATTTTGCTGCTCATTGTAATGGTTGAGAGTTGTTTCGAGGCCCATCAACAAGAATAATAGATTAAAATCAATAATAAGATACTGGGTTAAAATACTGAACACCCGTCCACCTCAAAATCCTAATAATAAATAATGGACTTTATTTGGCACTAAACACTAAGTGACCGTGGTGACTACTGCCAGTACTACCATGCTTTCTCTTCCTCCTCTCGTTGATAATACTAACCGAACCCTTGAAGATATTTATAAAAAAATAATTCCACAAATAGAAGAAGCTCGCATAGCGACCGGCTACTTCTATCTCTCTGGATTTGATCTCTATCGAGACGATCTTAAACAGCTCGCAGATCCTGATGAGATTGGTCGTGCACCCATTCGAATCTTGATGGGGAGACAAACGAATCGAAGTACAGCAGATGAAATTGGAGAGGGGCAAAACCTCAGGGACAAACTCAGAGACGAGGTTGAGGAGAGTATTGAAGAACTCAATAATGCACAGATAGGTCGATTAGATCGGCTCCGAGATTTCATAGCGGAAGACAAGGTGAGGGTCCGTGTGAGAGATCCAGAACACGGTTACTTCCACGCTAAAGGAGCATCATTTCGAGCACCACAGGTCGATGGTGACTGGGATACAGACGGTGACACCGACACACGCCCATGTGCGACAATCGTTGGGTCTTCAAATTTCACAGCCAGTGGCCATCGGAACAACGTTGAATTGAATCTCACAAGTCAAGACCGCCCCGAAGCAGAGGCGTTCGAAGACTGGTACGACAATCAGTGGGCCAATGCTGAAGATTTCAGTGAAGAAATTATTCGGATCATTGAGAACAGCAACAGATACCAAAATTGGCAAAAGCAACAGAAGGAAAAAACAAATAGTAACGAGACATCAGACGAGCTAGGAACGTATATCGAACCATTTGAACTGTACAAACTCCTTGCCTACGATGAACTGAGCGGAAACGTCAACATTAGAGACAGCCCACTATACTATTTTCAGACTCTAGGGTATGAAAGCGCAAAAGAGAAACTATCCAGATTTAATGGGTGTATTATTTCGGATTCGGTTGGTCTTGGTAAGTCTTTCATCGGTGGTGAACTTCTCCATGATTACCGCCACAGAGGTGATCGATGCCTTCTTATTGTACCTGCAAACCTTACCGAACAGTGGCTAACTCTTCTTCAGGAAGATACTGATGAGGATGGAAACCCCTATTTTGGACTTGAAGCTGATGGAACACACCTTGACATAATGAGCATCAGTAAGTTCCAAAATCTCAGATACGATGAGGTGCAGGAGCTCAGAGATGAATTCAATGTTGTGCTAATCGACGAAGCACATCGATTCCGTAATTATGGAAAGTGGCGACCAAATCCTAAAGACGAAGACGATTACAAGGGCACGCGTCGTCACGCAAATATCCGACAACTCCGTGGAAAGACGATGATAATGTTGACTGCAACACCGATCAACAACTCTGCAACTGATTTGGAGAATTTGATCAGTTTATTCACAAGTCCAGAAGAACTTCGTAACAAGGCATCGCTGGATTTCGACGCATTTGATGCGTATATCAAACTATCTGAAACGCGAAAAAAGATCGCAGCTGGAAAAGAAAAAGCAAGCGAGGACGAGATGCGGAAGATTACGGAAAGATTACAACGCCATTCTGAGGAGATCTCAAAAATCTTGAACGAAGTGATGGTTCTTCGAACGAGGAAGCACGTCAAAGAACAAATCCAAGATGACGAAGACTTCGTGATGAGTTTTAAACCACCAACACTCATGAAGGAACAGTACTCACTTCCAGCGGCCTACCAACCTGTGTACCGGATGCTTCCAGATGTAATGGATGCACTTCATCTCCCTCATATTACAATTAAAAACCCGAAGGCAGGTGGGACACTCAAAGCATTATACAAACTAAACCTACTCAAGCGTCTGGAGTCTTCAACATTTGCGTTCGTTCAATCCATCGAAACATTACACCAGAGCGAGCAGCAACTTCTCGGCCTTCTTAATAATCTTCCAGAAGACGAAAAAATTGACAGGCTACGTACCGTACAAGATGATCCTGAATCTGGCTCACTTGATGATTTTGTGGAGGGTGGTGACGCCGCAGAAGATCTTGAGCAGACATTAGAAGAGTTTGGATTTGATGCAACGGCAGTGCGCGCGGATGATGATCGCAAGCGAGATAATATAGACGAGTTGGTGGATGCAACGATTGGAGAAATAAAAACATACATCCGAGAAGATCTAACGTTACTTGCGTATTTCCTCTCCCAGTTCATTGGAGATGTTGCTCGTGACTCTGGAGATGTAAACGATCATGCTGTTTCAACACGGCAGTGGCTACACGATCACAATGCAGGCGTTCTGCCTGATGTACCTGAAATGGAAATGAATCCGATCCTCTATCCACAAAGCAAGTTGACTGACGTAGATGTCGCAACGCGGGAGTTCTATGAAGCAGTATTCTCCTTGCGAGAGTTTCGTGATCCGAAGGTCGATCGACTTGCCAAAATTCTCAACAAATATGATGATGAGAAGATACTCATATTTACTCAGTATCGTGCAACTGCAGACTACGTTTACCGAAGCCTTCGAAACAAACCTAACTCACCACTAACCGATGCAAACAGTGCAGTGGTTAAAGGCGGAGATGATAATAAACAAAGTATCATACAGCGATTCGCTCCTAAGGCATCTGGATATCAACAGACACTATTCGAATCCGGTGAATCGGAACTACAGTATGTCGTCGCAACTGACACGCTTTCTGAGGGTGTTAATCTTCAGGACATATCGGTACAAGTCTCGTACGATCTTCCGTGGAATCCTATGCGGATTGTGCAGCGTGTGGGCCGCATCGACCGGATAGGGAGTACTGATGATAAGTACGTCCATAACTTCTACCCAGATGGCGACATTGAGGCAGCTATTAAACTTCTCAAACGGCTACAGGCGAAGATCAACGACATTGCACTCATTGTCGGAAAGGAGAATAACATCCTTGATCCAAACGAGGACCAGATCTTAGAAAAAACAGGTGTAGATACTCAAAAGACGATCGGAGAGTTACAAATTGATGAAATCGAAGATTCGCTTCAACGGTCACGGGAAATTGACGATGTGAACGAGCTTGATGATACAAGCAAGAATCCGCTGCTTCGGAACGCGGGGAGCAATGAACATGCAGCATACGAGCGATTCCTGTTAAAAAAGGAATTGAATGAGGACTTTGGGCTCTCAGAAGACGACTTCGAGTACGCGGTGGATTATTTCGACGAAAAGCCAGAAGATCGTGAGTTCTTGTACACGAATATTACCGATCACGATTCTGGTCCACGCCCCGGTGTGTTTGCTTTGGCACATCTCTGGTTTGAGGAGAATGATCAGGAACCACCGCTTGGGCGTATTCGTAGAGCGTTTTACTACAAACCGTTCACAGATGGAGTCAAAGAAAGGCCGGTGGGAACCCTCAAAATTGATCCATCAGTGGATGGCGAACCAATTACAGGTAACACTGAAAATGTCTTGGCAAACCGTGACGCGATAGGAGACGTTCTTAACGATCGCTTAGAAGCGATTCGGGAAGGTCAGGTTGAGGGTGCATTCAAACAGGGAGAGTCGTTTTCGAAGGAACAAGAGACGATTCTTGATTTTATTGACCATTATCTTCTGCCAAATTATAATGAGACATCCGCCCCGGTTGATGACTACGACACTCTTGGTGACTGGATTGATGATCTTCGGGAGCGTCTACAAGAAGTGAAATTAGCCGAGACAGACGAAGATCGTATTCTCCGAGATACATTCCGTCATAACAAAAAGTACGGGAGCTTTCCGGATTGGCCTCCAGTAGAATTTTTAAAAAGATTAGAAGAGTTCTTAGGAGAAAATGTGGATGAATCCACAGAATATCAAGCGAAGCTTGTAGGCGAAAGCGACGTTCAAACTCGGATAATGTGTTGGGGTGTAGTTGGAGCTTAGAATTATATATTTAGGATTGATTGGAAATTATTGTTTAGGCCCTTCTTGTTCAAGCATATTGTACTTTTCAAATACCATTTCGAAGTACTCTTCAGTCATGATTCGGGGGTTGGACACTCGGTGGAAATCATCTAATATAAACTCTACGTCGTGCCTTTCAAGTCCGTACGCGTGGAACGCGGCGGCATCAATTTCAGTCTGTAATTCCCTACGTTTGCGTCGGTCTATCGCAGGTTCAATCCCATCGAGTCGCTCACGCATCTCGGCAAACGAATCACCATAACAATTCAAACGAGCAGCACGTTCAGCAATGTAATGGAACCAATGGTCGCCTTCTGTGAGATGTGGTACCTGTGACTCTTTGAATTTGTAGGTGACCACGTGTGTATCCACCTTTGTCCGAAGTAAGTAATCAAATGGGAGTGAATTGATCAGCCCGAGTCCCACAAATAGTTCCTCATCAGTAAAGACTCTTTGATAAAAATCATGCAAATACTCGTCACTTAGCCCTTCCTCGTAAGGGGCTATCTTGTAATTCCGAATCGTTCGGAGAGTATTGTGACAGAGTACTCCATTGGGGATAACTGCCGAAATGAGAGTCCGTTCGTTTGTCGCATTCGTAATGTCACGGAGAACAATACGATACTCCGTGCAATCAAGCAGCACGTCAGATTCGGTTAGTGGCTTAGATCTATGCTTTTCCAGCAATCCATTCACGAAGCTCTTTTGTGAGCCAGTTCCATCGAACTCCCGATAAATTGCAGATTTAAGATCACGGATGGTCTTCTCACGCATCCGCTGCTTCGCACTACGTTTGGGGTCGGTCTCTTCATCCACACTCCAAAACTCCGGTAGGGCTATGTCATCGATGAATTCTGGGGAGTAACTGAACTGGTAGATATTTTTGCCACCGTAGACTGGATAATCTCCTTCATCCTCGTTAACAAAGCGGTCAGAGTCACTTGTCCTTCGCAATCCTTGGTATGGCTCCATGTACCAACCAGATGCTTCCCGATCGCCCAACGGTGGCTTCTCAATTATTTTCTGGAGCACCTCTAGCTTCCGTTCGGACTCAATATAAGGGAAGATTCCTGCCTCTGGAGAATACTGATCCAGAACGGAACGCGGTATGCTGATTGCATCTGTATTAAATGTCTCTAAGATTTCTAAGTTGCCTTCAGAATATTTGCCAGCAACTGATTCTGTATAGCCCCCGTTTTTGAATGATACTATACCGAACTTGTATTGACGATGAATCTGATCGAAGATAGTATGATTCTCAAATATATTCAGGACGCCAACCTGAGTATTATCCAGTAAGTACCTACGTAAATCCTTGCAAGAAGCCCCGTTGAAAATTGCACCGGGGAGAATTTGTGCGACGTACGATGAGTCTCCGGCAAGGTTGAATACACGTTCAAAGAATAGCGACGAGAGGTCATTGGGATTGGGCTTAATACGCCCATCAATCTCCGGGCGTTGCAGAGTGTATTCGGGACTATTTTTAAAATACTCTGCACGCTTTTCCATCTCGTCTTGATACTCTTCCCACCCTTTAGCGATATTGTCCTCCGAAAGAAGCTCTTCTTGCTTCTGATCCTTCTCTTCTGGGGCGCGGGTACGAAAGGTCTCGTCATAGTTCACAAAGTAGTCATCACGAAGAGGTTTCAGCCGATCCCACGGTGGATTGCCGATAATCACGTCAAATCCACCGTCTCGGTAGACAGGAGCAAACTCCAATACCCAGTGGAAAGGATTGAATTGTTCAAGCTCTTCTGAGTCAACGTCTTCCAAGCCAGCAGTGTGAAACTGTTCTAATACCTTATCGTTTAATTCCTGACTATGTGTACTAATGCGCGATTCAGCCAACTGACGAGCGTTCTGCGCTTCGCCACTGCTGGTCGCATTCTGGTGCCGTTCGATAGCCTCAATGGCGTCGTCGTAGAGTTCTTGAACGCTGGTGCCAGTTCCTCCACCCCAGTTCGTGAGCGATGCATCACCATTGTTAGTTATTTCAGTTAGTTCAGTGAACCCAATGAGGGAGTTACCTTGACGGATGTTAAAATCGATATTCGGTAACGGATCTACCTCACTCGGCTCATCCTCAATGTCTGCGACCATTGAGAGCCACAACCGGAGCTTACAAATCTCAACTGCCCCTTGATCAATATCTACTCCATAGAGATTATTCAAAATAGCCGTCCGTTTTGCATATAACGAATATTTACCTTGTCCCTTGTTGATAATCTCTACTTCATCCCGAGTCCGAGATTCTAACTCCCATCCCTTACCTTCTCGTTCGAGTTGCTGAAAGAATTCTATGCACTGCATATAGATATCCACCAAAACGTCCTGTGCAGCGAGCAGGAATGCACCACTCCCAACTGCGGGGTCCAGAACGTGTGCTTCTTTCAATATATCGTGATACAGGGTTTCAATGTGTTTGGTCTGTACATTCTCAGTGGGGACCTGTTGAGTCATCATTCCACCATCAGGGATCGTCATTTCACCGCCGCTATCTTCGAACTCTTGGAATCCAAATACCTCGTCAATCTCAGTATAATTAGCTTCGACAGCATCATTCAGCTGATCGAGTAAGTACGGGTGGATCGTCCGACGGGACATGAACCCGGTGATTTCTTCGGGCGTGTAGTATGCCCCCATCTCTTTTTGATTAACTGTCTGCTCAAAAATATGGCCGAGGATTGCAGGCGAGAGGTTCTTCGGGTCAACAATGTCGAGCCGCTCATCCACGCTCCAGTTCCAATCCGATAGGAAGTCAAGTATACTGTCGAAAAGTTTGTTCGTCTCTCCAGAAGACCAACCTAATTTTGCCTCTGGGAAGTCTTCTTCAACAGGGTTCTTAGCAAATAGCCCGCCGTTCAGATACGGGAGGCTACCGAAGTCTGGGTTCTGTTTGTCTTCTGCAAGATAGTCAAAAAACAACGGTGCATAGAAATTCCTGTACCGATCTGCATCACTATCGACGACTTTCGCAGGTTGTTCATGAAGGTAGTTCGGGTTCCGATCGAGTAGACGCTTTTCTTGAATAAAATACAAGAAGATCATCCGATCAAGTATCACCTGTACATAACGTTGTTTTGCATCTCCACGATTGTCTGGAATGCCAGAGACCTCTTTGACAAGGTCAGTACGAAGCGATTCAAATTCTTCATAGAACTCCTTGACGACTTGTTGTGTGTCGTAGAGAGTGTCATAAATTGCTGCAGAAGAACCATATTCGATTGAGTTGAGCTTTTTTAAAACCGTGTTCTTCTCACCGCCTTCAGTCGTGAATTGGTCCTTTGTAAACGAGATCTTCTGATGCTTGATCCGACCGTGCTGCTGGCCTTCCCAACTACGTATTCGAGTAAGAAAAGTAAATACTTCGAAGTCATTCGTAGCAACAAGGTTTGTGTGGCGCGATCGATTAGCTGGCTTGAAATCAGTCGCTGATTCTCCGGGCTCTGCGTTCACAAGTACGACAAATTCATCATCTGCGAGCTGGAGAACGAGCTCATTGTCTTCTCCAAGATTTGGTCTTGGTGTTAATCCCCGCTTCTGAAAAGAGTCTGCTATATCCTGTAGAGAGTCCCAATTGGCAATGTCACTCGCAGTAATCTGTTGGAGAGTCATGTCTGATGAAAGCCGTTTATTCTTAAGAATCTACGGGTATTTGACAGCTATACGATCATTCATATCAAAATAATGATGGGATTTAGAGTACTTAGTAATGTATATCGGGTGTATAATCTAATCAATTATTCAGATGGACATTATGTACTGGTATCCACGATATGCACTTTCATCGTAGTTCAATTTTGAACTTGGTCAGTTTTAATCGGAGATCCGTATCAAGTTGAAATATAGCTGCCGCAATGAACATATTAATCTTTTATACAAGAATTATCCCTATTAAAATAATTAGGGAAAATAAGAAACAATTGTTGAATTCAGAGACAGTATACACCACGTGTTTCAATTTTCAATAAAAACACCGTGTGCATAGACTATGCCAGAGCTTGTTTTAATTTCATACTCCCGTTCTGTGTCACTAACTGTGGCTGTTAGATCGATCTCAACTGCATTGTACTCTGAATCATCGTATTTTGGATTTTTCCTCCCAATTCGAGGTAGTATAAGAATCTCTTTGGTTGATATCTCTGGCACAAGGATTGGACCTTTGTCATACTCAATTTTACCATCATTTCTCTTTATTTCTTCATTCAGAACAACAATTGGCTCATTCCCGTACGCGCCAATCAGGTCCTCCGAGTGGAGCACTTTCTCGTCGGATCCATCTGTGTTAAAAAATCGGATTTTTTCGACTTTGGCATTAATAATATGCTCATCCAGATCACCACGATTTGTAGCTATGAAATACAACGAAAATGAATATTCTCCAACGTGATCCTCTGCATTAGAAGATGTAGATGGCTCGCCATGCAAAACCAAATCTGATTTAGGATTTGAGAAATGGCTATATTTTAGATTGAGCCAGGATACAATTAGAATCATAATTGAGATTACAATTGATATGATTAACAATACATCTCTACAGACACATGTACCATTGCCACCTCCTTTGTTTCCGACAATTAAGAATTATTGCCATAGATTCATCGGAAATTATGATTGGCTCGATATACATCTAATTAGATGATTACTTACATAAGTACCCTTGTGCACGAATATGTGGCTATCTGGATAGTTGTGATTAATACGTGGTCAGTAGTTAGCAGCAAGGTAGATCAATTCCATTTTTCGGAGACGTGCACGGCCGGTTGAGTTGTCGTCGGTAAGTAATCCATCAACCACTTTCTCTATTAACTCTGTAGGATCAACATCAGAATCCTGATAAATCAAATCTGCCACTGAGTATGTATCGGAGTCGATTTTCACGGTATCACCAACGTACTCGGAGACACGAAGGTGGATCCCGCGGTCGCACATTCTCTCGAACTTGTTCGCATTTGAACTAGAGTACTTGGTACGGTACGTCTGGTCAATCTCTCGCAAATGTGCTTGTTTTCCGAGAACAAGCAAGATCCGTTCTAGCGGACGGATCGTATTCCCAGTGATATCCTCACTGATGATCTTTTCGAGGAATTCATCAATATTACCATTATAATGTGCCAGCCAGTAACCCCCGTGTAGATGGTGTCTGAGACTAGCTCGAACGAGGAACTCAATCTTTTGCCCACCTTCGTTGTTGATGTTAACGCCATCCTTCTGAGCAAGGAACTCGTATAGCCCCCGACGCTGGTATTCAAAACCACCAGAGCCCTTAGAACCTTTTACTGCTGTTTTCAACTCTTCATCAATCGATTTTGGTGCATCCATTGTCACAAGTTCTTGTATGGGGACGCCGTCTTCAGATTCTGTCACATTAAGATTGAGATTGGCAAGTTGATCATCCGGAATTCCAACAACCTGAGAGAGGCCCTCCGTTAACTGCTGAATCTTCTCCGTAATAAGTTTCTCTCGGTAGCGCATCATCGCAGCGAAGTCGTCGCTGGTCATACGTGCTGATCGGGATCCATCTCTTGAGTATGCTTGCCCCTCGTAAATGAATGCTGTACCATCCTGCTTACGCAGAGTCTTTTCAATTACTAGCGGTACTTGTTCTCCTTGACGAATTACAATTACACCCCCGCGGTCTCCATTTTGTTCCAACTCGAATTTCTTAAAATCTGGCGAGGGGCTGACCTTGTCGGCAAATACGTTTCGGAGGTCGGCGTCATCCACATCAAGCACTTGCTCCCCGTCTCTCGGCTCACGGTGCTGCATACCAATAAAATCACCATCATTATTAAAGCCAATAAAAATATATCTGAAGCGAGCTGATGTTCGGACATTAGCAAGAGCTGAGAAGTGTTTCATCAGATTCGCTTGTCGCTTCTTTTTGTGGTGCGAAGAGCTTGCAGAGAGGTAGAGATCTTGCTTGTAATCAAGAATATTGCCCTCATCTGGAACTTCCTCCTCAATGAATTCGATAATAGAGTCATCTGATCGCCCTGAAGCCTCTAACCTTGCATGGAGAACTTCGTGCCACGCTGATACTCCGTCTTCGCTCATTGAAATGAAATTTCAATTGGGAATACAAAAAGCTGCTCTGTTGGATAGTAGTTTAATTGAGCAATATCACTGGCTTACACCAGTAAGGAAAGGAAATTTATGTTAGCATCGGTTGTAGTCCTATTGATTTAATTAGACAAGTGTCCATAGCACGTGTACATCAGAGTAAAACTTGCAAAATAGGGGATGCGTATACGTCGATTTGTACATCTCTGTAGCCGAGATGTTAAGATAAATAGTTGGATCGAAAGATTATGACTAATAAATCTGGACAAGAGATACTAGCGTTAATAGAATAATATTCTGGTAGATCTGTTTGTGGTGAAACTACCGCAGTCCGGTCACCGTCGCGTTATTTATGATCTACTTTGCGATTTATAACCCGATACAGACACTTTCCGAAATGGGAAAACATCAACAGAGTCGAATTTTTGATTGAAATCACTTATCTGGAAGATACTGTCTTCTTTGTCTCAGTTTTTCTCTCTTTGACCGTTGGTCATAGTGTCGATCTAATACATCTAAACCGAGATCCATTCTTGACCCAACCACCTCTTTTGGGGTTCCTTCTTGCAAGTGATATGTGATTGAACCCCTCCGTATCGGGTGGGGACTGAGTGCAGATGGGCACAAATGCACTTGTGGTGTTGGTTTTGCTTCGCATGAGTCAATATCCCGATCGTGTGGGCATGACATATCATATACACATGGGCGGGTAT
>LFCJ01003810.1_pt1 | contig 11066 bp, 13 predicted proteins | sample 643141 | NCBI WGS metagenome assembly LFCJ01 (sample SAMN03766243, study PRJNA286221) | soda lake metagenome | biome: soda lake; feature: Kulunda steppe; material: water; isolation source: sample B1-Br-g2 brine of Lake Bitter-1 | place: Russia: Kulunda steppe | collected 2010-07 | reverse complement strand
TGCGATTATTGCTAGGCATCAGGGGCTTCTCTTGCGATTATTGCTAGGCATCAGGGGCTTCTCTTGCGATTATTGCTAGGCATCAGGGGCTATTGTTGCTAGGCATCAGGGGCTATTATTGCTAGGCATCAGGGGCTATTATTGCTAGGCATCAGGGGCTATTGTTGCTAGGCATCAGGGGCTATTGTTGCTAGGCATCAGGGGCTATTGTTGCTAGGCATCAGGGGCTGGGCTCCAGGTGAGTCAGGTTTTGCTATGCACATGTATGTTGTCCGGAGAGCAAGGTAAACAGGGTAGGCTCCATGGGCAGGAGGTGCAGTATAGTTTCTCAACAATGCATGTGGTGATGCACACGGCAAATGTGGCCAGGGTAGGAGAGGTGCAGTCCTGCTCTGATGGCATTGGTGCAAGAAGGTGCATGCGTGCACGTGCATGCACGCTCAGCATGTGTGAGCGTGCTTTTTGGTCAAGGATTAAAGTTGCTGTGTACCCTGTAGACTTCAAGCATGTGCCAGCTGAGCACGCTTGTAATACAGTGACAGAAAGGTCATCCACGGAATACCATATATCCATAGAATACCAAAAGGCATCGATGCACAAGGATCACTGTAAACCCAGCAGTGAGGTCACAGCAAGCAAGACCCATAACAGCGTCAACCCATTTCAATGTGCCAAGAAACATGTTGATGGACACGTGCCCGCACAGGCACACAGCGCATTGGCTTCGCATTACAACACACACACACACATGGTCCAGCACGCTTGGCTCAGCAACACAGCACACACGCCGCCCAGCACGCTTGGCTCAGCATCGCAACACACACATGGCCCAGCATGCTTGGCTGAGCATCGCAACACACACACACACACACACCGCCTAGCATGCTTGGCTCAGTATCGCAACACACACATGGCCCAGCATACTTGGCTCAGCACAAAGGTACGCACCTGGCCCAGCACAAAGGCACACACCTGGTTTAGTACGCCAAGGTCTAGATCCGGTTCTTGCGCAGTTGCCTCCACAAACGCCGTGCCGGCATTCTTGTAGGGCACCGATGCCAGGAGTAGCATGAGGGTCAGCACAGACTCGAGCAAGCTGGGCCGGTCGTAGGAGTACTGCTCCGGCTTGTCCACCTGTACACAGGAGCAGCGCGAGCACACCAGTGCGTAGGAGTACTGCTCCGGCTTGTTCACCTGTACACAGGAGCAGCACGAGCACACCAGTGCGTAGGAGTACTGCTCTGGCTTGTCCACCTGTATACAGGAGCAGCGCGAGCACATCAGTGCGCAGGAGTACTGCTCCGGCTTGTCCACCTGTACACAGGAGCAGCGCGAGTACACAAGTGCGGACAGCAGGCATGCACATGAATGCATGTGTTTGTTTGCACTGGAAGGCGTGAGCACTGGAAGAGGTGGAAGAACACTGGGTCAGAAGTGTGTTGTGAGGCAGGCAAGGCTCAGGACACCACAAGCAAGGGTGTTGCTGTTGCAAAGCAGCCCCTTGCTGTTTCCCATGAGTACCTTCAGCAAAGTTTTTATTTTTACACAGGATGCAAGCTGGGAGCACCAAGTAGACAGGCTTCCTGGCAAAGCACCTCACAAGCACTGTATCTCATCTACAACTAGCCAGGCTCCCTGGCACAGCACCTCACAAGCACAGCATCTCGTCGACAACTAGCCAGGCTCCCTGACACAGCACCTCACAAGCACAGCATCTCGTCGACAACTAGCCAGGCTCCCTGACACAGCACCTCACAAGCACTGCATCTCATCTACAACTAGCCAGGCTCCCTGGCACAGCACCTCACAAGCACTGCATCTCATCTACAACTAGCCAGGCTCCCTGACACAGCACCTCACAAGCACTGCGTCTCATCTAGAACTAGCCAGGCTCCCTGACACAGCACCTCACAAGCACAGCATCTCGTCGACAACTAGCCAGGCTCCCTGACACAGCACCTCACAAGCACAGCATCTCGTCAACTAGCCAGGCTCCCTGGCACAGAAACCCGTTTAGAGATCCTCCAGGCACTGTCCTGGAATACCAGATTTTCAAAGCAGCAACATTTCTAACCGTCACACAAGCGCTGCAAAGCGAAGAGTATACTGCAGGGGACGAGCGCTGCTGCTTGCCTTTTGGGGCTGCAGCACCCCAAAACATGCAGGTGTGCCCCTGCTGCTAAATCATTCCGCAACACCTGCTGCCACAGGCGCAGGCGCTGGGCGCAGGCATTACAAGATATCCCAGGCGATGGCAGCATAGTCAAGTACAGTCCAGCACAGCCTCCTGCAGGACTAACAGTTCTTCCAGGCATGCAGGCACGATAATGCAGCAGCACCTGGATTGAGCTGCACTTTGGTCCAACAAGCATCTCCACAAAGTGCAGCAGGACGCCCGCAGCGCGGCCTGCCAGTGGCTGCCTGCAGAACGCTGCCGCTGCCTGCAGGCAAGCGCGTCAAAGAGCAGCTCAGCAGAATGTGGGATACACAGAGGGGTCGGATGCAGCAAAGAACGCTCCTCAATTCAAAAGGTGGAGCACCCATGCCCTGGCGCCAGACCATCCCAGCACCCACCTGTGGATGCTCCGCCAGCTTGTTGATCCACCCTAAGGACGCCACCGCCATGCGCATGTACCCTCGTGCAGTACCCTGCACAGGCACAGCATAGAAGCGGAATCCCATTCACAACGTGCTGCAATCCTTCACAATGTGCTGCAATTGTCCAGCAGTGCTATCATTCAAAATCATTCGCAATTGTTCACTATCTTTCACAGTGTGCTGCAATCCTTCAGCAGTGCTAGGGCTATCCTGGAACAGAAGCACCAGTGCCTCTGAGGCTTACTGGAACATCTGCTTGCCCCCATTCCTCACCCATTCAACCCTCCTTGGCACACGCGTGCTCACACACGCACACACAAGCACACACAAATGCACACACAAATGAACACACGCGCACACACACTAATGGACACACGTGCGCACACACAAATGAACACACACACAAGACAAACACAAACACAAACAGTACCCAGACCATTGTGCAAGCGCCTCAGGCAGGCGCTGGCTGCCAGCCCACATCATGCAGGGTGCAACACTCTTGCAGAGCGCAGGGCAAACACAGTCCGTGCGCGCTCGTCCCGTGCATGCACGGCGCTGCCTCGCCCAGCGTGCCCGGACCTGCGTGCTTTCTAGGAAGGCATCTTGAGTGTTGCGATCGTCCAAGGTCCGTGCGGCCCACGCGGCTTCGTCCCGCTTTGCGGCCTCAACCTTGGCTATGTCAGACAGGCGGCCGATGGAGTCCTGCGCGCCGTGCGCAAAAAGCACCGTGTGCCAGGTCAAGGAGCCGCAGGGCACATGCCCTCCATTCCAGGTCACAAAGCCGCAGGGCGTATGCCCACCATACCAGGTCAGGAAGCTGCAGGGTGCATGCCCACCATGCCAGCAGGCCTGCCTGCTAGGTGCATGAGAGGCATTGGGCAGGCATTCATTGTTTGGCCTGTCCGTTGTAGGGCTCACGCCAGCAACACCCAGCTGAGCAGTGTGAAAGCAGCATGCTGGCAGAGGTGCTCATTCTTATTGCAAGCTTTGTGCAGATGGTAGGCGAGTCCAGTCGTCAAAAGGGCCTACGCTTTGCCCAGAGGAGGAAAGTGCTGTTTACACCACGGTGGGGGGTGTGCAAGCAGCCAGCTATGGGATACTGGTGGGGGCACCTATTTGGCACCAAAGGGAAGGGCTTGTACATGGGTCCCGAAAGACAACTAAACAAGAGTAGCAGGGGCATTGGGAGCCAAAAGGACAGCAGAAGTCGGGCGCTTTAAGGACAGCTGGTGCATTGGGAGCTTGAAGGACAGTAGAGAAAGACTACTGAACGGCAGGGGATGAGGGAGGCAATGATACATGAATGGCAGGAGATGAGGGAGGCGACGAGACATACATGGCAGAGGACGAGGGAGGCAAAGAGACATGAATGGCAGAAGATGAGGGAGGTGACAACATATGAATGGCAGAGGATGAGGTAGGCAGCCATACATGAGAAGCAGCAGTGTCTTTCCCTTCTGGCCATGGCATGCATGCTTCGAACTTCAAAGTTTGGGGTGCTTTCTACCGACCTCTATAGCTGCCCTGGGCTACCTTTGTACTACAATTTGCTATCCAATGATGAGACAAGCGCCACAAAAAGGCATGGATTGCAGGCGCCCCCACCTTGAACAGGTAGATCAGGGCGTTGAACAGGCACTCCACGTATGCAGAGAAGATGTGAGGCGCAGCATCGGGCGGCTCTGATGTTGCGAGCTGGACCATGCACGCGCGGCACCTGTCATCGTTCCACAGCTCCTCCAGGATCATGTCTGCACGCAGCAGCAGGCCAGCCTGAGTGAGCAGAGGCGGCTCCCAGCCAAGCAGCTAGGGCCCCGTTCGCACTTCGGGTGCCTGCTGGTGTTACATGGCACCCATACGTGATAGCCCATAGCCATCTAGGCGGTAACCGTGGTGCAGGGAATGGCACAAGGAGGAGATGGAGCACCAGCTATCAGGATGCCAGGCTGGTGATACCGCACAAACTGCAAGGCAGGAGCAGCAGGCATGCTTGCAAATAGAGATGTCCTGCAGCGCAACAAAAGCACCGTGCACTGTGGAGCCGTACAAGCATGCGGCACTGTGGACTGTGGAGCCGTACAAGCATGCGGCACTGTGGACTGTGGAGCCGTACAAGCATGCGGCACTGTGCACTGTGGAGCCGGCACTGTGCACTGTGCACAGTGGAGCCGGCACTGTGCACTGCGGCACTGTGCACTGTGGAGCCGTACAAGCATGCGGCGTGCTCAGCTTTGTGTGGGCTTGCATGTTGCACTTGCGTGCTCACCTTTGTGTGGGCTTGCATGTTGCACTTGCGTGCTCACCTTTGTGTGGGCTTGCATGTTGCACTTGCGTGCTCAGCTCTGTGTGGGCTTGCATGTTGCACTTGCGTGCTCAGCTTTGTGTGGGCTTGCATGTTGCACTTGCGTGCTCACCTTTGTGTGGGCTTGCATGTTGCACCTGCGTGCTCAGCTCTGTGTGGGCTTGCATGTTGCACTTGCGTGCTCAGCTCTGTGTGGGCTTGCATGTTGCACTTGCGTGCTCACCTTCGTGTGGGCTTGCATGTTGCACTTGCGTGCTCAGCTCTGTGTGAGCTTGCATGTTGCACTTGCGTGCTCAGCTCTGTGTGGGCTTGCATGTTGCACCTGCGTGCTCAGCTCTGTGGGCCCGCTTGACGCTTGCTGCACTTTTGTTGCCTGTTGCGCCCTTGCCGCTTGTTGCGCCTTTGTTGCTTATCGCTTGTCGCGCGCTCACCTATGTGGGCCCGCATGTTGTACTTGTCAAAGGAGTCCTTGTCCACGTCCAGCCCCACAACATAGTCCGCAGCGCAGTACGCCCTCATCAGGGACACCACCAAATCGCCTGACTGCGCGGCGTTGGAGTTCAGCACCGCTGCTATCAGCGCCGCCTCGCCTGTGTTGTGGGGTGTGTGTATGATGTTGTGGGATGCATGTGTGTGCATGTGTGCGTATGCGCGTGTGCATGCGTGTCATGCGCACGATTGTGCGCCTGACAAGTGCATGGCAGGAGTGGGTTTGGTGAAAGTGCTGGGTGATCAGCGAAGCTCCAATGGCAGGGAAGAAATATCAGTGAGGCACCCCAGGCAGGCTGGGTAGAGTGATCAGTGACGCAACCCAGGCGGGGGGGAGTGATCAGTGAGGCTCAAAGAGCAGCGGGACGCGGCACGCCTGCAAGTTGCGTGGCATAACCGGGGCCGCCTAGTGGCTTTGGATGTGAGGAGAGCATGGTGCAGCTGTGGGAGAGGCCATGGCAAGCCCAGCAAGGCTGCCCGAAGCTGCAAGGGACCCCGGCATGAACGAGGAGTGGGCAGCTGGAGCCTGGTTCTCAGAGATCTTGCAAATGCATGCACGTGAACCATCCTGATCCGGCGGCCTTCACTCCACACGCAAATGCAGCATCCTGAAGTGTACACCCTGGAGCATGCGAGGCGCGCGCCAGGCCCTGCATGCTCCAAAACACAAAATACACCAGCAAACCCCACCTCCACCCCCCCCCCTCAAAATTAAAAATCATCTCGGCAAATAAAACAAACGGACCCTAGCATGGCAGCAACAGTCACGTGAGGAGGCCACATCGCAGGCGATGTATAACCAGGGCGTGAGGCTTTGTGACGTATGTGTTCAATACAAGCTGGTGCATACGAATTCTCTGGCGGCACACTCAGGCGTCCTTGTTCAATCATTGAGTCAGGACCCTGGTTTTCAATCCCTTAATAACCCATCAGGCTTACAACCCACTGTTCCTAGACCCTACACGGCATTGGAGCAATCAGAGGATCTCCATAGAATCCAGGGGGCCTAGTCTGAGGGCTCGAGGATGTGATTCTCAGACCCTGCTTACACCTCCTTGATGTGACGTGCATGCAATCGCCAAAACACCAGAAATTGTACCTGGGCGCATGATGGTTGTACCGAGCTTGCCCTTGAGGGTTCTGTTTTCCACTTCGAGCTGGGGCCCCAGCATGCTTAGCAGCAGGCTCACAATTTTGTCGTGGAGCAGGGTTGAGCGCACGCACTGCACAACCAAGGAGCAAAGGCTTGCATATAACTATCAAGACAGCACTGCGGCACAAGCATTGTCTGGGTCTGGCAACGTGGGCTTGGCAACAAGTGCGGAGCTATATTGATGAGCTCAGCCGGTCATCCCCATGAATGGTCCATTCCCCCTTCTTGAAGGTGTAAATAAGTGAAAATGTCTTACTAGCGCACATTTTGGTTTTCAAGCTTCTCTGCAACCCCTGCACCATTCTTTGTCTGTGCAAAAAAAAGACGCACAAAGGACTAATTTTCTAATGTCAGGTGTGAGAAGTGGTGCAGGCTCTGGCCAGGAAATTTGACAGATTTTCAGGGTCGCAAAGCAGATGTCCTTGCTCCCACACTGAACTTAATTGTGAGATTAGAGTCCATAAAAACTTAAATCTATTGCCCCTCAACGCATGTGGAATTGGGTGTGATTTTGGGAGGAATAAAGTATGATTTTAGGGCCATTTTTCTGCCCACCACTTTTCACTTAAGCCATCGACTTACATCATGTTTGCTTTATCGAACTTCTTGGAAGTCCTAACACATGAGAGCACGTGCTTTGCCAGAGGGCGTAGTTGTGGAACAGAGGGCATCTGCAGACTCTGTGCACCAGTGTCCACAGGTCAATTTGACTTTTTTACTGCGTGCTACTTGACATGTCTCCCATGCAGCAACCTTACTCCAACAACGAATTATGAGCTCTTCAATAAGGCAAATGAGACTAGACTAGAGCATCTGTCAGCAAGCAATTTGAAATGTGTGACCCTTTTTGAGGACAGCTGTGTGAGACAATTTGGGGGGGACTGTATATGGGGACAAGCACACAAGCTAATACAGCTGCATTCCTCTGTGAATAGGATGAAGAAGGCCCATGCAGCCCAATCAAAATGGCAAGGGTTGGTTTGCAATGGGGAAAAGCGCCCCATTTCCCAAATTGGCCTCGCTGAGGCGCAGGGGGCGATTTCGTTGCAACAGATTGTGATGTTTGTAACTTGTTAAGTAGCAAGGGTTATATTCATATGCAGCCGCACCACTTGCCTAGTCAACAGAGGAGGTTTTTCTGTCCATGTGGTTATAGACAGGGGGCTGCTCGTTGTCAATTTTGTGGCATGGACAAGAAGAAAACAGTCTTAGTCACTATGAGACCCCAATTCTACAACAGCTGTGCACGAGAGCACCAATATTCAGCAAACCATGCACTCCAAAGCAAGGATTTCATTACTTACCTGCGCATTGTTCAGTAACGCCACAAGGCTTGCTGTGAGGGTACCAATATCCTTTGAGGCAATAAATACTGCTTGGCCACTGCATATGGAAGAGAGATATGTGTTTCTTTATCAAAAGTCTTGCCATCAAAGAAAGATCAATATCAGCAGTATAACCTTGCATTAAGTGCATGAGAAGCAGTGGCAGCAACAATAGTAAATAAGTTGCCTTTCTGTCAGACGCCATATTTTGCTTGCTATTGAAGGTTTTAAAAATAGATACATTACTGCCAGCCATTGCACTTCTGACATGTCGGCTTCCAGATTAACAATTTCTGCGGGTACATTGATGCTCATTGAATTTCTAAAAACAAGTCACACACGTGCGTAAAAATTAATGCAATCCATAGCTCACTGCACAGCTCCCAGAATTTCCAGAGGACATTCTATGGACAAAATGCATGAAAGGGCACAGTCTTCCAAACAAGCAGATCTCTCTGACCAAAACGTCTTTGTCTGGCCTGGAGTGATATCAGTCCGTGCATGAAAACTCCAATGCATGCCCTTTCTCAATGTCTTTAACGCCCACTTGCGCTTATAGAAGAAATGCAATGCAAAACTTGTATGCTGCAAGCACCAGCCTTATATCACGGCAAGATATAAGCAAGTTTGCAACAATTGCTTGACAAACATACATGCAGCATCTCGTGCTGTGAAAGCTTGTGTAGTTGTGCTCAACCTGCAAGCTACGCCTGCACACACATCTTGGCAAACAATGTTCAACATTGCATGGAGCGCGTACCTGCGAATGACGAAGTTCAGCCAAGACAGAGAATCGGCTAGGACATAGTCTGGGATGATGCTAAAAAGAAGCTGGCGGTTGTCTTGCTGCTGTCCTGGCTGGAGCTCTATGCTGACGGGTGGAGTTTGCAGCAGATGGTAGAGCCAAGTTATCTGCATTCACAGGCATAGATGATTGATGTGACTGTGAGTCAGATCAAGTGGGGAAAAACTTTGCTATTTATCAGCACACGGGTCAAGATTGTGCATGCGGCTGCCTCAAAAGACTGTGGCAAAGAAGAATGGGGTAGAGAGACAAGTTGTATAACATATACTGTTCAACACAGATACAATCAAAATCCAGCTGTCTCTTTACAGCCTAAGATGACTATCATTGTGGTCAGCATATTCAAGCTGCAATTTGTCCTATGAGAGCCTGTGGCACAGTAAGAAGCAGGTGACACCTCAATAGATCTAACGCCAGCAGACATGCCGGGTCCATTGCATACCTGCAGCATACAGAACTGGACAGCATCCTCAACTAGAGTAGGTTCCATCAGCCCCGCCATTGTGCAGTGCTGTAGGAGGTACAGCTGCAGCCATTGGAAGCACAACCAGATGCTCGGGCTATACCTCAATGTCTGTATTGACTATCCCAATAGCAAAAGCCACATGCTGCATTCCTCAAGCACCAAGACCTAGGCCCATAAGCGCCTGAAAGGACATCCCTGCTCAAGCACATCTGCCCCAAATGAGCATGCTTGCCTGTATGAGGTGCAGGCAAGTCTTCTATGCCAGCACATATGGACCTGGATGGCAGTGGCCTTGATAATCAGTGCAAACTAAATAACAGAGCAGCAGCATTGTTTTGAGCTGGAACCGGCCTGGTGCAACTTGTGCAAATGAATCAACTTTCTCGACTAAGAATGCTTCTTGGCATCCTCATAGCCCTAAAAATTGGGCTCAACAGAGTCCTGAGAACCAAGGAGAACTTAGTTTGAGGTAACGATTTCATTTCTCAAAGTGTTTCATGTAGATGGATACAACACGCCATCAGTGGTACCTTAGGATCCTTCTGTCCAGCCTCAAGCTTTGATATGCGCACCCACTGCTCCATGAGCCGCTTGTACCTGCACAAATGAAGATCAGGCTGCTTGAATTTATGAAAGTGTCCCAAGAAAAAAGAGGGACACACACTGTGCTACTTGAACTAATAAAAGTATCCCCACAAAAAACAGGGACACACACACACACTTTGCTGCTTGAGCTCGTAGTATCTGCACTCAGGTGTGCTCTCAAAACACGGAGGTAAATGAATCAGTGTGAGGCAGAGCCTTTTGTTGTTGTTGCTTTGAAGGATCTTATTTTCATAGTTACCATTGCCTGAGCTTGAGAGCACTAAAGCAATGCCAGGCCAATGGCATGCTCAGAGCCCATTTACAAGCTGGCATGCCCGGGCTGGTCAGAGTTTGCCTGGCCTAAAGGGGTGCCTCAGGCTGCTGCTGTTGCTGTGCTGTCGCACATATCACTGCCCTGATTGCAGGATGGGCAACTCTGCCCTTTCAGGCCTTCGCCTCCCTTTGATTTTCCAGCTTATGCTGTTGTAGCACCTTCAATTATCAACCATAGAGGATGTCAGGAGACGTCCGCCCCCCCATCAACTGTGTCCTCCACGTCAACAAGTGTGAGGATATCAGGAGAGGGCCTCCAAACTTTGACATTCCACAGGCAGCAAGGCCTAGACAGTTCATTAGAGGCCACAACTTGTAGGACAACTTGCAGTACAAGTTGCTTTTTTGCCCCGTCTTTATACGAGGCTCCTCTCAACCACACACGACCTGTCGCCCAGGAAGTCTAAGGCCAAACTGGATTTCCTTCCCGAAATTCTGATTGAGGTGTTGCAATATAGTAAGAGGAAAGCAACAGGATCTGTGGCACAAGCTCTTGTGGGGCTGGGGCGTTTTTTGGCAAGCAAGCGGAGACTTGAACTCCATACTAAACAGGACAAGGAACCACAGAGGAGCCATGGCCGCCAGGAGGGATAGCTTGTCACCGCAAGCAGCAACAGGCCAGAGGGTGTTGCTGGATCGGTGGCAGGCGTGTGCACACAGACGCACATCAGGCGTGCAATGCACAGTGCAACAAGATTCTGGATGTTGCTTGTGCGCGCTCGGCTGTGGCAGGCACAGACTGGCCCCTATTTTGCACAGCGATTTCAAAGCCATCGCTTGAGCACAGCAGGCATGAGGTGCGTGTGTGCAGCAGCATCACTCAAACTCTGTGTGCAAGACAGAGGCGCCGGCGCGCAGTACCGCCGCCTTAACCTTTGCACGGTGTCCAAGACGGAAGTGGGCACGCCGCCTCACCTGAACACGGCAGGCATGAGGCCTTACCTGAACACGGCCTTACCTGAACACGGCAGGCCTTACCTGAACACGGCCTTACCTGAACACGGCAGGCC
>LFCJ01003809.1_pt1 | contig 11068 bp, 15 predicted proteins | sample 643141 | NCBI WGS metagenome assembly LFCJ01 (sample SAMN03766243, study PRJNA286221) | soda lake metagenome | biome: soda lake; feature: Kulunda steppe; material: water; isolation source: sample B1-Br-g2 brine of Lake Bitter-1 | place: Russia: Kulunda steppe | collected 2010-07 | reverse complement strand
CTTCTACACCCCCCCCCCTATATCTTCCTTGTGCGCACTCAGGTGTGCACGCCAACTCCACCAACGATGCAGTGCTTGTTGGAGCAGCCAGGCACCGCAGACCGCTTCATATGTCCTTGCTTATGCAGTGAGCTGCCGATCCTCTGCTGCCTGGGCCAACAGCGAGCGTCGACATAACAAAAGACACACTCTTTACTCGCCCGTTGCTTCTTCCATGAGGTCAAAGTTGACACACCCTTCGCTTTGTCCCATCCTCTCAGCCTGAACTCACTGTGTGCTGAGTGCACTTCCACGCGCAGACTGAAGCAAAACATGTCCACGACTTTCCCTACCTCTGGCGCGGCACCTGCCGCCCTGAGGGTTTGGCTGCCCTGGACACTATTGAATGCATGCACTCACGCCCTGTGCCTACCAGCCAGCCTTCCATGTGTGCGCGTGCAAGCGGTCACTGACACAGGCTACCTACACATGGCACCACGCACATGTACCTCGTGCACATGCACCGTTCATCTTCCTGTGACAGGCGCAGAGAGACACACGCACACGCTTCCCCTCCCCCACCTTTTCCGTGATGACCAGGTCTGGCTTGAAGGCCGCGATCTGCTCGCACATCTTCTGCACCGCATCCTCCTCCGCTTTCAGCAGCGCCGCCCTGCGGACCACACGATCAAAGTGCCTAGGTGTGCATACCATTATCTTCCATCGCCAACACATTCTTCTGGACGGCTTCCTCTTTGAGAGGAGCAAAACAGTGTCCATTCTGCGTGGTCTTGTGCGCACTTGCGCGTGCCCACAAGCAGAACCTGCGTGCATGACTCATGTGCCAGCACACGCCCCTGCCCTGGCAGACATGCACAGGAGATGCAGCCCAGGCGTTGCCATATGCATGGGCAGCCCCACACACAAGTAGCTGCGCGCGAGCTGCATGCGTGCAAATGCCTGGCCGGCGTCCGCCCAAGCCCCAGCAGCCTTGGAATCCCTGGGGGGGCCACATACCAGCCCTTGTCTCCACAGCTCTCAACGGCTCATCTGGACATTGCACTGATGTACAGACTTGTGGGGCAGTGCTGATGGCGCTATTGGTCCACTTTTGCATCGTAGAACAGCGCTAACACGTTTGGAGCCTGCTAGAGCCGACTGGTTGGGAAGCTGATTGGCCCGTCAAGCACCGATGCACGCTGGACATCAACGTCAAACCGTGTGACAAAGGCAAGAGCGCGAAAGCAGCGCGCAAGGGGGCTGTGCTAGAGCCAAGCCTAACCCAGCCCTCCCGTACCTACCCTAGCACTCTCCACCTCCCTGAACCAACTAACGTGAGCCAGCCCAAGAGCCAATCCACACCCTTGTGTTCACCAGAATAGAATGTCCCAGCTCCAACTCGCCTTTGAAAGGGTCGTGTTCCAGTAAAAGTCAAGAATTGTGTTCCAGTAAAAGTCAAGGGTCGTGTTCTACGAACAGGTTGAGGGTCCTGTTCCAGAAAGGGTCGGGTCAAGGGTTATATCTCAGCCCCTGTACCCCAGCCCGACCCTTGCACTCCCCAGTCTCACACCCTCCGAGTCAACCCTCGCCCTTCCCCAAATCCAGCCAGCCCCAAAAGCCTGCCAACCACCCAAAGACCAAGCCAACCCTCGCCCTCCCCCAAACCCTGCCAACCCCAAAACGCCTGCCAACTACCCAAGGACCCAGCCAGCCCTCGCCCTCCCCAAACTCACCAGTCCTCCTCCCGGGTCACCTCCACGTTCGTCTGGTTCTCGCCTTTCTTGTACTCCAGCGGGCAGTCCAGCAGGAGCACGCGCGGCTTGTGCACCTTGCGGCGCATGCGGCCGGGCACCACCACGTCCTTGTTGAACATCACGCCTGCAAGTAGGCCCACAGGTCACCACCACTGAACACCACCTCTGTTGGGCACCACGCCTGTGCACGCCACAGGGCCCGGATCGTCAAGCCACCTGCCATGTCCCACGCGGGTGCGTCCCTTCGCACCAAGCAAGCAAGCCCTGGGCCTGAGCTCCACGCCATACCTAGTGCCACTCAAAACAAATACGCAGCTCCCAGCAGCGACACCTGTCAGCGCTCTGCAGGGTTGTACGCCGCACCTTTCAGCACTTTGCAGTCCTCAATGGTGCCGCCTGGTATCTTCTCCACCTTGGCGTAGTTCTTGATGTCTATCTCGCGCTGCCCCTGCCCCACATCCATGGCCACTGTTTGTACCGCCGTCAGCGCCAGCTCCTGCACAAGCGTGTGCGTGTGTGTGTGTGTGTGTGTGTTCGTGTGTGTGTGTGTGTTTGCAAATGCGCGCACGAGCAGTTGTGTGTGTGCAGGTGTATGCACAGGCGTGTGCCGTGTACGCAGGAGGGCATCTGGATACATGCATTCAAGTGAATATTGCACGCATGCAAAGCAGGCGCATCTTCACACAAGAGGAGGACATACCCGGCTCACCTCATATCACCAGTGCCATGCCTGCCCACGGCCTGCCATGCATGCGCGTGCTGCACTGCTTGCCGGCATGCCTAAAACAAGCGCAGAGCTGCTGTGCTCAGCCCCCTCTGACCACCATCAGTGCTCCAAACCAGTTCAATTCACCAGTGGCGCAAACGTGCGCTGCACTACCCTCGACTCACCGCCATCAGCGTCCCGAACCGGTGCGTGAACTTGGTGGCCACGCAACTGTTGACGACGTTCAACATCTGCTCCCGGTTGTTGGTGTCGATTGGGAAGGCCACACTCTCTACAATCTTGACAGCATCGGTCAGGGCCTGCGCACACGTGTTTGCAGGTGCATGCACGTGCGTGTGCTGCGCATGCTGGTGGGGAAGTGGACGCAAGGAAGGACAGACCCACGTGCACACGGGTGCATGCGCACGCGCCCTCCCAGAGCTGGTGTATGCCGTCCTTCAGACCCTCTGGCAAATCGCTCTGTGTACCATTTGAGACTCTGCCCTGATTCTGGACCAGTTCACAGGTGCAGTGCATGTGCGCAGAGCAGCGTGTAACTTGGAGGCTTCTGGGGTCAGTCAAGGTGTGGGGCACCTGGAGCGTGGCGCTACTGGATGTGAAGCACCAACTCATGGCGGTAGCTCCCCCGGATAGCCTGCCTACCTGCGGAGTCGGGACCACCCTGCGCACCTTGGCATAGCCTTTCACGATGACGGTTGGGTGCAGATTCTTTTCTAAGAATGGCTCAGCCACGTGTAAGAGCTCGCCAGCTGCAAGCACAGGCACCATGCGGCAGCAAAGCGTGCACATGAGAAAGCGGGAGTGGGCAGGGAGCATCTTCTTGGCAAGCACACATGCAGGCCCTGCATGTACAGGGCACACGAAGAGAACCCCCTACACATCCAGCAAACAGGACGATGTTCCGGAGCACCACAGTGCAAGTCATCAACAAGGCTGAAGCACCACACACGAGGCCTGCAGTCAGCCCAGCAAGCAGTGGGCGCAATGCCGGAAGGCATCCCGTACCGTGTGCGCAGCAGCGCGCCACCCGCGAAAGGCAACACCTTGCCACTGCATGGGCATGTGCATGCTGAGTGCAGATGGGTCAAAGCAGGTGCACCCTGCGCACGCGTGCTGGTCGCTCTCGCCATACGGCTGTGCATGGGGCAGGTCCCAATGCTCTGGCACCAGCGGCGCTGGCCCACTTGTGCCTGGAGACAGTGGACAAGCCATAAGCCCCGGTGTAGTAGGAGCTTGCTTTGGTGGCTAACAGCAGGATCGCTGACAGGCATGCCACTCACCTAAGATGATCACTGACGTGGTGCCATCCCCCACTTCCTCGTCTTGTGTCCGGCTCAATTGGATCATGGACTGCACGCGCCATTAGGAGGACATCACGTCAGCCATGCAGGTGCACCCCTTCTTCCCCCATCCACCCCAGGCAAGCCTGGATCTAGCACGAAATGTGAGCCTGCTGACTGTCTGCATAACCACGGGCATTCTGCAGCACATGCATGCTGTTTTGTGTCCTGAGGGGAGTTGAGCTCAATGCTGTGCTCCCTTCTGTACTCTACACAGCAGTCGTACGTGTGATAAGGGCGCAAAGATGTGAAACAAAATAGTTGCATGGCTCCTGTGCTCAGCGCCATGAAAGGCTACGCATGGCTTGTCGCCAACCCTCCACTCCTCTCTACCTTTGCCGCAGGGTGGGTGACATCGATCTCTCGCAGAATGGCATGGCCGTCATTAGTCAGCACAATGCCTGCAAATAAGCATGGATTTACAAGTGTCAGGTCACGCATGAGTGGATGGCATGTTCTGCACTCTTGGACTGCATGCAGCATGTAAGGCAACAGCTCCGTGAGCGTGCAGGAAGACACGCAACAGGGGAGGGGCAACCTGGTTAGAGCAGATTGACTGCATGAATGCATGACATTCCATGCATGCAAATGCTATGTGATTTGGAAGTGAGGGCAGCCAAACTTTCTGCGCTGTGCTGCAAGGAAGGGCCATGGATGGATGCACATCAATGCAGCTCTTCTCACCTCCATTGGGGTCTAGCAGCATCTTGAGCATGGATCTAGGGCCCAGCGTGGTTCGGATGATGTCTGCGACCGCCTGGGTGAGTAGGGGACAGCAGGGGCGGAGTGAGGAGACCGGGGGCAAGCAGGCAGCGGGGGGAGACATCACCCAAAGGGAGCTTTGCGACAGCTGCAATGCGCCGAGCGGCCCTGGGTTCCTTGGGGGCGACTCCCAGATCCACCCCCTCTACCTTTGCTGCCATGATGTTTGCGAGCTGGGCCTTCCTGCCCTGCTCCCGCTTCGTATTGGCATTGAGCACGGTCACGGGCAACTGCATAATGCTGCCCAGTTCTGAGAACTGCAAGTAATCAAATTTAAGCAAAATCGAGCGCGAATTTAAGCAATATCGAGCGCGATCTATTTTGCAGCCGGGGAAGCCGCGGGAAGTGGAGTGCAAGGTCTGAATTTTTGTTCAAAAGAAAAGTTTTCCACTAGAAATATCATAACTAGAAGCTCGGCGACTTGACGAGTATCTGTGTGGCAAGTGCAGCATTGTATATATATTGCGGTGATATTTAGTAGTTCAAGATGCAGCTGCACAGGAGGCTGCACATCCCGGCTGCGGAGGGTAGGGCCCCTACCATCCCCAAGGTGAGTATGCCCTGACCCCTCCATGCTGCTCGGTGGTAGCCGATGCTCACCCTGCCCCACGTGCCCACACATCTGTCCGTGTCCAGGTGGTGGCCCCAGCCCTTTCCAGCCCGGTCCCGGCGCGAACCAGGTTTGTGTGTGTGCTTGTCCTCGTCCGCGTGCAAGCCTCTCCTTCAACATTGCACACATACCAACACACAATTTGCCAAAGTATTTGGCGAGTCCGCTTTTCTCGCGATGTGCCGAGCGCAGGCGCAGCAGCGTGAAGGCCAACACACTGGCCAACAGCCGGAGTTCTTCAGCCAGCGAACAGGAGGAGGTGGGTTGGATAACCAATTGTGTGATAAAAGGCTCTGTGTCCGTAGAGTTGGCTGGTGAGTTCTCGTCCTCCCGTCCATTTCTCCAATCGGCCAGGCGGCTTCCTTGTTTGGAGGCCCCACTTTCTCTGCACCCTTGCTAAGTGCAGCCTGGTCCCCCCTCTCCCCCTGCAGATTCAACGTCTGCGCCAGGCTGCCCAGGCTGCTGTCTCCAAGCCACGTGAGTATAGAGCGAGAGAGCGCAGTGTGCTCTGAAGGGCAGCTTGCAGTGGACCCCCAGGGGAGGTCTGTTCCATTTACCTGCCCACCATGCTTAAATGTTGCTCCCCTGCCCCCTGCCTCACCCTGCAGCCGCGGCAGCTAGCACCTGGGTGGACCGCTATGAGAACGATCCTCGCAAAGGCTCAGACATCCTGGTGCAGGCCCTGGAGCGCGAGGGAGTGGAGCAGGTGGGCAGCATGTCACATGAGAGTCAAGCACACGAGAACAACACCTTACCTAGAGTATGCGCCTAGTAACTCTGGAGCCTGCTACAGCTGTAAAAGCTGGCACGTGCATGCCTGAATGCTTGCCATGCCTCAACCGGATGAACACAGGTCTTCGCTTACCCGGGCGGCGCGTCAATGGAGATCCACCAGGCTCTGACCCGCTCACCCACCATCCAGAACTACCTGTGCCGCCATGAGCAGGTGAGCGCTCACGCGTGCACAGGCACACTCGCTTGCATGCCCTGCTCATGCCACACCTAGGCCCAAGGAGCAAGTGCACGCACACATGCATGGGGCTGGCCAGATGTGCTCCAAGACTGGGCTGTTCAACCTGCTGCCGCCGCTGCTGTTGCTTGAGTGACGCTGTGGCCTGCGTCTGCATGCTTCCCTGACTCACACCCTGTGTGCCCTCCCTCCTTGAGAACCTGCACGTCCTCACACGCTTGGCGTCCATGCAGGGTGAGATTTTTGCGGCCGAGGGCTGGGCGAAGACCACAGGCCGTGTGGGCGTGTGCATTGCCACCTCTGGCCCAGGCGCTACCAACCTTGTGACGGGCCTGGCAGACGCCATGATGGACTCAGTGCCCCTGGTGGCCATCACAGGCCAGGTGGGCGCACTGCTTGTGCCGCCTCATTCAGACACCCTGTACAGGGAGTTTGCCCTACCTTGCAATTGCATGTACATGTACCTTTCTATTTTACAGAATTGCTGATGTTCTGAACCAAGTTCGCAAGGTGTACGTGCGTCGTGTGTGACTGCGTGTTTGCACGTATGAGAAAGCAAGGTCATGGCTTGTGATGAGGCAGAGGTGTCTGCGTGAGTGCACATATGTACCCTGGTGCACGCGCATTCAGTTACGAGTTTTTTGCTTGCAGGTGTGCTGCCGTTGCAAGGTTGCAGAGCAGGGGCGTGCCGAGGATTTGCGCTGTCGAGCAACGGGCTCTGTGAAAAAACATGCGCGCATGTAGGTGCCTCGCCGCTTCATCGGCACCGACGCGTTCCAAGAGACGCCCATCGTGGAGATCACGCGCGCCATCACGAAGCACAACTACCTGGTCATGGACGTCAAGGACCTGCCCCGCATCGTGAAGGAGGCGTTCTACCTGGCGCGCTCCGGCCGGCCAGGTGCGTGTTGGCTGCGTGCTTTGGAGCTGCTGCTGCCTGCACCGGTGGCCTCTGCGCCCGTGCGCCGGGCCAGCTGGCGCGCTGGTGTGTCAGGGTAGATGCACTGTGGGGGCCGGGTGGACGAGCCACAGGCCGCTGGAGCAGCCCCTTGGACTGTGGCCCAGGGTCCAGGCAATTCTAGGAGCCAGATTTTGTCGAGCTTGGAATGCCTAAGGTCTGGCTACTGATGCTGCCGCCGCTGCTGCTGGAGCCCCCGCCCGTCCAGTGGCCCTGCTGCTGCCCGTGCGTCCCTGGCTCCAAAGCACCCTCCCAACCCAACAGCCTTGCAGCAGGCTTGCTGTCCCCGCTGCTGCTGCCGCCTTCATCAGCATTTTCATGGCCCTGCTGCTGCAGGCCCCGTGCTCATCGATGTCCCCAAGGACATCCAGCAGCAGCTGGCCGTGCCGGACTGGAACACCCCCATGTCTATCACAGCCTACATCTCCCGCTTGCCCCCTCCTCCCAAGGTGTGTGCGCGTGTGTGTGTGTGTGGATGCGCTTCAATGTGTGTGCCAAAGTATGCACGGGCGAGTACGAGTGCCTGTGCGCGCGCATGTGCAGATGTGTAGTGTGCACGTATGATCTCAGCAACCTGTGAGGGAGTTTGTGTTGCACGTGAGCACACCCCTGCAAAGGGTTTGCTGCCTGTGCAAGCAGACGCGCATGCGTGCCCACCCTCACCTCGCGCACGCGTGCCCATTTGCACGCGTGCCCACCTAAACGCCTCGTGCACCTGCATAACTTGCCCGCACCTTCCGCACCGTGCTGTGCCCACTTGCACACGTGCCCATGCTCAGACCTTGTGCATTTTGCGTGTGTCTGTGTGTGCAGGTGTCCCAGCTGGAAGATGTGATCACCGCTCTGCGCAGCGCGCGAAAGCCTGTGATCTACGCCGGCGGTGAGTGGGGTGCAATAAGCGGACATCCGAATTTATGACGTACTTGGATTCATATGGCATCGCTTGCATGCGCAGTAATTGCTCGCAATCAACGCTTGCAATGTGTGTGTATGCGCATGGGAGCCGTGCCTGGTTTGCTGCACTGCAGCCAAGCAGGCGCTGCACTGTGCGTGGGCGCGCAGCGCCCCTGAGATCCATTGTAGTTAGGGTCCATTGAGGGGCAAGGAGGAGCTGCAACGAAGCGTTGTTGGGGTATGGGGGTGCGCGCACGGCGTTTACTGTTTCAGCTCAAAGGAAGCGCTTGTGATCCACTTCCTCTGAAGCGTCGCCTCCACAGTGCTGCCCTCCTCCATCGTGCAAGGGTGGACTGACCGACTCACCTGCTGGGGTAGACTGACCAACTCACCTGCTGCTGCTGCTGCTGCTGCTGCTGCCGCTGCTGCTGCTGCCCCCGCAGGTGGCTGCCTGGATGCGAGCGAGGAGCTGCGCACGTTTGCGCGCGCCGTGGGGGCGCCCATCACGCAGACCCTCATGGGCCTCGGCTCGTTCCCCACCGACGACCCGCAGTCGATGCAGATGCTGGGCATGCACGGCACCGTGTACGCCAACTACGCCATCGACCAGGTGTGTGCGCAAGCGCGCAAAGTGTGCGAACAGGCGCAATGGCTGCGTGTGTGTGGGAGCACCTGCGTGTTGCCATGCCAAGGCGCTTGCATGGGCGTGCGGGCTGTGCCGTGAGCCAGGACCTTCTGCGCATGGGGGCACACGCGTGCAGCCCCTCCAGGCATGCGTGATTGTGTTCTGGTTTGTGAGCGGGTGCGCGCGTGCGTGGGGCTGTTGGCGCCCGGACAGTAAGCGCACCAGGCACCGAGTGATGGAGTGCAGGAGAACGTGCACGATGAACTTGTGGCCCTTTGCTGAGCAAGTGCGGCAGGCACTGTGTGATGGAGTGCAGGGGAACGTGCCTGGTGGACTTGTGACCCTGTTCCTGGACCTGTGCCCTAAACCCTGACCCTGTGCTGGGCGAGTGCGCCAGGCGCTGTGTGGCAGACCTGGGGTTCTGGTCTTGTGCTGCTGCCGGCTGCAGTCCGACCTGCTGGTGGCCCTGGGCGTGCGCTTTGACGACCGCGTGACCGGCAAGCTGGAGACGTTTGCGCAGCGCGCCACCATTGTGCACATCGACATCGACACCGCCGAGATCGGCAAGAACAAGGTGCGCGAGTGTGTTCGTGTACGCGTGTGCGCAGAGGAGGATCACACGGCCCTGCGCAACGGGGTGGAGAATAAAAAAGCTGTGCGCGAGCAGGGAGGGTTGCATCTCCCATTAGGGCACACCACCCGTAAAGAATATTGAGACTAAGAGAGAGAGGTGATAGAAGATGGATGGTTCCCTACCTTAAATGCCATCCAGCTTACACGACAGGAGGGCCCCTGGTGATCTGGCACTGTGAAAAGACGCCCTTGGATCACCAGCATGCATATCGCTGCACCCTTGCACCCCTTCTGTGTCTCCATGCCAGCGCTGTTAACGCGGCCTCCCTGTGTGCCGTTTGCCTACGCAGATTGCTCAGGTGGCCATCTGCGCAGATGTGAAGGCCTCCCTGCAGGGCCTGAACAAGCTGCTGAGCAGGGAGGGCGTGGCAGAGTCCATCTCGGCGCAGTTTGCGGACTGGCGCCAGGAGGTGAGCGCGCACGCGTGGAATTCTGTGTCCATGGTGTTGGCGGAGAGGATGAGAGCGTGTGGACTTATGTGTGTGTGCGCACGCCTGGCTTGTGTTGAGCCTGCGCAGTGCTAGGCTAGGAAGGATGCAGCAGGCTGTCTAGTTGGGCTGGGCCTGCCGTGCTGAGGCTCGACCTCTGCTGTGCATTTTCCCACTTTTACTGAAGACAGCTGCAGGCTGTGCGCAGTGTGCTCATCTGGCAATGTGTACATGCTGAATGGTGGTGCGGTGTCACAGAGCAGGTGTGGTGTGACCCGTGGGACTCTGTTGGGACTGCAGGACCTGGCTAAAATTGCATCAAAGCCTGTTCGCGTCTCTGTTAGGGCCTCGATTATCAATATTGATATATTATTTTTAATAATGATATTAATGTATCAAAAATGATATCAATATACTTGATATATATACATAGATCCCCTAGCCTGCACGCTGCCCAGAGGACATCTCCTCTCAGCCAAACCACCAAAGAGGTCGGTTAGTTGATGCCTATTAATCGTTTCAGCACCTCTCTGGGGCGCATGCCCAGCGCTGCCACTGTCTGCCCTTTCACCTGCACGCTGGTTGCGACCTTAGCCACTGTCTGCCCTTTCGCCTGCACGCTGGTTGCGACCTTGGCCACTGGGCCCTGCATGCTGGCAGGGCATGAACACTGTCGATGCAAGCATGTGTATTGAGCACATGCACGTGGCGCGCGTGCTTTGGGTGCAGCCAAGGTGCCAAATGCCTGTGTGCGAGTGCGCATGCAGCGACACAGTGAGCTGCCGGGTCCAGAGCAAATGTTTCCGCGTGGTTCCGCGTGGGTGTGGGTTTCCTGGTGGCTTGGCGTGGAGGGCTGGTGTGACTGGGTGTGGTGACGCGCCATGCCTTCGCCTGCGTGCGTGCCTGCGTGCGTGCGCAGATCGAGGACAAGAAGAAGGAGTTCCCCATGCGCTACCCTGAGCGCGATGACGTCATCGTGCCCCAACACGCCATCCAAGTGAGCAGTTGGTGCCTGAAGTTGGTGCTTGAAGTTGGTACTCGCAACCTGACTGCACTTGGTTGGCACGGCACAGCAAAGCTGACAACCAGCATGGGCCGCTGTTGGCAGAGCGCTGAGCTGAGCTCTGAGTTTGGAGTGATGCCGCAGGGGGCCCTCGCTTGGAGGAGCGCAAGTCGTGCCCCGACACAGTGCGATCAGCGCAAGGCGCTCCTTTGCAAAAGCGCTTGACTCCTTAAGCGATAGCGCGGGACTGGGTGTGGAGCAACGCAGACGGCAGCTCTTGTGATGGAGGAGCCACAGCACCAGGCTGGTGGGCGTGTGCTCTGCTCTCCTCCTCGTCAAATCATAAGCGCTCGCGTTAGCCATGTACCGCACTCCCCCCCCCCCT
>LFCJ01003808.1_pt1 | contig 11069 bp, 15 predicted proteins | sample 643141 | NCBI WGS metagenome assembly LFCJ01 (sample SAMN03766243, study PRJNA286221) | soda lake metagenome | biome: soda lake; feature: Kulunda steppe; material: water; isolation source: sample B1-Br-g2 brine of Lake Bitter-1 | place: Russia: Kulunda steppe | collected 2010-07 | reverse complement strand
GAGAGAGAGAGAGAGAGAGAGAGAGAGAGAGAGAGAGAGAGAGAGAGAGAGAGAGGGAGAGAGAAGGGAAGAGCTTGAGGGCATGAGTGCAGCATGGGCCTCAGGCAGTAGAAATCGGGTGATGGTGGGGCTGTGAGCGTGGCGAAAAGCAGGGACTTAGGGTGGTTGCGGGGGGGTGTTGCACATGGGCAAAGAGAGGGAGAGCGCACGTGAAAGATAGAGGGCAGGTGCTGCCAGGGAGGAAGGGTGTGGGGAGGGAGGACTCGAAAGGTGGTGTCGAAGGGAAGGTGCCGGGTTATGCAGGGTCCATCCTTTTGGATGGGAAGGGGATACGCGCGGCAAGGGTGCCCATAAGGGTGAATCACTTGGTGCAGTGGTGATGCTGGCAGGCAGAGCTTAAAGAAAGTCCTGAAGAATGGTCCCATGCGCGCTGCAACTCAGAGTGCCATGCGGCAAGGGCTCCCCGGCACAGAGCCTGCTTGCTCCTGGGGCTCACCACGCAGGAGACAGCACAGCGGCCAAAGGAGTACCTGCAGCTCCTGGCCACCGCCAGCACCAGATCCAGCCAACCCTCCTCGCCTGCTACGCACGACCACGGGCTTGCCAGGACGGACTCTCCTTCTCTGGCATCAAAGTGGCAGTGAATGAGCTGCAGTGCAACCATCCAAAAGGACACAACAGGTTGCATTGCGCCGGGCGCCCTGTGTTGGTCCCTGTGGCCTAGTGCCTGCTCCAGTGCAGTGTGGCAAGCGCAACAGCTGGCATGCTTGACCAGTAGGGCTGCTTTACAACAGCAAAGGTTGTCCAGGGCTGCACACCACAGGTGAGGTGGCAGGCAGCATATGGCCTGTTGCGGAGCGCAACGTTTGCATAGCATACCCCCAAAGCGCGGCGGCATGGCTGAGCACTGGAGCGCGACATGAAGGGGCACGGAAGTGTAACATGAAGCAGCACAGGTGCACGCTGGAGCATGAAAAGGAGCGCAACTTGCACAGCCAACCACGGAGTGCAATGTGATGGGGCATGGCATGGCAAGCCACGCCTCCAATGAATTCATTTTGCACAACGATGGTTCCATACACCAAATGCGAGGAATATGAAGAGGGGTAAGGTGCGCGATGACGGTGCGCACAGGCGCGCAGCGTCGCCCAGGACCATGATGCCTCTTGACCCGCACGCTTCCCACCCTTCATGCACAGCTACGTGCTCAGAGAATGAGCCATGGATGGTGTCAGAAGGGCGCACGCATCCCTGTACCATACCCAAGCAGAGACTCAAGTGGCCTCAACAGCAGTAGCTGACAGACACACACACACAGCCAAGCCTTGCAGCTGCTCTCTCACCAGCAGCAGCTGGTGCAGGAGCTCTGCTGTGCACAGGTCTGGCAACTGCCCTGCCTCGTGCACAATGGTACGCATCATCTCTAGCATAGGCTCTTCAATTATGGACGCGTTGACGCGCAGGAGGCACTCCATGGTTCCGCACTCCCCATTATCCTCTCTGACCTTGCACCTGCGCATGGACACACACGCGCATGCATGCAGGCTTGTGGGTCACAACAGAATCTGTGCTGTCATGCATAGATTCAGGCCTGTCTATTATGGCCCATGGGCTTGTTTTGTCAGGTGCAACCCTGGCTTGTTTTCCATGCAGGACTTGGCTTAGCTTCTGATTTAGCCTGGCTCTGGCATCCTCTGCCCCCTTATGGGCAACAGGCCTCGACCGAGATTCCCCCTGTATCGCAGGGCGCAGTCACGCAACTCTGAGCCCTCCCCTTGTCTGACTGGCTTGCTTGCATGGCTAACTGCAGGAGGGGTGTGTGCATGGGTGTACTTTGATTTTGCATGAACCTGTGCGCGCTTATAGGTGTGCAGAAGCGTGTGCACTGTTGTGCATGGGCGCTTGTGGTATGTGCAGAAGCGGCGGCCATGTTAAGGAGTAGAGGGGTGCAGGCACAGACGCTCAAAATTCTCGCAGCATCTCTTCATTGGCTTCCAACTGAGGCGTAGGACAGTGACCGCTTATCATTCATGTCACCCACAAATTTGCGAGCTCGGGGCGGCATTTTGCTTTTGTCAAAGTGCCAGCCTTAGCGTATAACACCTTGCAAGGCCGAGCGTGTGAACCAGACTTACACTTGCTCTAGCAATAGGACACTCCATCCGGCAAAACAAGCACGTGGCATAGCACAGATTGCAACAAGGAGCACAACCAACACCTTGCAAATCAAGTGGGATCTAGAGAGACTTATGACCTAAGCAAGGCTGATGTGAGAAAGAGAGGTGGGTGGGTGCAAAGTTAGGATTCATGCAGTGCAATGATGTATTGGCTGGCATGCGAGCGAGAGCGTGAAAACATGTGCAAGTAGTTTGTGATGAGGGTGTTGTACAGTACAAGCATGACGACGAGCATATAAGATGATGTGTCTGCTCCTTGCAAAAAAGAGCACCCAGTAAGTTTGAGTGGTAAGTTGAGCACAGAGCACGTGCAATCTCAGTGCTTCAGGGCAATGTTGTTTGGCAGCCGGGCTGCCGAGAGTTCAAGCACAGCAAACACATGCGTGGGGCACTGCACGCATTGGCTGTGAGGGACTAGACCGCAGTGAGCCCCTTGAGCATGAGCCACAGCTGGCTCATTGAGCTCAAGCCTGCTTTTCCCTGCCTGTATCCCCGCAGGCGAGGGACGTTGTTTCCTCTGTATGTTTGCCCAAACAACCATATGTGGCAGCAGGGGGTGTGCCACAACATTTCCGGCAGTTGGGGTTGGAGATGCAGATCAGCTTGACGCTCATGTCGTAGGCCTGTGGCGGCTCCGATCGTGGAAGCAGGCTGTGCCTTTTCTGTGTCTCATGGTGTTTAGGGAAGCTGCACAGGGTGAAGCAGGGAGACCTTCTACGTGGCATGATTCTCACTTGCGGACAATCCCAGGGAGCGCACGCAAAAAGCGACAAGCGGCAGTCAACAGCGCAGCGGCGTCGCGCAGCTGCACAGCACGAGGGTCGCCCGCTGCGCAGGGTCCGCCGCTGCCCGCGCCGCCATCGCGGAAGCTGCTACTGCTGCCGCTGCGTGCTGCGGCAGCAGGCTTGACGCAGTGACGGTGATGCAGGGAGGCAGGGGATGTGGGCGGGGGTTGTGCATGCGACAGGTGTGCCCGCTGCTGCTGTGGGGGCTGGGGTGGCTGTGCCTGCTGCTGCTGCTGTGGGGGCTGGGGTGGCTGTGCCTGCTGCTTGCGCTGCTCGGGTGGATTTTGCACCTCATGCTGCAAAGGTTGCCGCGTCTGATGATGCTGTGTGGGCTGCCTGGGTTGGGCATACGCCTCATGCTGCAGAGGCTGTTGCGCCTCATGCTGATGGGTCAACTGCACCTCATGCTGAAGGGGCTGTTCCTGGCTGGTGCTGGCGCGCAACGAGCGTTGTGCAGCATTGAGCAGCAGACGCACCGCAGAGATGAAAGTGTTGCTATCGCGCAGCGCATGCATCACTGCGTGCTCGCCCGGCAAGGGTTCGGCCACCTCACTCATACACTCTGCCAGGATCGCCCCCGCCTGCAAGCACAACCGTGCGAGTACAAGCACACGCAATCTATGACACACACACGCACGTGCTTGCGCAAGCAATCAAGCAAACAAGTGAGCACCCAGACGCGAGCAGCCGCACACATGCACATGCTTGTAAACCCTCGCGGACCTTTAGATGCGCACATGCGCGTGCGCGCGCGCACACACACACACACACACACACAAGAATGTATGCTAGCAGGTTCACATCGCACAGCCAAGCGTCGTGCGTACATCCTCTTGCCTTCCAGAGAGGACAGGTGTGGATGCCTGCGTGTGTTTCTGTGCACAAGCTGCCACAGTTTCAGAGCAGTGGTGGCGCTGAAGAACCTCTGCACAAAGCCTTGTGGCATCGCTGCCTCTTGAGCTTGTGCCAGCGCCGGGGTCGTTCACACCGGATGCCATACCAACCCCGGATTTGCCAAGCAAGGCACGCACGCTGCCAGTGAGCAGCCTGCTCTCACTCCAGGCACTTTGCCCTGACCCCAGGCACTTTTTTCAGACCCAAAGCCTACGGCCGTAGCCTTTGGCACAGCATCCGTGTGGTGCCGCATCCTAGGTGGTGCCACATTCTGAGAGGCCCACGCATATGTGCACCCAGGGGGGGTGCACCACAGCCTCCAGTGGGACGCCCTCAAACTGAAGGCGCAGCCACAAATCAATGGGGGGCGTGCCAACAGCCACCAACAAGAGCCACACAGTGCTGCGCAGGTAGCCCCTGGAGCATCTGTCCACGCCTGTTGATCCTCTTCCACACCTCCCTCATCCTGCATGGCACCCCGCTCCCCTCCTTTCCACCTTCCCTTTGATCTCTTCTCAATCGGACTGGCTTGGACACCCTTACCTCAAATTCCTCACCGACAGAACGCAGAGCTGAACAGGGAACCACGGGGATGGCCTCACACAAGACCAGTACAAGCACATGCAGTGCGCTTTGTGCACCCTCACCGACGCTGCTGCGGCAGTGCTTGAAAGGAACGCCCGCGAGCCTGGCACCCAGCCGGCAGCCTCGCTCTCTGTTCCTTTTAAGCAGAAGCACTGCAAGGGCATGGTGGGCAGGGCACGTGCTGTTGTGCACGGTCGCGCTTGAAAGCCACAAAACAAGCGTGCGCAGCAGGCCAAAGAGCAGGCGCTAGGCGCAGGAACGGGCCCCTGCGCAGCAGCAGACACTGCACACAGCCCCTGTGCAGCGACATGTGCGCCACCAGTGCCAGCAAGGTCTCACTATCTGCACAAACCAGGTATGCTTATGCAGTGCAAGCCTTTTGCACGTTTGACTTGAGCCCGCATGCCATATGCCAGGGAGGCCTGCAGAGGCGAGAGCGCTTTGGGTAACCAGGCTTTGGGATTGCGAGGGCTTCTTGCATTTCTTGAGCACACAAGGGCCGTGAGCATTCAAGGCACAACAAGGCTTTGAGTGTACAAGGGCCGTGAGCATTCAAGGGCCGTGAGCATTCAAGGGCCGTGAGCATTCAAGGCACAACAAGGCTTTGAGCGTACAAGGGCTGTGAGCATTCAAGGCACAACAAGGCTTTGAGCGTACAAGGGCCGTGAGCATTCAAGGCACAACAAGGCTTTGAGCATACAAGGGCCGTGAGCATACAAGGGCCACGAGCATTCAAGGCCCAAAGCCTGTTTTGGATCTGCATTCCCTCTCTGTGATCTTCCAGGGAGGGACCTCCAGTTCAAGCATCCACCTGCCATACACCAAACTGTGGAAGCCTTGTCCAAGCATCCACCTGTGTGGGCATCTCCTTGTGTGGGCATCTCCTTGTGTGACCATCTCCTTGTGTGGGCATCTACTTGCGCGACCATCTACTTGTGTAATCATACCCTTGTGCGAGCATCTTGCCACATGACGACCTCCATGCCGTGGCCCTTCCTGGGAGGCCCTGACGACCATGGCGCAGGGGGGGGTAAAGTGTGCTGCTGCACCTACCTGTAGCATGCGCACCGCGCTGGTAAAGCCAGAGCTGCACCTCATTGATCTGCTGGCAAGGAAGCGCGGCATGGCCGACGGCATGCTCGGCGTCGCAGGCAGCAGCCTGCTGAACACTGCGTGCACCGCCCATGCGCTCGCGTGGCTCGCGCGCCCCCAGACCCTCAAATCCCCTGCATCGGCACCAGGACCACGCAGCCCTGCAGCGCCGCCCTGCTCACCACCAGCTGGCGCACACGGCGGCCCACCCTTCCCGTCTTCCCCCCCCTTCTTCTTTTGGCCGGCCCTGCCTTTGCCTCCCACGCTGTTGCTGCATCCAGCCGCGCCCCCGCTGCTGCCAGCCGGGGCAATGAGGAGGCTGCGGCTGGCAGTCATCCAGGCTTGCGCGCTCAGGTTCAGGCAGTCCATCACGCCTTCGGCCAGGTGTGCCACCACCGCCGTCGTGAGCGGGACGTATGAGTGCAGCGACGGGTGGTTGCCCAACGAGCTTGCGTTGCTGGAGCAGGCCTCGGTGCAAGGGGGCCCTGCGCCACCGGAGTCGGACGCCTCGGCGTGTTGTGGGGGCAGCAGCGAAGAGGGCTGCGGTGGGGGCTGCGGCGATGGCTTAAGTACGCGACAGGGGGCTGAGCAATCTGTGGGGCCGGGCCGCCTCCCTGCTTTCTTATGGCTGAAAGCTTGAGGGTCTGCAAAGATGAGGTAGTCTGAGGGCTCCGGATGCTGCGCAGGGGGCTGCTCTGCTGTCTCTTCGCTCATGAAATTGGAGGGCAGGGGCGGCGGCCATGGCAGCACCATGCTCATCTTGGAGGCCTGCAGGAGCGCATGCATGCCAGCATTGTCCACGCAGGCAGCCTTAAGGCATGTGCATGCGCTGTGTCATGCTGCAGCCTTTTGCACACACTGAACTGGCCATGAGACACACAACAGAGGCGTGCTGCATTGCACGCGCACGTGCTGGAGGACGGAGGCGAACCATGGACAGCAGCCGCACGCAAGGGAGACGCAAAGGCGCACCATGGAGAGCAGGGGAGCACCATGGAGCACCATGGAGAGCAGGGGAGGCGCAAGGGCGCACCATGGAGAGCAGCTGCATTGATATGAGGTCAGCCAAGCGCTTGTGGTCAGGCATGGCCAGCATCATCACGGCGTCGTCCACTGCAACAGGGCCGGCCACAGAGTGAGGGTTGCGGCCGCATGGGTCGTGCGTGCAGGGCTGCATGGGTTTTGCGTGTGGGGCTGCATGGGTTGTTCGTGCGGGGCCGCATGAGTTGTGGGTGTGAGGCCGCATGGGTCGTGCGTGCGAGGCCGCATGTGTCGTGGGTGTGGGGCCACATGGGTCATGCTTGTGGGGCTGTGGGTCGTGGTGTTAGGTCACATGGGTCGTGCGTGCAAGGCCGCAAGGGTCTTGGGTGTGGGGCCGTGTGGGTCTTGGGTGTGGGGCCAAATGCGTTGCGCGTAGGCCGCATTGGTCGCGTGTGCAGGGCTACATGGGTCGCGTGCGCGGCTTTCAGACAGCAGCGTGCAGTGCACGCATCTGGGACCAAAGGATGGCTTGGATGGCCTCCAAGGGGCTGCATCAGCCTCAGACAGGAGAAGTCGCGGGGCTTGGCAAGAAAAAGTTACGGTCAGCAGCCCAAGCAAATCATTTTGCATTGCTGTTAAGTGGGCCTCTTACGCCAGCAGAGGACACCCCCGCACAACATTACGTGCCCGCCTCAACGCCTGTCACAAGCCGCATGAAATTGAAAGCCTCAAGGCACACCCAAGATTCGCAGCTCCTCCTTTGCCAAAAAGTCAGTGGCCTGGTACTGCTGCTATGCGTGCGGAGTGAGAACGCAGGCTGAGTCATGCTACAAAGCACTAACTAACTACCCTTGTCTGCACACATGCATACAAAGACTCCCGTGTGCATGTACACACATACGCACACGCACATACACCCCGCATTCATACCCTGATAGGTTGAGACGAAAGCCACCTCGCCAAAGAGAATGCACATGCTGGCCGCTAGGTAGGCTTCGAGGGTCATGTACCAAAGCTTAGACGAGAATTTGGGTGCAGCCGGTAGACCATTAAGCAGCTCTGAAACACGCTCCCATGTGTGTTTGTTCTCAGCCTTCAAGGCAAGGGAGCGCAGCAAGCCACAAATGAGAGCAGACAAGTCAGCGAGCTGTCTTATGGCAATTCATAGTCAGCAGTGGAATGGCATACAATGGTGCTTGTTTTTACGTGACTTTGATTCCACCTGACAGAGTCAGTGCTGAACATGTGCATGCATGCAAGTGTACGGTTTGATGCGTGTGCTGACAGAGATCAGCTTGATGCAGTGTGGGACAGTATGGAGGCCTTGTTTTCAGGCGAGTAGGATGTTTGATGCGTGTGCTGGCAGAGATCAGCTTGATGCAGTGTGGGACAGTACGGAGGCCTTTTGTTGTCAGGCGAGTAGGATGCGGCGCTTGCAATGTGGGACAGTATGGAGGCCTGTGATGTGTCAGGCGAGGTGGATGCGGCGGTCGCAGCTGGAAGCACTGCCTGTGGGCAAGCTCACGTGTATGCTCCCCCATGGGTGCAACTCTCCCTGACATGCCATTGGCTCCTGTTGCCAGTGACAGGACGGGAGGCGGGGGAAGGGCAAGAAATTAGGGAGCAGCAGGGCGGGAGGGAGCAAGGGGTGCGGCGAGGATGGATGGATGGATGGATGGATGAGTGGACCTCGTCCTCCGCAGCCCCGCTGGAGCAATGCGTCTCCAGCACTCATAATGCTCCCATCAGGACCAAGGGCAACGCAGGCCCAGCACTCATAATGCTCCCATCAGGACCAAGGGCAATGCAGGCCAAGTACGGCTTGTGCAACCAGCGTGCCAGGGTGCGACCAGCGGCGCCAGCAGTGCCAGCGGTGCTATGGTGACACAAGACGTTTGGGGCATTTGGCTGCTGGGCTTGCTCCTGCACTTCAAGACTTCTACAACGAGCAAGCTGAATAAGCTCCTCACCCGACGGCTTGCTCTGCGCCATGCAGGGACCGCATTGCCAAACCCTCCGTGTGCGGTGAATGTGCATATGACCGCACTGCCTTCCTTGCCACCATGGCCATACACAGCGGCACCGCCCCACAAACCCCAGGCGAGTCACCGAGGCCTCCCAGCCTCTGCACACCTCTGCCCTGCGGCGGCTTCAGCACGAGCTGGTCCCGCACGAGCAGCGGCTGCTGCGCAGGCAGTGCGCGCTCCTCACCTGGAAGCCCCGCATGAAGGTCTCCCAGTCCATGCGCCCCTGGTCAGCCAGTCTCTGCATCAGGCGGTCCCGCACCGCTAGATGTCGCTGTGCTTTGGGGGCCTGCGGCATGCAGTCCTGGGTACCTTAGGCTCAGGACACCGAGCACTGTGCCATGCAATCCAACCCACCGGATACCTGTGCTCCTCCTTACAGGGCTTGAGGCACACATGCACTGGCATCCATGCTCAGCTCTCAACATCCCGTGCCCAAGACATCCCTGGCCTGCGCTCTTGCACTCTGGGGTGGGGCATGCAGCACTGAAGCATATGGACATCCCAACGACATCGGATTCTGGCTCGCGACACTTGTATCACACATCTTATCAGCAAGTGGCGATCTGTGGCCTTAGATTCGCAGCTGGAACCAGTCTCCCCATTCATTGCATGTCAGTTCTGTCCGCCACAAGCAGACATGAACAACTGACTTGCAGCGCATCCTTATCGTTTTGCATGGGCAAAAGGCTGTCATGATGTGGCCGCCCACTGCTCCCAAACTCACAAGCAACAGAATTCGGAAGCCACCCACGCAGGAAACATGACAGGTTCACTGGAGTCTGCAGCAAAACTGCCCAGCCAAGTGTTTACATTGCGAAAGCCTGCAAGAGTTGGACTGCACACTTGTGCGCAAGCTCACATGTATGCTCCACCACGGGTGCACGTGTGCAAGTGTGTACCTGTGAGCATGCATGCTTGCATGGTCATGCACAATGTGCACTTCCACACACAACGCACGTGCACGCAAGTTCAAGCGGCTGCACCTGCATGATCATGCCCAGAGGGCTGCAGCGCACTGACCTGAAATGAACTCTGGGCTGCAGCGCACTGACCTGAAATGAACTTTGGGCTGCAGCGCACTGGCCTAATATGAACTTTGGGCTGCAGCGCACTGACCTGAAATGAGCTTTGGGAGGACAGCCGGTTGGGCATGGTAGGCAGCCTCCGCATGTGCATGCATTGGGTCAGCACACGGGCAGCCACGTGGCCTGCAGCACACAGAGCCGCCACCTCCTGCAACACGGGCACACGGCACAGAGGCAGCAACACCCTCAAGGCTGCTGCGCACCGCCTGAAGAGATGAGGCGTGCTGTGTGGGTGCATGAGCCAACAGCACCATCCCTGCAGGAGCGGCACTGTGCGGGACTCTGGAGAGGCAAAGGCAGCTCTCACATCCCACAGTGTCCAAAACAGCTCTCAAATCCCACAGTGTCCAAAACAGCCCTCACATCCCACAGTGTCCAAAACAGCTCTCACATCCCACAGTGTCCAAAACAGCTCTCACATCCCACAGTGTCCAAAACAGCACCAGTCTGCCCTCAGCATCCACTGTGGTGCGCAAAAAGGGGGTTAAGCACTGTCCTTCAATCTTCGATCACTGCCTGCCTGCACTGCCAACGCACTGCCTGCGTGCAAGCACTGGACTGGCTCACACCATTGCTCACATCTGCATAGGGGCGGCGCTAGAGGGCCGCTTGTGATGACGATCGATGGTGCGCAGTCCGAGACTCTAGCAAATACCCTCCATGGCCTGGGCGCCACAATGCTTCATGGCCTGGGCGCCACAATGCTTCGTGGCCTGGGCGCCACAAGGCAGCTTCAGGCCCTGATGCGTACCCGCTTACAGGCTTCAGGCCCTGATGCGCACCTGATTGCCAGTAACAGGCCCTGATGCGTACCCGCATGCAGGCTTCAGGCCCTGATGCGTACCTGATTACCAGTAACAGGCCCTGATGCGTACCCGAATGCAGGCTTAAGGCCCTGATGCGCACCTGATTGCCAGTAACAGACCCTGATGCGTACCAGCTTGCAGGCTTCAGGCCCTGATGCGTACCTGATTGCCAGCAACAGGCCCTGATGCGTACCCGCTTGCAGGCTTCAGGCCCTAATGCGCACCCAAGTGCAGGTTAAAGGCCCTGATGTGTACGCAATTGCCGGCTACAGGCCCTGATGCGTATTGATTTGGAGCCTCTATTCCCTACTCCCCACTCCCACTCCAAGGCTCAGCACCATATTCCTTACCTCGACCATCTGGGGCTTGCTTCCGTCCCTGGCCAGTGGCGGAGGCGGAGGTGATGGCGCGCCAGGCAATGAACCAATGCTGTGGCTTGGAGGGCATGACGAAAGAAGGGCATGAAGATGCTCTGGGTGTGACCCTGCAAGACCAGGCCCTGTCTGCTCCTTGGTGGGGGAACCTCTTCTTGACACACCCCCAGCTCCACCTGCGCCCGAGCAACTGGCCTGGTATCGCGCAGTGGTCTCTCCAACGATGCTGGACATCTCATCGATGGCAAGCCCCAGCTCCACAG
>LFCJ01003807.1_pt1 | contig 11070 bp, 13 predicted proteins | sample 643141 | NCBI WGS metagenome assembly LFCJ01 (sample SAMN03766243, study PRJNA286221) | soda lake metagenome | biome: soda lake; feature: Kulunda steppe; material: water; isolation source: sample B1-Br-g2 brine of Lake Bitter-1 | place: Russia: Kulunda steppe | collected 2010-07 | reverse complement strand
GTGTGTGCGCGCGTGTGTGTATGTGTGTGTGCGTACGTGCGCAAGCGCGCCAGGGGGCGTGCCCATTCATGGCTATCTGACGGCACGGCGGTACTCTGAGCGTGTCAGCTAACCATCCACAGCCTCTGTGCAGCCTACGCGCTGCCTGCCACAGCTTGCGTGCTGCCAGCCACAGCCTGCGTGTGGCCTAATAATTGCCAGCCACAGCCTGCGTGCGGACTGCATGCTGCCTGCCAGCCACAGCCTACATGCAGTTTCGTGCAGCCCACATGCTGCCAGCCACAGCCTGCGTGCAGCGTACGTGCTGCCAGCCTCAGCTTATGTGCAGCCTACATGCTGCCAGCCACAGCCTACGTGCAGCCTTCATGCAGCCTACGTGCTGCCAGCCACAGACTGCGTGCAGCCTATGTGCTGCCAGCCACAGCCTGCGTACAGCCCACATGCTGCCAGCCACAGCCTGCACGTAGCCTACGTGATGCCAGCCACAGCCTGCATGCGGACTTCATGCCTCCAGCCACAGCTTACATGCAGCCTACGTGCAGCCACCGCGCTGCCCTCCCGGTCCCAACAAAAGCTCGCTGCTCTGATCTGGTTGTTGCAAGTTGCACGCAGCGCGTGGCATGCCTGGCATGCCCTCCGCAACGACTGTAGTGGGTTGATCTGATGGGCACAATAGGTTGAGGTTTGGGTTGCAGGTCCTATCGTCTTCAGCCAAGCTGCCCCGGTTTGGCGGATCCAGCTGTGTGACCTCTCCTCACTTTATGGACCCGAGGGCAAAGGGTAGCCTGCAGGCAAGCTGCGCCTTGTATGCCGCACCTTGCAAGCTCGCAAGCAAGCCACACCTCGCAAGCCGCAGGCAAGCAAGCCGTACCTTGCGTGCTCGCAGTCCGCCCACGCCATGCTCTGCTGGAGGCTCAGCGCGTTCTGGTTCCAGTCGGTGATGTAAGGGATGGTGAAGCCGCCCTGCGGGTGGTCCCTGTGGATGTTTGTGGCCAACAGGGGCATGCCGGCCACGGCGCCATCACCCCTGCGTGCAGAGGAGGCACACGCGCACGCAACGAGGCGCTGGTCATACCAAGCGCACTGCGCGTGCGCTACGGGCGTTTTGTGGGTTGTTTTGGAGCAAGCAAATGCTTTCCCAACAGGACCCCAGGCGCTCAAAATACTTTTCAAACGCTGAATATGATACTCATGCTAAAAGCCTTTTGCTTGCCATCCCTCCCTCCCACTTTTTCCTGTGCACCGGTGACGTGACCCCAGAGTGTACATGCAAAGCACCATAATGCATGTATGGCTACACAGGGCAGTGGCAGAGCATTCCAGTTATTCCGAGTGAGTCATCGATGGTGGCCAGCAGAGCCCCGCGCCTTTCTGCTGGCGATGACCTGCCCCAAACCACAGTCTCACAACCTGGCTGGCGCTTGATTCTCTGTGACTTATTGATTCTGATGGTGGCCAGCAGGGGAACCACCTTTCTATGGCCCAAACTGTGCTCATACACGATGCACGTTTACAGGCTGTGGCCCATGCAAGCAGCAAGCAGCATCCCTGCTGCGGGCGCAATGCAGTGCCATGTGGTAAAATGGACTCTGGCAATGCGGCCGCAAAACAGGTGGCGATGCAAGGCAGCTGTGACGCAGCTGCACGCAACGCTGGCGTCACACACTTCTTTGCCAGAGCCACCACCATTGCTCTCATGGGACGGCCATTGGCAACCCCACTCTCCTCTTTCCTCACAAATCAGCCCCTGTTTTGCTCATAGGTCACCACCAACTTCAAGGCTCCAGCGGTGGTTCAGCCCACAGGTCAAAGTCAATTCAGGGTTCCAGCGATGGTTCAGCCCACAGATCAAAGTCAGTTCAGGGCTCCTGCAGGCCTCCCTACGCACGTGTGCACGATGAAGTCCATGTCAGGGATGTCATACAGGTGCGCCGCCAGGATGAACATGTCCATGTACATGCGCATGGTCATGTCGTCCTCGTTGCTGCTCCGGGTGTACAGCCGGCCGTTCAGTATCTGCGGAGGCAGGCAGCAGTGGTCCATGTGCACCTCTCGCTGTTCAGCAGCGCTCTGTCCATGTATGGAAATGCCAGCGACGCTGTTCACACGCCAGGCATTGTTGCTTGGGCACCGGCTTGCCCCCCAAGGCAATGAGCAGCACGCAGCTGTGCCTCTGCTAGCCGCAATCGTTGCTGTCTTACGCACATCAGCGCTGCGAGGATGCTGCCTGTCTCATGCCCATCAGCGCCGAGAAGGCATTGCCGATCTGCAGCTTGAGGCCAGGCCCTGGATTGGGCACAGGGGAGGCACCAGAGCTGCCGCCTCGGGTTCACGTAGTTGCGCACCCACAGCTCACTTGGTTGCTCCTTCAATGAAGCGCCCAACAGGGGCGGCCACCACAACTTGGCATCTTCCTTTGCATCCCTCCCTCCTTGCACCTGCACCCCCACAAAAGCCCCCCACCTGGGGCATATCCGCCCGTTCGCCCCACCATGTTCAACTCACGCCTTGTTTGCAAGTCAAGTGTGCACGCACTTGCTCCAGCCCAATCTCCCGTGCATCTCTGGTGCATGACCTATGTTCAAGCCTCGACTTACGCGCAGCTCCAGTGCGCACGCCCAGGGACAACCCTCACCTTGCTTCCATTTCTGGTGCGCATGCCCATGCGTGAGCCCCACCTTGCGTGCAGCACAGGTGCGCCCAGCCACACACAGCCCCACCTTGAGCGCATCTGCCCAGGCATGCTGCCCGGAGTCCTCTAGGCAACCCTTGCGTGCAAAAGCGGCATCCCCTTGCGCGCACCACACACTGGGCCACACCTTGCGCGAACCACACGCTGGGCCTCACCTTGAATGCATTTGCCCGTGCACACTGCGCGCACGACCCCCCATTCCCTGTGCGCAGATTCTTGGGCACAGCCTCAAACTCCTCTCGTGTGATAACCCCAGAGTCCCACCGCCATGCTGCCAAGGGCACGCCTCCTGGAAGGTCGTCAGGCACCTTCAAGCCAGGAGCAAACATGGAGAAAGCCATCAGGCACCTTCAAGCCAGGAGCAAATGAGGAGTGGCCTGGCGCCTGGCCCCCCTTGCTTGCCAGCGAGCAATTTTGAGCTGTTGTGTGCATCTCAAGCTGGGTGCGCTCCTCATCACACACAGGCGTGTATGGCCAGGCTGGATGAGGTCCCATCTGACACATACTTGAGGGCGCACCTCGAGGCTTGCTGACACGCGCGAGGGCCCCCCACAGTAGGCGCTGAGGTACACAAGGCCCCAGAACACTTGCTGCAGCACACAGGGCCCTGAAACAGCTTGGGCAAGGCTGGCTGGGGAGGAAGCTGTGCGCGTGCCTCCGACAGCGCAGGCGCAAGTCCCCCCGGCTGGTGTGGATCTGCCTTGAGTGCTTCTGGCCCCATGCACGCTGCAGCAGGTGCCTCTGACGGTTGACATGCCAGGCATGCCTCTGCTGGGTGGGTGTGTCAAGGAATTGGCCTGCTAGGTGTGTGCTAAGCATGCCGGATGGAGGCAATCCAGGCAGGCATCCAGCAGAGCACATGCACATCCCGCATGCCAGCTATTTAGGCCGCTCCCTGCAACCTTACCTTTCTATTGCGCCTGAGCATGGACGGGTGGAACGGCTCATCCAGCGTGTACTTGGCCGCGTCTAGACATGTCATGTATTCCCTGCGTCGCAGGTCAGGCTGATGCTTTCTGTATTGCAGGCACAAGCGGGTCAGGTTGATGCTTTCTGTGTTGTAGGCACGAGCGGGTCAGGCTGATGCTTTCCGTGTTGCAGGCACGAGCAGGTCAGGCTTATGCCTTCTGTGTTGTAGGCACAAGCGGGTCAGGCTGATCCTTTCTGTGTTGCAGGCATGAGCAAACCAAGCATGGCACCAAAAGCCCCCCAAGGCCCTGCAGGCACAGATCAATGCATCAATGCACACGGCGCATTTCGGGGAGCAGGGCATCAATGCACACACAGCGCGTTTTGGGGAGCAGGGCATCAATGCACACACAGCGCAGGCACAGATTTCTGCATCAATGCACACACAGCGCGTTTAGGGTGGTTGGGCATCAATGCACACACAGCACAGGCACAGATCACTGCATCAATGCACACACAGCGCGCTTTGGGGAGCAGGGCCACGGCAGCGCGGCCGTTGGCACAGTCATTCCTGCATAGGCAGCAATTCTATGACTGCGGGCAGGTGTGCAGGCAGGCCAATATGCTGATGGGCAAGAGCGTGGATAAGCACACGCTCCGAGGGCAAGCAGGCATATTCGCATGGGCCATCGGCAGCCCTGCAGCAGGCAAGCTGCCTAGACACCCATGCTACAGACGCATATGCCTGATGTCAAGCTTATTGCACACACACACACACACACATTCACACACACACAAATCACGCGCACGCACACATGCCGCGTGCGCCCCATTCATTGCAGGCGCCTGTGTGCAGGACTTTGCCTTGAGTGTGGCTTGGCTGACCCTTTCTAGGCTTAAGCACTATGTCAACCCTGGCCTGCCACATCATAGAGCCCTACTGTTGTGCCTATGAACAAACAGGGAAGCACTGCGGTGTCCCTCGACAGGGGATGGATGACAGACGGGCAAAGGCGCCTGGCAGCACACTGACTGGCAACAGCAGCTGCTCTCCGACCCACCCTGCCTCCAGTTTTGGGTGCGGATCGAAGCCTGCATCTTCGAGGTATTGGCGAATACCCTGCCTATCCGCATAGGCAGCCCAGTACTGCGCGCGCGGGCCATCAAGGGTAGCATTAGCTGCGTGTCAGATGCAAGCCATCGCCCGGAAATCAGCAGGAGTGAGCCACAGCAGGGGTTCAGATGTCTTCTATGGACCGCGAGGCTCAAACTGAGCCCTACACAGCACAGGTCCTTGCTGCAAGCGCACAGGAACTGGCGTAAGCCAGCCACGCATGCGCTGAGCCGCAGCACCATCTCAGTGTGGAGACAGCAGCTCTCCCTGCAGGCTTCCCAGGGCGTGTCAAGGACGCAGGTCACAGTTGGGCAGGCGCACAAGTAGTGGTGCGGGCCGCGCCACGTGCTAGCACATGCAAGCAACTATTGTCGGCACTTAAAAACAGAGGTTCGTCATGCACCATCTACATGATGCTGCAAACCATGCAATGGGCCACAATCTGCATGATGCTGCAAACCACGCCATGGGTCACGATCCACATGAAGCTGCGGACCATGCCATGGGCCACAATTTGCACGATGCTCCAGACCATGCCATGTGTTCCAGGGCTGCAAATGACTTTACTTGCGAGCATGACGGCCAGATGGCGAGATTGGGAGGATGAGCCTTAGTCAACCCTATGGTACGATTGTGATATCCAAGTGAAGCTAGCGGGGAGCGGGGTGATCCAGTTGTGACAGAGTGATCATGGCTTGTGGCCGCTTGATGCCTGATGGATGCATTTCTGGCTCAGCAATGCACACACGCACAAGCATATGCAAGCCCAGATGCTCAGAGAGCGAAGTCCATGGAAATCAGGAAACAGGCGCCTGAGCGTTAAGGAGAGCATAAACCAATGCACCTTTTGAGGCACCATCCTCAGTACACAGTAACAACATTTGACCATTGGTTGGGAAGGCGCCATCGATGAAACAAAGCCGCATGCTCGTTACTCCTTCGAAAAGCAACTCTCCAGCAAAGCGTCCGCCCACGTACCTGGACGGAGGGCAGATAGGGGGAGTTCAGAGGCCTAGGCTCAACACGTAGAAGCTTGTGCAGCATCCCCTGTTGATAGTAGGGTCCCTTGTCTACTGCCTCATGCCGACTGCCAAATAGGGCCCCCCTTGCCCCATTGGAATGCCTCTCTGGGTCCCCCCACTCATCTCTGCTGCTGAAGCCCCTGCCCCCCCGTCTGGATACCCGGAATTGCCGGCTATCCCAATCATCGTCGTCCTCCATAGCATCCTCCATTGGAATGGTGAGCAGGAATAATAGCAGCAGTGCTGCGCATGCGACAAACATGACCTGCAGTCAATGTTCCAAGTAGCTCTCAGTCTTTGCCTGCGAGCAATCAAGCTTGTTGATCAATTGATATAAAGATCTGGCCTGCAAACCAGGATCTCCACCTTGGTCAGTGATGGTTGCTGGAGTGCATGTACGAAGCGCCCAGCCAAGCTGGGTTTCCTTGGCGGCACAAACTTGCTGCTGCCTGCACTAACAGGTGCGCGGTCCCAGGAGAAGCTCATTGTGACAAGGGTTTCAAGTCAAATGTTAGCAACTGTTGGGACGTGGGAGGCTTCGAGGCCCAGGCCTCAGCACACTTGTGTGTGTGTCATGCTTGCATCAGTTGTGCTTCAGGTCCACCTGCCAAGACGTCAAATCATAGCTAATCATATAATTTAATTTCGATCGTTCGTTTGCCTGGTTTGCAAAGCGACTTGCTCGATCATATACGTTGGTCAAGAGCGAAGTACTCCATCTGATGTCGTTCAGTTTGATACAATTGGATCCCTGACCTTCAAACCCAAAGCTAAAGCGCTCCGCAAAATTGTCTCCTCCACACCTGTCGTCAAACTCAAATTTTTGAGCACTGAACAGTGTTGAACTTGTCAAAGACAAAATGTTGGCTTCCAAGAGGTGTGCTGCTCTCCCCTCCACCAGCTATGCACAGCGAGCGGTGCCCTCCCGGGCGAGGCTATCCGCCAAGCGGGCTGCCCCCTCGGTCGCGTGCAAGGTGGCCGTCATCGACGTCACTGATAAAACCTTCCAGACGGATGTTATCCAACACCCGGGGGTGGGTTGGTGCGGGAGCAGAGTTGCTGTGAAGAAGAACCACGCTTGCACAGGGCAACTATCCTGAGCGCCGAGCCCCCTCGCCCAGCGCCCTTGCACACGCTACCACACACCTACACTTCGTACTTCTGCATGTCCCTGCACAGGTGCCGGTGCTGGTTGACTTCTGGGCCCCTTGTGAGTGCGCGCGCATGCACGCGATGCTTCCGGGTGCTCCGACGCAGCAGCAGCAGCAGCAGCCGTGCCCTTGGCCCGCAGCATTTGTGCGGATGGGATGATGCCGTGCTTGTTAGCGTCAGATGAACAGGGTGGGGGAAGCGAGGGGCAGCTCAAGAAAATATCCCTTGAGGGAGCAACCGTGATGTTTGTTGCCGGGGCTAGCCCGCTGTTGGAGCAAATCCCACCCCAGCCGGCTGCACAGCCCCGACGCTGAAGCTCCCTGCGTGGTGTGCGTGCGCTTGCAGGGTGCGGGCCGTGCCAGATGATTGCACCCATGCTAGACGAGATCCAGGCGGAGTACAAGGAGAAGGTCAGATGCGTCAAGCTGAACACGGATGAGAGCCCACAGGTGGCCACTGACTACGGGATCCGCTCCATCCCCACCGTAAGTGTCTGCTCCAGAAGCTGCTGCCGCTGCTGCTGGGAGGGGGGGGATGTACATGTGCCTGCGCCTGTCTGTGGATGGGGTCATTGCAAGAAAGCAAGAGGTCACCCCACCATCACCTCGCCCCACCATTCAGTGCTACAGGTGTCATGCTTCATTCAGCAACTGTGCTCTACATTGCTGTGGGTGCTGATTGCAAGCTCGAGTTTAATACGCGTACTGACTGTATGACCTCAACTCCCTCATCAATTCCTTGAAGAACATGGCTTAAGCCAGACAAGGCATACCTTTCAGTTCATGATGAGGGAGTTGATGGCATCCGAATCCCTATGCCTCATCTGGTGTGTGGATGTGCATGCGCAGACCAAGCCCTGCTAACACTTCTGCCCATGCGAGAGAGAGGTCTTGCTTATTGTGCCCTTGTCTAATGCGCGCAACATGATAGGTGATGATCTTCAAGGATGGCAAGAAGATGGACACCATCATCGGCGCTGTGCCCAAGGCCTCCCTAATCAAGGCCATGGAGAAGTACATGTAGTTTTGGAGCTGGTTCAAGTTTGTTTTTGGAGGGGGTATGCTATGGGAAGGGGTCTTCCCCAGCAAGGAAGGCGGCTGGTCTTTAGTCGGCTTCAGCTGCTTTGAGAGAGAATTGACTTAGCCTGCTGGATGCTTCTGTTAGAGCCTTCACTAGTTGTTTCTGTGTTTTTGCTCCACTAGAGCATCAATAGCCTAGGGTAACCATTTTGAGGGATGCGTGTTTGGTCCGTACACCTGGGATGCACCCAAGCAGCCGCTAGTGCATGGGTGATTAAGCTTATAAGTTGCCTGAACATGGAGGACAACAAAGGCGGTGGGGTACATCACACTGTCCTTCCGTTCAAGCTTGCAACAGATCAGCTGGTGTTGCACACCGATTGATACTGTAATTAGACATAGAATTGCTTCCAGGCTTATTAAAATCTTGAGCATAGGTAATCTGGAGGAAATCCGACCTTCACAAGTATTGGAAGTCAGACTTGGCACAATCTGGCTTTGAGATCAGACCAGCATCAAGACCAGGAATGGGTACTGCCAGTCACCCCCCTGATCCCCACCGACTTCTGTTTTCTTTGCGGTTTGAGTCATACAAGATAAGGGTTAACCGCCAGCCAGATCGGTAGGCTGATTGGTTTGTTGCTGGTCTTCGCCAGCCAGAAAATGGTCCACAATGTCCGAAATGAAATGGCAGAGTCTATTGTGACGGACAGAAGGGGAAAGAAAGGAAAGAGTACTTTCTTCTGAGACAGCACACAAGTCTTGACAGTGAAAAAGAACATGCACCTCATTTTGAACAGCAGCACAGGAACACTTGGCACAGTGGCCATTTCCACCACGCCAGATGGAGGATTCAAGTTTGCAAGTTTAAGTTGGAGGATTCCACCGCGAGAGTATGAGCTCGCAAGCGGAACCTGCTCACATTCCTCATAACATGCTCAGGGAGATCAAGGTGCAGATAGCGAGGAGGCATCAGGGGGGCACCCCCATTCCGCACCCGTGTGCGTGAATCAGCTTGAAGATCCAAGAGGGGTGTCACGCCAGATTTATGCAGTGCCAGATTTATGCTGCATTGTGAGCCGGAGGTTGGTTGAGTTAGTTGGAGGAGTATTTGATCCCTTGCTCAGTCCAGCTATGGCTGTATTTGAGCAAGATGGGTGTGTGCACACTGTGTGGACTGGCTGCGGACAGCGACAGTGTACACCAAGCAGACAACAGGTTGCCCGCGATGAGACTGAGGAGCCTCTGTTATGGCCATACCGCGTGTCTAATTTGGATGCAGCAGTCTCTCGGCGTGACAGGGGGCAGGCAAACCAAGAATGATAAGTCACCAGTTTGTTGGAGTCATACAAGGGTTACATTGGTTGCAAGAAAAAGGCCTTCAAAGTTAACAAGTTCAGCCAGGTAGAAAAAGGCCTTCAGTCTAGAAGTGCGACTGCTCATAAAAGCCTGCTCATTAAAAACTACCAGTGCATGAAGGAGGAAGTAAAGCTTATTGTTTTCCTGGCCCAGAAAAGCAGAAACATTGTTGAAGCCTGCGAAAGGAAACAGGGAAGCATAAGTCCTTCGGAGAGAGACCACGTGTGGATGCAGTGAAAAAGGACGTGTTGCTCATCTTGGAGGAGTCATACAGTGCTTGGCCCTAGTAGGTGACTCCTGTTTCTTAGTTCCAAGTTAGGGTTAACCGCCTGCCTGGTCGTTGGGCCTGATTGGTTAAGGTAACAATGGGTTAGACCTCAGGAAGGCTTCAGCCAAATGGGTTGACTGCTGGTCTTGCTGGACACTGCCAGCTAGACAAAAAACATCCATAGTCTCAAAAGAAATGATTTCAATGTCTGCTTCCTTAATTGATGTAGGGAGTGCTTCACTACCTACGCAGTTTTCTTTTCTTTTCTTTTGGTTCAAGAGAAACAAAAAAAGAAAAAAGAAATGCTACGCAAGCAGCGAAAAAGCCCCTCACATCAATTAAGGAAAAGGGGCCACTTGGGAAGAAAAGCCCCTTCACCAGAAAAGAAGAATGCAGTCAGTGAGGATCAGGAGGGTTGCGGGCAGTCAGGCCAGCAGACCTCTCCTGATAAGTTTGAAGGTGAGGAAAATGCTCAAGAGAACGCCCCTTGTTCGTACGGGTTGTTGTCCTCTAATAGTGCCACTCTTAAGCTGGCATTCATGCAGACCTGAAGCTGGTGCCTCGGGCTAAAACATCTTGGGCTTCGGATATTTGCGCGCCTTTGAGGGATTGCGAGGCTGCGACACTTATACACGAGCTTTCTTGCAGGGGCTCCCTATTTGTTACTCGGATTTCACTGCTGACCTGTTTAGGATGAGAAAAGTGTGGAGGGACATTGCTTACATGAACCCTCTGGAAAGCGACAACAAACTGGAGACTTATCATTCTTGGTTTGCCTGCCCCCTCTTAGATCTTCAAGCGGATTCATGCACTCGGTTGCGGAATAGGGGTGCCCCCCTGATGCCTCCTCGCTATCTGCACCTTGATCTCCCTAAGCATGTCATGAGGATTGTGAGCAGGTTTCGCTTGCTAGCACATACTCACGCGGTGGAATCCTCCACCTGGCGCAGTGGAAATGGCCACTGTTCAAAATGAGGTGCATGTTCTTTTTCACTGTCAAGACTTGCTTGAGTGCTCTCTCAGAAGAAAGCACTCTTTCCTTTTCTCTCCTTTCTGCCAATCCTTTTCTATGGAGACCCCTTAAAAAACCTCATGGCTCACCTAGGTTGCACGCAGCATTTATTGACTTCAAGCAGGCATATGACTCCATTCCTAGGTGTGCCCTTTGGGAGCACCTCCAACGCAATTGCATGCCCACCTGCCTCTTGAAGATCATTCAAAATCTGGATGATGCAGACGAGTATGTGCTGGTGGATGGAACTAAGCAAGCAAGGGTTCGGCCTACTCGTGGTGTCAAACAAGGATGCCCTCTTTCACCTTTGCTTTTCTCTCTGTACACCAATGATGTTGGTTACATAGCTCGGGACGTAAGTGGGGCGGTGACAGGAATAGCTGATGTTTGCGTGAAACACATGTTGTATGCAGATGATCTGAGCTTAACTGCAAATGAGCCAGGTCAACTGCAGATGATGTTGGATAGGCTGAGCGCCTACGCTCTAAGGAAGGGACTGATTGTGAACACATCAAAATCAGAG
>LFCJ01003806.1_pt1 | contig 11071 bp, 17 predicted proteins | sample 643141 | NCBI WGS metagenome assembly LFCJ01 (sample SAMN03766243, study PRJNA286221) | soda lake metagenome | biome: soda lake; feature: Kulunda steppe; material: water; isolation source: sample B1-Br-g2 brine of Lake Bitter-1 | place: Russia: Kulunda steppe | collected 2010-07 | reverse complement strand
CTGCCTGCCCTCGAAAGCCTGCTAGCAGGGTGCGTGCCAACCAACCACCAACCGCCAACCGACCGCTGCATACTAAACAGAGGCCTGAGCTCTGTCCCACAGGACATTAAACTGGTGCTTGCCAGCCAGGGGCCGCACCAAATACCGACCAACCAGCGAGACCAACCAGCAACCAACGCTCCCTCTCAACAACACAAGCCTCTGCACTGCCCCACAGGGCATCAAGTCAATGTTTGTCAGCACCACCGCCGCAGGGTGCCTGCTTCCCCGCCCTTACAGCAGCAGGCCTGGCTTGTGGCACTCCCCCCCGCACATGTCACTCCCGTATACCACCTCAAGCCTCACATGCGGCAGGCCTGCAAAGCCTGCTGAGGCAGCCCAGCGCGCTGCGCCTCTGGCCCAACCAACCCACGACAAGCCGACCGGCAAGACAAGCTCAGCAAGGCAGCAGCCCCACCTGCGTGCCCACCCCTTGCAAAATTCACCTGCTGCCAACTCCCAGCCCACCCTTTGCGGCGTCCTCGCCTGTGGCCCACCCTCTCGTGCACCCATCCACAGCCCCTACCTGCTACACACCTGCAACCCACCCACCTGCAGCACCCCCCATTGCGGCACTGGCACCTGTGACCCACCCACCCTCCAGTGCGCACCTTTGCAGCATACCCACCTGCAGCCCAGCAGTGATTCACCCCCTGCCCACCCTCCAGCGCGCCTGTCTGCTGCACCCACCTGCAGCCCTGCAGTGATTCACCCCCTGCCCACCTTCCAGCGCGCCTGTCCACAGCACCCGCCTGCAGCCCCGCCTGTGCAGCCCCCTCCGCAGTCCCCCCTTTTCATCCGCGGCTCCCACTGCAGCGCACCCACCTGTGGCGCCAAGAGCGCGAGGTCGGCTTCAAATCCGTACGACAGCAGCAGGTCTGCCTCGTCCAGCACCAGCATCTGCGCGCAGCAGGCGGCGGCACGGCTGTGGCGCATGCACGGCAGCGGTGGGCACAGGGCCTGCCTTGCGCCAGCCAGCAGGCGGCTGTGGCAGGCAGGCTGCGAGATGCCCGTGTGCCAGCGCCTGGAGACGCATAAACCAAACCAGGCTTCTTTCTCTTCATTACCAGATCACCTCCAACTTCAAAAAGAAAGCAGCATCAGGCCCAGGTTCGGGCTGGACTTGGGATGGGGATTGGCCAGCTCATGAGTAAGACCCTGCCCCGGCCAGCTCATGAGTAAGCCCCTTGTTGTTGGCGTCCCTTACACCATCCATGTACAGGTATGCACACACGCGTGCCTGCACAGGCACATTGACCCATCTGGCGCCCGCCGCATCGGCGCGCGGCCAGCATGGGGCAGGCATGCACGCAATCAAACATGGCTGGAAAGCGCCAGAGAAGGGAGCACAAAGGCTGGTGGCAGCAGGTGGTTTGCTGGCAGGCAGCAGGAGCGCACAAAATCAGCCTCTTTCAGTCGCCTGCATTCATGCATGCAAGTGTGCATGGCTGGCGGCAGGCGGTGGATGGCCATGCAGATGGTGAGCGTCCGCAGCAAGCGGCAGAGGCGGCGGGCACATGTCCCTCACCTGCAGCCTGGAAGCCAAGGCGGATGTGGGCAGCGCTCCCTCCTGCAGCGCCTTGGCCACCCGCCCTGCATTTGGCATAACAGCAGCGGCAGCGAGGAGTCAGGTGCCTTGTGCACGTGCGAGCGTGCGAGGACTGACACACATGCGTGCTTGCGTACACGCACACAAGCACGTGCGCTTACACACTTGAGGTTTGACTGCCCAGCTGCAACCAGGGATGGTAGATGCTGGGCTGCCCTGCAATACATCCCAATAGGTGCAGCACTACAAGCAACCTCTGGTGCATGTGCGCGCGCACATAAGCAGATGCACGCACGGACACGCCCATACAAGCCCACACCAGGGCGCACGCGCATGCAAACAAACACAAGAAGCATACTCGCGATCTAGCATGTGCCTGCGGGGGAGGGGAACGCCGCAGGCATGCTCATGCACCTGGCGTGGACACAACAAGGTGGCCGGCCGTCGCCACCGCCCTCTTCAGCTGCGGCCCTGCATCCGCCACCAGCGCTGTCACTTTGACTTCAGAGCCGCACAGGGCTGCGACATCCGCTGCCTCTTGCCGCACCTGCGCAGCAGGCCGCACGCAGGTGGGGCGGCACGCATATGCTCTGTATGTGTGTGTATGTGTAAATCTCTGGGTGTGTATGTGTGTGTGTGCACGAGTGCGTGCATGCTTGCAGCATTTTCGTACACGGGCGTGCGAGTAGGTTTGTTGATGTGTCCTTCAAGGCAGTGTGCCATGAGCACGCACTGGAGTCGACGAGCTACGCCATACCAATTCTTGATCCTGCTCACGGGCGCAAAGCACAGATGCAAAAACTCCTGCACCTGTGTTCACACCCTGTGTGGCGTGGAAGCATTGCAGCCGTCACATCTGGTCATGAACATGTGAATAGGCATGAGCGCGCAGGCATGTATGTGCCTGTCTAGCATCTTGCACCGACCCGTGCACTCTGCACCTGCTCGCACAGCTCGCGCGTTGGGACAAGGATGAGCGCCTGGAAGCTCCCCCCCAGGCTGCTGCTGGATGGCGCAGCATCGGTGGATGCCAGGAGGATGCGGTGAAGAGCAGGTAAAAGGTACGCCAGGGTCTTGCCGCTGCCAGTGCGCGCCCTGGGTGAACATGAGCGTTTGTGACGCATGTGCACCAAGCGCATCTTTCAAAGCTTGACTGGACACACTTGTTAGCAGTTGCAAAAGAGGTGTGCTCACGCTCGGTACTTGCGTTTGGCATTGCCTTCCCACCTGGCTTGAGTGATAATGGCAATCCGTTTGCGTGTACATGTGTGTGCGTGTGGTCTGTGTATGCGTGTGTGTGTGTGTGCGTGTGTGTGTGTGTGCGCGCGTGCGTGCGTGTGTGTATGTGTGTGTGCGCGCGTGCGTGCGTGTGTGTATGTGTGTGTGCGTGCGTGTGTGTATGTACGTGTGCGTGTGTGTGTGTGTGTGCGCATGTCTGTATGAGCGCATGCATGCGTGCGCGCTCCTCTCCAAATTTTAAGCCGGCAATTGCGGTAGGGTGGCTGCTCAGGCGTGCAAGAGCTGCGAGCCATGTTCAGTCGAACACAGTTCCTTTGTGCTAATTACATACAAGTTGAAGCTCACCGTGCGACTACATCCTTGCCCTCCAAGGTCCTGGGGATGGCCTCCAGCTGCACAGGGGTTGGCTTTCTAAAGTCCCTCTTAGACAGTGCCCTCAAAATTCTGGGATCTAAACCAAGGTCATCAAACCCAGGCATAATTCAAGGCCTGTCTCAATAAGACAGGGCATGTACTAGCGGTGGGCCAGTAATTTGATACTTCGATATCTATTAAATCTAAATAGATTGTTGATGAATTTCGCAGATAGCAGAGCTGTCTGATGATCATACATGTGACGAAAATATTATGAGGTTTGTAATTAATTTTCTTAGAAATTTCTGTACCAATATGGATCTGGAGCGTGCGGATGTGCTGTGCGTGCTTCGCATGCAAGCCCTGTATGCAAGCTAGTTACGCGTGCAAGCACAATGTGTCTTGAGACAGTCTATGTACTTTATGCTCTACCTTGAAATCTGGATGGGGTAAGGGGTAAACGTATAACTGAACTCGCATTTAAAACTGGCTGACCTCATAGGCTGCACAAATTTTTTTAGTCCCCTTGTAATATGCAGTGTCATAGAATTTTGGCTGGAGCCTCGGCTTGTCACTCGCGCGTTCTTTTCCCCCCGGCCCGTGCACCCCGCCAGCGATCCGGCCCCGCCACCCGCGTGCAGGCTGCAGCGATGGAGCCCGCCACTGCGACCAAGTCCAACATCGGGCTTGTGGGGCTCGCCGTGATGGTGAGTTTCTGTTCTTACAAACTGAGCGCGAGTGCCTAAGTAGCATCACGTAGGTGCGGGCCCCAACTCTTCCCACTCCCGCTGCCCAGGGAGCCTCTCGCGCAGCTTCCCCTCCCCTCACCTTGCCTCCGCTGCCCCCTATCCTGATCTATGCCCGCTGCAGCCCTGATCCTGCGTCAACTCCCCCCCCCCTTGACCTGCATCTTTGCAGGGCCAGAACCTCGCCCTGAATGTTGCAGACAAGGGCTTTACCATCTCCGTGTACAACCGTTCTTACGAGAAAACTGAGGCCGCTGTAAGCAGGGCGCAGAAAGAAGGTGGGAAGGAGCCGGAGGTGTCGGGAAGAAAGAGCCCGGGAAGAGAACGAGACGCTCCTGTGCAGGGCACCCCTTTCCCCCCTGAGGGGTCCCCTCTCACCTTCTGAGAGCCCCTCACACGCTCAGAGCTGCTCCCCCCTGCCCCTTGCCTGCCCCAACAGGTCTGGGTGAGCGCCTATCCGGCTACAAAGAGGTCAAGGACTTCCTGGCATCACTGGAGAGGCCTAGGTGTGTGTGTAATGGCGGGGGCAACGCAGCTGCTGTCTCACACTGCTATGGCCAAAAGCTGAAGGGGGGCTCCTCGTGCTCATGCGCTCGCCAGGCGTGTCATCATCTTGGTCAAGGCTGGCGCACCAGTGGACCAAACCATTGAGCAGCTGATGGAACACATGGAGCCGGGAGACATCATCATTGACGGTGGTAATGAGTGGTGAGTCAGCTGCTGCTCAGTTGCGCTCTCGGGTGCTCCCCAGTGTGTGCACTGCCTGCCTGATCCTGACCCACCCTTTTAACATCACAATAAAATGTTCTGTTTGCATTGAGGGTACGAGCATCCTGTACACGCGCACTCACCATCAGATGTGCCTACCACTTCCCCTTCTTCCATGAGCCCAATGTGATTTGCCAACGAGTCTCTGATTACATGGAAAGATTTGTGCTGACAAGGATCTTTCAGCCCAAATATCTTAGCAATGTTTAGTCCACCTCCTATGAGCAGGAGGGCTCGAACATTGCTGGAAAAAAAATTGAGTAGGTCAAGCCTGTGATCCATCTTTTTGAATGCTTCAATGCAAGCCTTTCCTGTCTGGGTAGGCTGATAAGTCTCAAAAGCAGTGTGCTAAAAGTGGGCACGTCTATCCAAGTGCACACAACACATAAGAACACACACACACACACAAATGCACACGAGCATGCACACATGCGCCACAAATAGCCATCGCTCAGCCTTGTGTTCCACCCAATGCAACTGCATGCAGGTATGAGAACACAGAGTTGCGCAAGGCCAAGGTCGCGGAGAAGGGCCTGCTCTACCTGGGCATGGGCGTATCTGGTGGAGAGGAGGGTGCCCGCAGAGGTGAGTAACAGGACGGTCCTGAATTACAGCATTGTCCTGGAAAGCAAACCACAGGCAAGAGAAGGAGATGGATCGGCTTAGCTGATTTTGACGTCTGCGACAGCCTGCTCTGGTAACAGCTGGAGGTGCTGCGGTGCAGGTGATGACGCAAGAGCAAGCAGCAGGCGGCTCCTAGAAGTGGGAAAGCCTTGAAGCTTCTGTGAAGGCCACCGCTCGCTTAGCAAAAAATTTGCTTAACCTCACGGCTCGCTTTCCTCTGCTGCAGGCCCGTCCATGATGCCTGGTGGCAGCCCTGAGGCCTACACATACATTAAGGACATCGTAGAGAAGGTGTCTGCCCAGGTGAGGGAAACAATGGCTCAGAACATGAGAACCTGTTGCATTTGTCCCTGGGGTTGCGATGCCTGATGTGCTGCAAATCGAGTGGTGCTGCAGCACAGCAGCCTGCCTGCATACAGTGATAAACATGCTGATGTTGATGTGCCTGTTCCTGGCAAGCGTGCACTAAGTGGCACAAGCAGTCCCAATCCTGCACGAGCTGCCTGGCGCAGCTGGATGCTAACGCTCACTGGAGCGTGCTGCGCTGCGTTACACCGTTGTGCCCACCGGCACCGATTACTTATTTGTGTGCTCCTCATGTTGGAAGGGAACAGAGTGCCGATGGGCATACTTCAGGCACAGTGCTCGCTCATGGTGATTGCCGCCTGGGACAGGTGGACGATGGGCCGTGCGTGATGTACATTGGTGACGGCGGCAGCGGCAACTACGTCAAGATGGTGCACAATGGCATCGAGTACGGTGACATGCAGCTCATCAGCGAGGCATACGACATCCTGAAGACCATCGGCGGCCTGACCAACGAGGAGCTGGCGGCTGTATTTGATAAGTGGAACAAGGTGCGCGCCACGCATACCTTGCAGCGATACAGCGATGTGCAGCATGTGGAGCAAAAGGTGCAATGCTTGGGTACGTGGCGCGCAGACTCCTGGACCGTTGCTGAGGAGAGGCCCGGTCACTGGGAGAGACACGACCGCAAAATGCTTTGTGTGCAGCACAGATGCACACGCGCACGAAGGCTCACTAACGCGTGCGCGCGCGCGCGCACACACACACACACACACTAAACACACACACACACCAAGCAGCATCCTTGCCAGGAGCTCCCTGCGTGCTGGTGCATCTAGAGTGCAAAAAAGCGACAGATTCCCCTTGCAACATGCATAGTGCGCCCGCCCATACTTGCCAGGTTGACCTTCAGATCATGTCGATGCATTGGTGCATCCTCTCGGCCCTAACCCTGGCAGAGCACACGCTGCTGCATGCACTCATGCAGGGCAAGGACCTGGCATCCTTCTTGATAGAGATCACCTCCATCATCATGGCCAAGAAGGACCCCGAGGTGGGTGCCAGCGGCAACGCTATGCCGAGGTCTGGTGCGCGCTTGTGCATACACGTGCTTGTTGCGGCGTGCATGGTAAGCATCCCGCATCCGAGTGCTTAACACACCCAGCTTGCCTCATACTCGGCTGTGCAGCTTCCAGGAGTGTGAGTGCATGCAGCAGAGGCTGCCTGCCCAAGCCCAAGCCCTGTGAGTGACTTTCCCTGGAGTCACCTGCTTGCTCGTGAGCATGCCATGGGTATCTGCGCTTCCACATGGGCCAGGCGCCTAGGGGCTTGTACTTGCCCGCCTTGAACATTTGCACCCTCGCTCTGTGTGTAGGGCGAGGGCTTCCTGGTGGACAAGATCCTGGACCAGACGGGCAGCAAGGGCACAGGTGTGGACAAACTCATGCCTTGTGCGCAAGTGCGCAGATTGCAGGAGTGCCGCTGCGGCCTGATCAGTCTTGCCTGTGGACGAACCTGCTGTGTCGAGGATCCATCAAGCGCTGTGCTCTTCCCATCAGCCTCCCCTGTGCCGGACAAGAGCACCCGTTGCGCCCCTGCTTCACCTGGGAAGGGGGGCGATTGAGTCCAGCCATAATTGTAGCCTAGGGCTTAGGAATGGGTGAAGTTTCAAGCTATAGCACCCCCTGGCTGCTGTTAGGCCCAGCCTGCAGTCTCAGCTGCTGCCGTGGCTTGTTGCCTGTCGAGGCTCTTGAGCTGCAAATGTGCGTGGCGGCGCGCGCAGGCAAGTGGACCGTGCAGCAGGCTGCAGAGCTCAGCACGGCTGCCCCCACCATCACCGCCTCCCTGGACGGCAGGTACATGAGCGCCATCAAGCCCGAGCGTGTCGCAGCTGCCAAGGTAAGCAATCACGCGTGGATCCACAGCGGGTGGCGGTCTGGGGGTATTTGTTGTCACGAGGTCTGGTACGGACGCGAGATGCAGGTGCTCGCCCAACCCAAAACCTTTACATTGCCTTCCCAGATGCTGTCCTTTGTCTGCTAGCCGCACCACACCTTTCCTTGACCCTGCTCAAGATGAACCCAATCAACCTTGAGCAGCTAGAGCTGAGTACCCCAGGTATTGCGGGAAGGCCTTGGAGGGGACTGTGCATGCCAGAGGAATTAATGCTGCCTGGTGTGGGGTTACCGTTGTTTGGGGGTCATGAGAAGCAGCTTGTCAGGCAGGTGGTGAGGATGTGCCGTGCGCGAGTTATGAATGCAAGCAGCGCTAGTGATCTCAGGACTACTCGCAGACATCACACGATGCGTGTCTGTGCGCAAAGCGGCTTAAGGTTGGGGTGAGGGTTGGGGGGCTGCCCATTGGTGATCCTCCTCTCACCGGAGCTGTCCCGCTGGCTGCGCCAATGCACCGAGGCACCAGCACGTGTGTTTGCATCCTGCTCGCGCCCTTGCAGCTGTACAACAGCCTTGACCTGAAGGCGCCAACCACGGTGCCAGGCATCAGCAAGGCGCAGCTGATAGAGGATGTGGCAGCCGCCCTGTACGCGTCCAAGATCTGCTCGTACGCACAGGTGCGGGCACACCCAGAGCATGTTGGGCGCGTGTGAGCCTTGCCAACACCTTGCAGGGGGCCTGCATGGCCACCTGCTCATGGCAGCAGCAGCTGCAGCAGCACACATGCGTGAGCGCTGCTTGTAAAGCAGGATGAGCCTTGGGGTGCTGTGTCCTCACGGCTGGATTGCTTGTGTCTCCATCGGCAGGGTATGAACCTCATAAAGGCCAAGAGTGAGGAGCAGAAGTGGAACATCGACCTGGGTGGTCTGGCTCGAATCTGGAAGGTATGGGCCACATCCACGTCTGTAAGGCCTGCACCTGCCTTCACCGCAGGTCTTGGAAGGGCATATGTTACCCAGTCCGCATGAATTGTATGTAAACGTATGTAATTTGCATTTGCGTATGTGTGACAGGCAAGTGTGAGGTTAGGTCTGTGTGCCATTAAAAACATGCAATTATGCGTGATGAGTGGTTGAAGATGCATGGCTACTTGAGTAGGCAGGCGCACGTGATCTCTAAAGCCTGAGCTGGCTGCTTGGGATCGTGCCCATTTTGTCATACCCACCTCTCCCCAGTCGATCGTGACCCTGGCACCATCCCCTCTCACCGTGACCCCTGAGCGCAGGGCGGCTGCATCATCCGCGCCGTGTTCCTGGAGGAGATCCATGACGCGTACAGGCGCAACCCTCAGCTGCCCAACCTGCTGGTGGACCCTGAGTTTGCCAAGAAGATCGCGCAGCGGGATGCAGGCTGGCGTCGTGTGGTGCGTGGCAAAGGCAGTTACTGCAGAATGCACCTGCTGCCTTATTTGGCGCGGTACGCGCTGGTACACTGCCTCACAAAGCAAGCATGGCTGTGAAAGAGGCTGCAGTGATGATGGTAGGCTGCTAGTCTGCCACTTAAGTTGTGAGTCATAGCTGCTGTCCTGTTTTTTCAAGCTGCTGTGCTGGGCAGGCCCACTTGTGGTGAGGGGAGGGTGGGCGACAAATAGCCACCTTGCAGGCTGCAAGATCATGGCAGTCAGAGCCCTGTTATGCTTCCTCAGGGCATGTTGAGAAACGAAGCAGGCATGCGTCTGTCCTTGGTCAGTGCAAATCATATAAGCAGGCCAGCACACGTTGTGCTGCCCTGTGGAGTAGCCGCTGCTGCTGCTGCTGCTGCTTAGCAATGGCGCAGCCGCTCATGAAGTCCGCTGCATTCGCTCAGTGGGCCGGCCCAGAGACAGAGACTCCCTGCTGTGCGCATGTGCAGGTGAGCCTAGCCATCAACGCTGGCGTCCCAGTGCCTGGCTTCAGCGCCTCCCTATCCTACTTTGACACGTATCGCCGCGACCGCCTGCCAGCCAACCTTGTGCAGGTGGGTGTACAGTGACTGGTGGCCAGGCGTGGGTTCAGGGCTGCAAAGCAACCGGCCCTGCACTGTATTTCATGAGAAACAAGGACGGGGCTGTGGCCCTGTGCCACACATTTTGAATGCAGTGTCACCACAACAGTGGGGATGTAAGCTGGGGCAAGGGGATGGGGGGCTTGGGAGGGAGCGCGCATCAAAGCGTGTGAGTGCATGTGCACGCCACTAGTGTGCGAGCGTAAGAGTAAGCGCTTGTGGCATATGAACAAGGCTTTAACTACAGCTTGTATGCAGGGCTTGGGGAGCTGCTTTTTGCGACAAAATGCAACCAGGCGCCACTGGAGTCAGGAAAGCTGCAGGGATTCTGTTGTTCCTCACATTGCTTACTGTTGCCTCTTGCAACCTTGCAGGCACAACGAGACTTCTTTGGTTCCCACACCTATCAGAGGATCGACGGCAAGGAAGGCTGGTTCCACACGGTATGGGCTGGGTTATGGGGCCCCTGCTTGTGTTCATGTGTTTGGCTCCCATGTAGCAGACCCTTTGTCTCAAAACTCCTGTACCTTCTCAGCATTTTTGCCGCACTTGGTCAGCACATGTCACCAGCATCCAGTGAAAGTTGTGCCATGGCCTGCCCGATGCCTGCAGGTTTGGGATGAAACATTTGGAAGCGCTGATTCCATCACTACTTCAAGCTACAAGGGTTAAAAGTGTAAGGCGGGAATGTTAGATTGCAATCCTTGTCAAGGTTGCAACTTAGCTTTGCATCTAAGGATACCGCAGGCAAGTGCGCGTAGCCGAACGCCATGTGTCTTCTTTTTCATATGTACTAGCGTGCAACACGGATATCTGGAACCCAGCATCATCTGTGAATCAGGTTCAGTGTATGAGCTTTAGGCTTTTGCGCAATCGTCTGGGATTGTGCCACTGCTGTTTGAGACTCTGAGGCTGGTGGATTGTGCTTATTACTTAAAGCTATGTGGATCAACTGAATTCGTTATGACAGGTGATTCATTCTGGGGCCATGGTGCTTGATTGAGAACGATGGTGTGTAACCGTACCTGCAGCCCTGGCAGTTAGGAATGAAAACCCCACACATTGCCGCACGTACCTCGTACAAAGGTCAACTAGGTAGAGACACATTAGTGTGTCATACAAAAAGGAAACTTTCAAATTGAGGAAGCACCAAGCAATGTGCAGGCAATATGAACCTCTGCCAGTAGCAATTCTAGTGACTCACTACTTGGAGTGGAGTGAACTTCTTGAAGGGCACTGCCAATCAAAACAGAGGCATTCGGAACTGGACAGCAAGCACAAGTTGTTGCGTTAGGGGATGCCAACTGTCCTTAAAACATTCAAGGTTTACAAGGATAAGGCCTTCAGTCAAGAATTGCGACTGCTCGCCTGCTCATAAAAAACGATTATTTCAAGGTTACAAGGTTTACAAGGATAAGGCCTTCAGTCAAGAATTGCGACTGCTAGCCTGCTCATAAAAAACGATTAATTCATGAAGAAAAAAAGGAAGTTTATGGTTGTTCTGGTTT
>LFCJ01003805.1_pt1 | contig 11075 bp, 6 predicted proteins | sample 643141 | NCBI WGS metagenome assembly LFCJ01 (sample SAMN03766243, study PRJNA286221) | soda lake metagenome | biome: soda lake; feature: Kulunda steppe; material: water; isolation source: sample B1-Br-g2 brine of Lake Bitter-1 | place: Russia: Kulunda steppe | collected 2010-07 | reverse complement strand
TGCAAGTGACCCGGAGAGTGGGCAGAATAGTATCAACGCGGTCGGACCGCTGGTTGAGGCGTTAGCACGATTTGACGAGGAATGCGGCCCGGATGACCACCAAGTGCTTGGTGCGCCAGTGGTGTCGCCGACGCGAATTGAAGGTGGCGGGCCGTTGAATCAAATCCCGGCGGAGTGTACAGTGAGCTTCGATAGACGAAGTGTACCGCCGGAAACCAGTGACGAGTTTTTCGCCGCGCTGACGACGTATTTAGAGCAGAAGATTCCTGACGGGTACGAGGTTGCGGTGGAGCCAGCGTATCCGGAGAGTCCGGACCCAGAGGCGTTCGTAACCGACCGGGATGCAGAGCTTGTTCGGACGCTGGTAGGGATGAGTGGTGGGGAGATTCGTACGTTCGGGGCGGCGACGGAAGCATCGTATTTTGCACCACACGCCCCGACAGTAATCTTCGGCCCCGGTGAGTTGAGCGATGCAGACGGGCCGGTCGCACACAGTGACAGAGAGTACGTGTTGTTATCAGAGGTCGAGGCCGCTGCAACCACAGTCATAGCGACCGTTGAGGAATTACTGGATTAATCCGACTGCTGGACTGATTGGCACCAATTGGTGTGTTGTAAGTGGTCAGTTTCTATCTGTAGCGGCTGGCTCTGTTGAAATCCATTTTATTATACACGTTCCTGTCTGACATAGCTAATCACTGGAACCAGTTATTTGATGCGTTATTTCCAGGTGTGAAAAGTGATATGGCTTGTGAGAACACCAACAATTATGCTGGTGGTAGCATTCAAGAATTGGTATGAGTGCTAGCGGCAAATCCCCTCAAATCGATATTGATTCAAATTCTCGATGTTTTTTCCGGTGGACTGTCGAAAAGTACCATGCTGAAGTTGAGTGGGACATGGTACATGATCGATTTGCGGAAACTGCGTCGCTTGTTAGATCGCTTGTTGAGGCGTGTGTTGAGGAGGGGGCACTCGGGTCAACAGAATTCAAAGCGATTTGCCACGCTGCGAATTCGCATTTGACGCAATCAAAGCTCCGAGAGTATATTAGCGAATTTAGCGTTGAGGAAGAGACTCGGGAAGCGCTCGTCGAGTCTGTTCCCGAGTCGTTCGGTGTGGTTGGTGGGCCACTGATGCAGATCTCAGTTTCGACGGGTGAAGCTGAAGAACAACTACTTGTTGCGTTCGAAGATCTGGTTAACGAAGCGGCGTCTGAAGAGGAGTTGTTAGCTGCAGTGGACAAGATTGCAGCGGCAGAAACAGAAGGTGTCAAAGCAGGGCGGTTGACGCCTGTGTTGTGTCTACTTTGGCCGGACATATTCCCAATAAATAACGGCCGAACGAGAGACGTTCTCAACAATTTCTTTGGCATGTCAATCACTGATTCGCTTGTAGATTACCGCGACGAAATCCCGTTGTATACTGCGGTTCGTGATGAACTCGGGTTTCGGAATCATTTCCGGGACTTGGATCGGTATTGTCACTGGGCGCTTGAGGGAGAGGGATCGGAGGTTTCCATGTGGGTTTCGGAAAATTCGATTTCCGATCGCTCGGTGTGGCAGATCAATGCGGGCGTTTCTAATGACGGTGAACCGAACCAACTGTGGCCGGTTTGGCAGGAATATGGGTTGTGTTCCATTGGCTGGGATTCAACTGATTTATCGAGCTTATCTGATGAGGAACTCGAAAATTTGGCCGGAGAGTGGGGCGATGCTGTCATAGACTATTACAAGCGGTTCGCACAGGAGATACAGCCGGGTGAACTCATCATTGCGAAAGACGGGTATGATTTACTCGGGATCGGCGTGACAAAGCAAGGCGGGTATCAATACTGTGGTGATTTCATAGAGACAGAATCAGGTGTTCATCACCCGCACGTGTGGCCTGTTGAGTGGGTCGTGATTCCAGACGGTGAGCAACGAACGAGAGACTGGGAGTTGGAGACTAACTTGCAGTCTCGAACAACACTGATGAGGACAAAAGCGTTCGAACAAATTCGGCTAGAACTCGCACGCAGACAACCTAGGCTACTCTCGAAATTGGGTGAACTTGAGCGTCTCGTCTCATCGCCGCCTCCCGCTGATCTTCCCGGTTCGTGTACACAGACTGGAAAGGAGCGTTCAGAGTGGACTCCGTCTGAGAGGTTCAATCCGGAACGGTCGTTCTACTGGGTGAATCAGTCGTATGATGACGAGATCAACGGCGAGTTTCTTCGGTCAAGGGATACGAAGTGGCAGCGGGATTTGACGGTGTTGGAGCCGGGAGATGTGGTGTTTCATTATACGGATCAGGCGTTGCGGGCGTGCTCAGTGGTTGAGCGGACAGCGTATCAACAGGAGTACGACGGTGAGCAGCACTACTTCGTTGATGTGGATACGGAGTGGTTAGACAATGCCGTCCCGTTGCGTGAGGTTGTTGATGTGTTAGAACTTCCAGATATCAAGCAGGGGCAGAGTCGGTACCCGATCGATAAAAATAGTGGTGTGATCCAAGCGTATCTCTGCTACTTATCGCCTGCCGCAGCGGAGTACTTGTTGGATACGATAGATGCGAGCATTTCGAAGGTGAAGAGTGAGGATCGGTATTTTTGGGTGAATACGAAACAGACGTCGTGGCAGGAGCCGGGTGGCCGGTTGTTCTACTCAACGACGAGGTCGAGTGGGAAAGAGTGGCGGAATCTAGAGGCGTTTGAGCGTGTGCAGCCGGGTGATGATGTACTTGTGTATCAGTTGGATCCGGAGATGCGTGTTGTGGGGCGAGCGCGTGTGGTTGACGAGTTACACAAGCGAGACGAAGGGGACGACGAGGAGTCGGAGTCTGGGATTACACTTGAATGGGTTGAGTCTGTGGATGGGGCGAGTTGGGAGCGCGTGGCGTCGGATCCGGAGCTTGCTGACTGTCGCGTGGTTGAATCGAATAAGTCGTACGTTTTGACAGAGATCACTGAGGAAGAGTTTGAGCGGGTGCTCGAATTAGGTGAGTTGGTGACGTACGAGGAATTCTCTGATGACCTAGCGATCGCACGAGAGGACATTTCGGTTGAGCGCGGTAAGTTATACTTCTCTGATGAAGAGTGGGATCGAATTCAGTCTCGGGTGAGGCAAGCGTTGGCGGCTGGCAATCACGTCCTGTTGTTTGGGCCGCCGGGGACGGGGAAGACGAAGTTGGCGCGGACCGTGTGTGAGCAGACGGTTGGGGGTGATGGGTTTGAGTTGGTGACGGCGTCGGCGGATTGGTCAACGTTTGATACGGTTGGTGGGTATCAGACGACGGCGCAGAATGAGTTGGCGTTCCAGCCAGGTGTGGTGTTGGATCGGTTCCAGCGTGACGCGGAGGGGACGCCGGCGAACGAGTGGCTTATCATTGACGAGTTGAATCGTGCGGATATCGACAAGGCGTTCGGGTCGTTGTTCTCGGCGTTGACGGGTGAAAGCGTGACGCTACCGTTTGATGGATCAGACGGAGATCCGATCGAGATTCTTGATGCTTCCCGGGGAGATGAGATGGTTACGCCGGATAAATTCTTTATTCCGGAGGGGTGGCGGATGTTGGCGACCATGAATACGTTGGACAAGACGTCGCTGTATGAGATGAGTTACGCGTTCATGCGTCGGTGGGCGTTCATCCCGGTTGGAATCCCGGAGTTCCCGGTAGACGGAGATGGTGACGGGGAGGCGTTAGCTGCTTTGGTGAAAAACTATGTTGCGGCGTGGAATGATGGTGAGACGCCGGAGGATGATGAGATGTATGAGACTATCGGGCGGATGTGGCGCGCGGTGAATGAGGTGCGAGCAATCGGGCCGGCAATCGTCGAGGACGTGTATGAGCATGTCGTGGCAGCACCGGATGGTGATGCTCCTGATTACGTGTCGCCGCTGATTATGTACGTGTTCCCGCAATTGGAGGGGTTGCGGCGAGATGAATTGGAGCGGGTGCTGAGTTCATTGGATGATATTATTGCGGATACGGATGAGTTGTGGGCCGTGGCGCGTGATTTCTTCCAGGTGGATGTTCGTCGTGACGGTGGGTGACGATGGCGAAAACGAGCGCTGATGAGTTGTTGGATGCGGTGGCAAGTGATTTTCATACGTACTTGCGGCGAGGGGTGCGGTTTGAGCAGGTCATTGGGTCGGCGCACGCGGATTTGGACATTGATGACATTGAGACGTTGCTCCGGGTGCATTTTGTGTTGACAGAAACGGGTGAGGACGGGCAGGTCGGTGTGGTTGGTTTTATGCGTCGGTTGGAGGATCAGGTTCGGCAGATGAAGACTTCGACTGCGCCGCGGTCGCGTGAGTATCGTGGGGAGGTCCGTGGCCGGATTGATTGGCAGGGAACGGTGAAATCACGGGCGAGGGAGGGGCGGTTGAATGAACCGGTGTTCGTGTGTACGGAGCCGGAAGAGCACTATAATATTGACGAGAATCTCGTGCTGAAGCGGCTGTTAACTGTGATTTATGAGATTGTCACGGGGGATCTTGAGTACGCGATTGAGAACCCGGCTGGGTATGAGTGGCTGTCGGCATGGACGTCCTCGCTTGGTGAGTCGGAGCGACGATCGGAATCGGCAGCCGACGTGTTACAGCGAGTGTACGAACAAAACGTGTATTTACAGCGGATCGATGTTGCCGAGGGGATAGTGACGGATCGGATGATTGAATCAGTTAAGCGGTCACGGTCGGTGTTCTACCGGGAAGCCGCAGAGTTGTTGGATCGGTATCGACAGTTGATGCGGCATGAGCTTGATGCTGAGGAAGCGCGAGAGATTTTGAATCACACGTTGATTGCGCCGGAGAAGACGGATGCGTTGTTTGAGTTGTACTGGGTGTTCCGTGTTCTGGATTCGTTTGATGCAGCGCAGTACCGCGTGTTGGCGGACTGGCGTGAAAGCCCGTCTACAGTTGCGCGGTGGGAGCAGGGCGGTTCGCGGTTTGTGCTGTCGCATGATTCGACAGGTGAGGCGCTAACGTTCAATGAGCGGATTGGCACGGAGGATATCGAACCGGACGGGTACCTGTTCCGGTTAAACGAAGTGCTCAACCGGTGGCAGTCGTTGTCAGAAGATCTGCTTGGGCGGGGCGGGAGTGATTCGTTGTGGGGTGGTCGCCCAGACATCGTGTTAGAACGGTTTGAAGAGGATATGGACGGCACGTGGGTTCTGAATAACGTGTTCATTGGAGAGGTCAAGTACACTCAAGATGTGGATTACGTTGCGACTGGGCTCCGGGAATTACTGGAATACATGGCGTTTGTCAAGCATGATAGCGAGGATAAATACGTTGAAAATCAAGAGAATGTCCTCGATTCACAGGCAGTTTGCGGGTTGTTGTTCGTTGACGAGTTATCTCAACCTACTGCAGCTGAGTCAGCGATTGATATTGTACAGTATCCTGGTGAGATAGGTCAGGTTATGGATTAATTGTCCTTGTCACGAAGCTGCTGCCGTGCCCTGTGATACTTCACTTGGCGTTCAACGGTCTTCTCTGATACCTCTGAGAGTCGAGTGAGATCCATGTTGTCCTCAATGTCTGCGATTTTCACTTTCCGGGCAAGATCGTTCGCTGCGGCGCGTTCTACAAAGTCAGAGTATGATTCACTGTCCCGTTTTGTGAGTGCTTCAACGGCGTCTCGAATCTCCTCGTCGAACTCGTCTTCGATCATTGCGGGTGTGTACTCGGTGTCTTCGATGACGTCGTGAAGCATGGCGACGACACGTTCCTGACGTGTCTCCATTTGTCTCATTACACGCAGCGGGTGGCGGATGTACGTCGCGCCGGCCTTGTCAGTTTGCCCGGCGTGAGCGTCAACTGCGAGCGCGATCGCGCGTTCGAGATTGTTCATGATGACTTGATGAGGTTGTAGGGTCGTGAACGTTCTGTCTATCTCACACGACTGTCGTGTGCTGGGTGCGTGGATCGAACAAGGTGTGGTGACCGCAGATCACGGACGGTAACAGTGATTGTCTCATCGCCGAGATCAGTACGATACTCGTTCGTGTCGTCGATTATCTCAACTATGGTTCCATGACGCCCGTGGTAGTCGTACGGTAGCGTACTCCCGGTTGTGATGTCGATCCGGATCCAATCGCCGATCTCGTACTCTAACTCGGTCCCAATATCTCGTTCCCAGTCGATTTCGTGACCGCAGTCCGGGCAGTACGTCGTGTCATATGACGATTCTTCGATGAAGCCTGATGCGAGGATTGACGCTGGGAGCGCGAATAACCCGATGCCGAGAATGGCGACGATCCCGCCAAGCACGCGTCCGAGTAGAGTGATCGGTGCAATATCGCCGTACCCGACGGTGGTGAGGGTGACGATTGCCCACCACATTGTTTCGGGGATTGATCCGAAGTCGTCTGGTTGAGCGGTGCTTTCGGCAAAGAACATGAGCGAGGCTGCGATAACGAGTAAGATCAAATTCGCGGTGAATGCGACGATGAGCTGGTCGCGTTTGTTTCGGAACGCGTTCCCGAAGGCACGCATTGATTCGCTGTATCGAACGAGTTTCAGGAGGCGGAGGAGTCGGACAAGCCGTAACGCTCTGAGGAACCGCAAGTCCACACCAACGCCGATTAGTGTGAGGTAGTACGGGAGGATAGCGATGAAGTCAACCAGTAACATCGGCTCCTTCATTGAGCGGAGCCGGTCGTACACGGGATGCCAGTCATCAGTTTCTAACTGCTCGACACCACTCCAGATCCGCGCAACGTATTCAACGGTGAAAACAGCAACTGAAACCACCTCAAAATATGCGAGCTCTGTACTGTATCCTGCTTGAATCGGGTCTACTGTTTCAAGGATGACTGCTGCGACGTTCGCAGCGATAAGCCCCATGATTAGCAAGTTCGCATAGTACGGGATCCCGTCTGACGCGTTCGGGTCAAGAAGGTTGTATACGTGCTCCCGGTACTGTGCTATTCGGGTGTGCTGCTGACTTGCCATACGTGATCAGTCGAGTATCATGCCAGATCCAACGAGTACAGGAACAAGCATGCCGTGGACAGAATTGTCTGTTTCAGCTTGTTTATCGAGCATCATTGCGCGGAACGTTTCGTTTCGAACGGCAGCTTGTTGGAGTTCACTTGCTGTGGCGACGGCTGCACCGGAGCTAAACGCATCGTCAGACGCGGGGATGGGAATGAGATAATCTACATCGGCAAACTCGGGGTCGAGGTGGCCGAAGCCAACATCCCCGTCGTGTTCTACGTACACCCCGGCAAGCATCATCTCAGTGATAAACTCGCCGCCTGCTTGCTTGGCGTCGGCTGTCTGAATCCCGAACACGAGCACTGCATGCTCTCGGGTTGGTAGTTGTGCAACGGCTGTCCGGGCCGTTCGTAGCGGCTCCTGGACGAGTGTGTGCCAGTTTCTGGAATCAAACTCGGAGATGGCTTTGACAACGCGTTTTGTTCTGGTACTATCTGCATCGACGAGGTGGGCTGTGCGTGCTGGAATCGAGATGTTCTCCGTGATTGAGTTGTGTGGAATCGTCTCGCCTTCATGTAGGAGCGACTCAGGGTGAGCCAGAATCATCTGTGACCGGCGATCCTCGAAATCGATCGCGTCTGCGAATGGGAAGTCGGCGACGGTGAAGTCAGGGTCAATGGCAAACCGCGTGTCGTCGAATGTCGGGTCCACGAGGAACTCGGTTCCATTGAACGTTACTTGCTGTGTGAAGCGCGTATCGGTGAAGTCCGCGTGACCTGCGAACGACGCGTTGTCGAACCACACTCGGTCACCGAACGTGCTTGATCGGAAGATGGCTTTCTCGATGAACTCCGCGCGGCTGAAGTCGGTCTTCCCATCGACTGTCGCTGAAAATTGGAAGTGTTCGAATGACGCGACTGTACAGTCGAGATCGCCACGGACGACCGTTCCAGCAAGGAAGAACTGTTCTGTTGTTCGGATGTTTCGCACCACGACATCGCTCTCAAACACGGCATCCCGTAGATGCGACATGCCCTCGAACACACTGCCGCTGAAATCAGCGACCCCGCCGATGGTCGCATGCGTGAACCAGACTTCGTCGTGGAACGTAACATCGCTGAACGATGCTCGACTCTCTGGAAGGGCCATCGTTGCAAAATCAGCAACCGCTGAGAACGTCGCCCCGTCAAAGACGGTTGCGTCACCACTAACTGCGACGGCATCAAAGATCGCATCGTCACCGAACACACAGTCTGACGCGATCAGGTCACCGCCGACAGCAGCATGACTCACGTCTGTCTCCCCGTCTACCGTGGCTTTTCGCATCTCGACATCTCCGTTGATATCAGCAGCAATCAGGTCCAAATCCGCATCAACGGTGACACCGGTGAGCGTACAATCACCGCCTGTTGTGACTGCCGTCGCATCAAGACTCCAATCAAACACCGCATCTTCCACAGACAGGTCTCCCTCGATCGTTGCCTGCGCAGTGATCAAATTCGAGGCGAACGATGTCTGATCAAGAACGAGTGAGCCGTCAACCGCTATTTCGCGGAGATCAGTGTATCCAGCATCCAACTGTGACGCGTCAATGCCACCGGTGACTGATGCGTCGTGCGCGTGGAGACGCCCACTGATGTCAGCATCGACGAGGCTCACCGGTGCGTGAAACACCGCTCCATCTGCGTGTATGGAGCCAGTTATCGCGGCTCTGTCAAGGAGTATCGGGACGTCAATTATTACATTCGTGAGTTCGACATCGCCATCAATGACTGCGCCACGAAGGTCGATCGGCGCACCTGTTGCTGTCGTTACTGTCTCGCCATGAAGATCAAGTCCAGGAAGTCGGCCGCCAGCAAACACTGGTGCTGTTTCTTCATCGGAGAGTGCGCGTGTGAATTGGTCCGTAAACCGGTCACGTGGATACTGGCTCTCACCGTGATGGTAGAGACATCGTCCCGTCTCCTCATCAACGGCTGCGTGCGGACACTGTCGGTAATCAGGCCGGTCAATTACGACCCGGTCATCTGGAGTGATGCTCTCGTTTGGAGTGTAGGTATAACCACACTGGCTGGGTGGCCGTCCAGACATTATTCTTGTCGAACAGTTTTACGGCCGGCAACATAATTTCACCCCACGGGTGTAGAGCAGGTTTGCCCTGTTGAATCTTCAAAAGGCATCGAGATCGGGTTATCATATAACCAGTTGAGTATTGCTGTTGGTAGCTCCATGAGAAGCAATTGAGGTAGGGAGTGGCAAACTGGACATGTTCCAGTAAATCGACCTACCACCGCCGGGGCAACGGGCGAAATGGTCGCCCTCTCGAATGTCGTGATCCTAGTACCGTAATCAGAGTCAACAGAGCACGTTGGTTTGTATGAGAGTCAGTTAGCCGGTGATGGAGTAGTTCGGACCATTCATAGGTGAGTACCGAGATCATCTTATTTCCGACTGAAAGCGCCGACTCGGGATGATGAAACCGACTATTCCGACTCTGTTGAAATCCTCTTCCTCAGACAGGTCTCAATCTGAAACAGCCGGTTGATAAGAGCTGCTTATTGACTAACAGGAGTTGTATCAATTCAAATTTGTGTCTCGATAGCCTGCGAGATACAGGACGCGTATTTAGCACCGAGCATACTGTCTGTTCAATCTGGATAGTTTATATTATTGTAAACCTGTTATTTTACCACAAATATTATATTCTCTGACAAATTACCGCCTCTCATCGATATGGAAACATACGATTACGAAGCTCTCCCAGTTAAGCATATCCGTCACAGGATAACCATTTCAAGAGATGGTCTAAAACAACTCGCAAATAATCGTCTGATTGCGACACATTGGGTGGACATCCGAAGCCGAGACCCAGAGGAATACCGGGCCCGCCTGAACGATAATAAAGGCAAATCAGCTGTAGATGACATTAAAGAATTCAACGATATTGATGAAACGGGAGCTATTGTGGTCGCTGACTACAGTAGTGATATTGACAATCGGAAAGGTATCCATAAGAGTAAACTCTTTGCCGGTGTCGTTCCCCCAGGATCATTTGAATACAGGGAACTGCCGAAAGTGGACGGAAGCACTGGAATCTACAAAACTTTACAATTCGATGAAACCACGTATCAGGAGATATTGTTGACGGAGCGGCCGGACCTCTTTAGTGATGTTCCAGCTCGGGGCACGATTAACAATTGTAATAAGACGGAGGGTCGGCTACGTTCGCTTGTCAATCCCGAAAAATCTGTCTCAAGAAATGGTCCTGAGCACTTATCTCATGAACAGTTTGAACATGTCTGCGTCCAGTATCTCTCACTGATCGAATTCCCTGGGGAGTTTTATACCACGACCCCCGTCGGTGGAGCAGATGGGAATTTGCCGTTGATTGATATCAATGGCGGTGTGGGTGAGACTTCGGTTGTGGCTCAAGTGACCACAGCAACTGGAAAAGGGGATGTTGAAGACAAGTTGGCGGACATGGCTGAGGAATTCTCAGGTGGAACTCAAGCGTATTTTTTCGGACCGGAACGGTATGCTGATGAGTTCAACGGCCGGTATGATGCGGTGACGTACGTCGGTGATAGCGATGTATTTGATGCGTTGGAGTCGAACCCGGAGACGAAGCAGTTGATCAATAGAGTACTGCGTCGATAACCGATTTCTCTTTTGCATTGCTTCTTGTGGTTATGTAAGAAAAGTTCTGAAAATTCCGGATTCAACTTCAAATATCTGGGCATTATTCCGTTTCAGAATGTCTCTAAGAACTCATTCGTCGAACTGGCCTCAGGACTGGCCTAATACGGAGTAGTCGGTCAACCGTAGACTAATGAATTTGAGAGGTGTTTGTTTCGCCCATACAGCGCAAAAGACAGTCATCTATCAGAGTACGGCTGCTGAATCTATTCTCTGTATCTCTCACAATATTATTGATAGCAACTCTGGACTTCGCTCAGTTTGTGCTGAATACGGGGCACACAATCACGGTGCTCTGTTCGCCCAATGTCCCGCGTAGATGAATTATTCTTTTTCGACTTTCAACACTTGGTCAGTCTCTTTGGGATGGTGGAGCTCCCACGGGGGTTCTCCAGGATATACACCTTCTCCGGACTCATGAAAGATACCTCGAATATCTCGTTCCCT
>LFCJ01003804.1_pt1 | contig 11076 bp, 17 predicted proteins | sample 643141 | NCBI WGS metagenome assembly LFCJ01 (sample SAMN03766243, study PRJNA286221) | soda lake metagenome | biome: soda lake; feature: Kulunda steppe; material: water; isolation source: sample B1-Br-g2 brine of Lake Bitter-1 | place: Russia: Kulunda steppe | collected 2010-07 | reverse complement strand
TGCAGCGCATGCGATGATTGTTGACAGGGGATGTGCAGAACAGGGCAGAGCATGGGCACCTCCTCCAGCCCATGCAGCGCAGCTGTCCGACTGGTGGCCTGCAGCGCATGCGATGATTGTTGACAGGCGATGTGCAGAGCAGGGCAGAGCATGGGCACCTCCTCATGCAGCGCAGGGCAGATGTGCAGAGCAGGGCAGATGTGCAGAGCAGGGCAGATGTGCAGAGCAGGGCAGAGCATGGGCACCTCCTCATGCAGCGCAGCTGCACCACCAGCAGGGCATGCAGTAAGACTGAGAAAAGGTCATATGAAAACCAGGGGTAGCTTGTGCATGTCCTCCAGCTGATACGGCGCTCCTTCATCACAGTGTATGGCCTGCAGGGAGCGGATTGTGCCTGTGGAAAAACCTGTCCAAGAGCACGAGGCGCTTGCCTGCCCCCTCCTGCCCAGGCAGTGTCTCTTCACAACGTCTGATGACGTCATGGGAGCAGGCGCACATGCACAGTGCTTGAGCCCCAGGTCACTGAAAGGATGGGATGCTTGCATGTACAGAGGGGCTGGCCTTGTCTGCAATGTAATCAACAAGCGCGCAAGCACGGTGTCCCTCACTGGGGGTTGGCCTCGTCTGCAATGTAATCAACAAGCGCGCAAGCACGGTGTCCCACACGGAGGGGCTGGCCTGGTCTGCAATGCCCTCATCAAGCACGCAAGCATGGCGTCCTATACAGAGGGGCTGGCCTCATCCGTCAAGCACTCACCAAGCGCGCAAGGACGGTGTCGTGCTCCACCCTCAAGCGCTCTTTCTCTGCCTCCTGCACATGGAGCGTGGCGCAAGCATGGGCGGTGCATTCCCAGCAAGTGGCAGTGCATGTTCAAGCAAAGCAGGCTTGAACAGGGGCGCACACACACAGCTGTTGCTGAGCACGAGATCAGCCTTGCATGTTTGGTCGCGCACGGTCACGATGTGGTGCAAACAGGGTTTGCGCTGACCAATAGACCAGCGATGCGTGTCTAGAATGCGTGTGGTGCAAAGAGGGTTAGCGCTGACCAGGAGACCAGCTACGCATGTCTAGGAAGGACTAGGTCAATAGGTGGGGCTTGTTTGGTAGGGCCACTGTTGTGTAATGGTGCACGCACTCCTAGATATACCAGGGCTCTAGCAACCCCTGTTCAGCATTTGAAAAAGGGGCCCTTGGACCTGCGCAAGCACATGATGCACGTACATTTGCGGCCAAGGTGTACGTGTGCACCGAGACAATGTGCCAGTGTATACTAAGAAGACCTTGGCCGCCAATGTCTGGGAAACGGATGAATCAATTGTGATGGCACATGCAAAGCCTATGCACATGCAAGCCTGTGCTCGATATGAGCAAACTTGCACGGCACGCAAGAGACATGCAAAATCCATGCCCCTCATGAAACGGTCATCTAGCGATTTTAGGGCCGCTGAATTTGCACAGCACTTTCGCCCATGTGTAGGCAACTTTGCTAGCACGTCCGGAGTGCATGGATGGTTTCCACCAACCCTATTCTTTTTGGGGTGAGGCACACTCAAGATGGCAGAATTGCAGTCCACTCATAAGAAGCAGAAGGCAGGAGATGAGAGCCGAGCAAAGAGACCCACAGGGAAGCCAAGAGGCGCTCTAGAGACATTTGGGTGCTTCCACTCCAGTCACACATGAAGTGCGATAAGCTCTGATGCGCGCACGCCTGTGCTCATGCTTGGTTTGAGGGGGGGGGTAGTGGGGTTCTCATACCAGTTCAGCAATGAGTGCACCTTTGGAAACAGTGCTGCACCCTTGCCTGTAGCAGCTGTGGGCCCAAATGAGGCCATAGCGCACCTGCAGCGCATTCCGTCGCTCATCAGCGGCAGCTAAGGACTCAAACACTCGGGAGGCCAGCGTCTCTTGGCGCTCATTCACACGTGCAAGGGCGCCCTGCATGCATGCACATACGCAGGGAACTTGGGCTCCTGCTCGAACGCCGAGCGAATGCAATCTTTGGGGGGCTGCGATCACACCCTGCTCCCACACATGCACGTGTCCCATGCACCACATACTGCTGGAACAGGGGTTAATGCGAGCGTATGCACGACGTGCAAGCTTTGCACCGAATCACACCGAGCATGCGCATGTGCATGACCGCCGCAGCAGCGTTATGGAGCGCATTTAGCTAGCACCGTGCAGCTCATGCCGTGTGCACCTCGCACGCCCACCACCCCCAATCCACGCGCACACACCTCACGCCTGGCAAGGAACGCGGCGGCGCGCGAGCGAACCGCCTCTAGCGCCGCCTCACGGGACGCCTCTGCTGCCATCTGCTTCTCCTGCACCACAACACGCGCGCCAGCAGCACACACCGCGCCATAAAAGTGTGCACTTGCGCACACACTTCATGAGCAGTCCCCGCAGGGGCTCAGGAATGTGAGCTCAGGAGTCACAAACGATCCATAATGCTTTGCGCGCCAAAGCCCCTTGCATGATGCCATGCACATGCATGCATGCGTGATATGCTGGTGCACCCTTCGGGCGCAGGTGTTTCACAACGGACGTTTGGTATGCCCCGACTTTGCAAGGAGGATGTGAGCAAGCGCAAGGGCTGACCAACCCTTAGCATCTATGGTTTGGTTGCTTGGAAAGGACCAGTATCATGCAACATAAAAAACTCTGACAGTTGACCACCGAACATGCAAGGGCAAGCCCACAAGCGCACAAGCAAGCATACCAGCACACGCGCGCGCACACACACACACACACACACATACACAGACACAAACCTTGAGCTTCTCGAGCCGAGCAGCGCGCCGCTCCTCAGGGTTCTTGCGATGGGGCTTCTTGGTCTGCGCTTTCTTAAGGACCCATGCCCGGAACTCCTGCAGGTATGTAGATGTGCGGGCACACACAAGGGTCTTCACACACAACAATTTAAGGAGAGTTCAAGAGCATCGCTCAAGAGCGCATGCGCAACCCCTGCACTGCTTATTTTTGCATGAACGTCCGAGGACATGCACTGCGTGCACCATGGGCAGTTCATACACACACAAGCACACGAGGTCCTGCGCCTTGCACGCGAAGCATAGCAATTGAAACAACTGAATTGATGCGTATACATGCACAATGGAAAGCCGGAGCTGATCTAGGCAGGAGTAGGAAATCATAGCATGGCTCTTAGTGCTTGCAAAACGTAGTTTGGGTGATTCACGGGCTGCCAGGATAATAGGCGGGCGGGAAGAGAAGGCACAAGCAACTAAGGCGGACGGGAGGCATCAGCATATCAACCCGTGCCAGTTGAATTGCAGCCACGATCTTCCCAAGGCACTTGACTGCCCTAATGGCTTGTGAAAATTATTGAGAACCTGTAACAATGTTTGGTTGCAATAGAGCAGCGTCGCTCCGGTGTTGCCGTTGATCTTGCATCTACCAAAAAAAGTTCACTGTGTTCATGTGACCCCGAGGCAAAAGTTCACATTGGTCAAGGTTCACCTTGGACTACTCCCCTAGTGTATACCTTTCTCTACTGAGCTTGTATCACTTTTGCAGCATGGTGGGGTGTCTCATGCTTGCATGGAGCACGCAAGCGCTTGCATGGCCAAGGGTCCAGACACCACGCCACGTCATGTTTCCTGTCCCACCTCTCTCCTCTCTGCTGCCTGCTGGAGTCTCTCCTCCAGGCACAGCCTCTCCTTTTCTTCAGCCTCCTGCTTGATCCGCTTGCTGGGGGACTCAGCAAGGACTTTTGTGGAGTCTGAAATCTCGAAAGCCAGTGCTCTTGTCCGAGGGCTGGCCTGGGTCCCGCCAGGGCTCAGCTGCTCTTCCTGTTCTGCTGATGAAATTTTAAGAGGCATCCCGTGAGGAGGATGCCCGCCCGCGTCCGCCATAGTTTGGAGGAACGAGGCAGGCAAAAAGAAGGGTTTATGTGTGTGCCGTGCACCAGACACGGAGTTTATCCATGTAATTATCTTAATCAATCCGAGTGACGAGTTAGCAACAGGCACCTTGCACGGTGCATCATCAGTTACCGAGTACATAGTTTTATATTTTCTATTTATCACCAAATATATCCTCCTAATGTCTCTGGTTGATTGCAAGATTGATCCTAGCTAGGGCGGGATCAGTCTTTGAGGTGGTGCCAGGAGGAGCAGGCCACTCCAATTCTTCTTGTTGCAAATTAACTCAAGATGCCACCTAAGAGCCCCAAAGGAGGAAAGCGCAAGAAGAAGTCTAAGGCAGCGCTAGAAGAAGAGAGGAGGCAGGAAGAGGAGAGAATACGTCTGGAGGAAGAGGGTGTGTGAAAGTATTTGGGATCTTATAAGTAGTGAAGTAAAGTGGGGCTGATACCCACAGTGTTTCTGCGATTCAAAGGCTTCTTAGAGGGGCATTTCAAATGTTCGTTTGCTGCCAAACCTGCTTGCATGCAATTCGTAGAACAAGCCCGCAGAGCAGAGGAGGAGCGCTTGAGACAGGAGGAACTGGAAAAGCAGAGGCAACAGCTTTTGGCTGAGTTGGAAGCGGCCGAGGCTGAGCGAACCAAGGCTGAACTGTGAGCGAGTCCGATACTGCAGCACGTGTTTTGTACTAATGCCTAGTTAGACAGTACTTATGATATTTTAGGGTACTTATGATACGCTGGTTATCCTGTCTGCACAAGTGGTGCTGTCTGCACAGTGTGCAGTGCACACACACACACACACACACACACACACACACGCGCGCACACACACACATGCACACACACGTACATGAAATTTAACACACGCTCGTGCATGCACGCTCGCACCCACATACACACGAGCACATGCACACACATACACACATGCTACACATGCACATACATACATGCTCATACGCACGCATGGACAGGCACACACACACAAAAGGATACATGCACACAAGCATGTACACAAGCAAACACACAAATGCACACATAACACTCAAGCACACACACAACACGCGCTATGACACGTGCACACAAGTATGCACAAGAGACACACACGAGCACACATACACAACCAGGCATAAACATACACAAGCACACACACAATCACACACATGCGCACAAGTACATGCACATACACACATACACATGCACATACACACATGCACGTACACACATATGCACATACGCATGCGCGGACAAGCGCGCACACATAACACACACAAGGAAACGTGCACACAAGCATGTGCACAAGCAAACACACACTTGAACACATACACACACAAGCGCACACACAAGCATGTGCACAAGCAAACACACACAAGCACGTGTACACAAACAAGCATAGGCATACTCAAGCATGCACACAACCACACACGCGCACACACATGCACACGCACACGTGCGCACACTCACACGCACACACACGCGCGCACACACACATATACACATATGCGCACACACATACATGAACTTTCACACGCGCCACTTGCACATGCACGCACGCACGCACACACATACACACATGCAGCACCAATTGCCTGAGGCAGGGTACAAAACACATGCAAACAATGCATCAAGAGACCTTGCTGGGATATGGATGCTGGTAACAGCACAATGGATGGAACGCTGTTGATCAAGCGGTGAAGCAGACAATTGGGCAGCTGACAGCTGATCCAAGGCACACCGTTCCACATGTCAACTACAAGCCTCCCCCTCATGACAACTACAAGCCTCATGCCAAGGCACACCGTTCCACATGTCAACTACAAGCCTCCCCCTCATGTCAACTACAAGCCTCATGCCAAGGCACACCGTTCCACATGTCAACTACAAGCCTCCCCCTCATGACAACAGGCACCCCCTGCTTGCTTGACAGAAGTGTATGAGTGCGCAAGCATCAACAAACACCAGCACTTGCACACCTGTGTGCTACTACGCGCACCTTTAGTGCCACTGCCTGCACCTGAAGTGCCACTGCTTGCACACCTGTAGCGCCACTGCTTGCACACCTGTAGTGCCCCCACCTGCACCTGTAGCGCCACTGCTTGCACACCTCTGTGCCACTACGTGCACCTGTAGTGCCCCCACCTGCACCTGTAGCGCCACTGCTTGCACACCTGTGTGCCACAACGTGCACCTGTAGTGCCCCCACCTGCACCTGTAGTGCCACTGCCTGCACCTGAAGTGCCACTGCTTGCACACCTGTAGCGCCACTGCTTGCACACCTGTGTGCCACTACGTGCACCTGTAATGCCCCCACCTGCACCTGTAGCGCCACTGCTTGCACACCTGTGTGCCACAACGTGCACCTGTAGTGCCCCCACCTGCACCTGTAGTGCAGACAGCCAGACGTATCTGGCACCTCAGTAGCACTGGAAGGCATGAGGGCTGATGTGCGTGCACCAGTTCTTCAGAAGCCATCTCTGCGCATGCTTATACATCACACATACATGCGTTCTAGCGTGCACATGGTGTATATCTGGCTGCATCCATGGCGTGCAGCTTCATGGGCCCACTGCTCCAGAGTGTGCGTGCTCTGGCTGCATTGAGGGAGCGGGTGGACTCCTTGTGTCGGGGCCACTGGCGATGCTCTAGTGGCCTGCAAATGATTTAAACCTCACTCCATGGGTACGATTGGCTGCAGTGAGCAGCTGGAGCCCATCCTTGGGCAGCAGAAGCTGGAGCAGACCCGGGGGGCGGAGCAGAGGCAGAGGGACTGGGAATGGGAGCGATACCTTGCATGCACCTACATACCCCACCCCAAGTACGTACTCACAGGTCCTGCCCGCCCAAAACCCCCCAAACAGGCTTGCTGCAGGCTGCTCTTTGTCCTCCTTCCTGTGGTCAGCTCTGGCAGGGTGCCATCATGCCTTGTCCATGTTTGTGTGTGCATGCTTGGTATGGCGGGAGCAGACGCACACATCTGCCTCGTGTGTTCTGTGTGGGAAGGCGCCTGCCGCCAGGCTTCCTGCGTCCTGCCTGATGAATTCCAGCCAAGGCACAGCCCAGCCTTGATGTGGACATCGGAGGGTGGGGTCCATTATGCTCAATTGATGCTCACAATTCTGGGTTTGAGGATGATCACGCAATGTATTCGACTGTCACTGTCACCATGGTCCATTTCCACTGGTCCATGGTCCGTTTCCACTGGTCCATGGTCCATTACCAATGGTCACCATGGTCCATTTTCATTGGGTCAGCCGCCAGTGGCGTGTGCTTGCGCATCCTATCCACTCATTGCTGGCGCAGCAGGATCAGTGATTGCTTGCACAGTGCCCCCACTCTTCAATGGATCAACAGGTGATGTCCAATCGCTCAATCGCTCAGCTTGCCCGCCCGCAGGGCTTGCTGCTCGGGAGTTGTTCCCCAGCACACGCATCTGTGGGTGCCTCACATTATACTGTGTAGCTATCATGGACATGCTTTCATCCAGTTGTGCAATCTAAGGCATGCTTCACAAAGCAAGTGCATGTGCTTGGTACGCAGGGAGCGGGTGGCCATGATTGACCACTTGCGGCTCATGCAAGAAAGCTCGGATACAGATCTGAGCGAGGCCCTCACGACATGCCAGGTGTGCACGTGCGATGGGAACTGGTGCACCAAAGACTGCATAGACATGAGCGAGTCCCTCGCAACATGCCAGGTGCATACGTGCGATGAGGGCTGGTGCACCAATAACTGCACAGACATGGGCCAGGCCCTCAAGACGTGCCAGGTGCATGCGTGCGATGGGGGCTGGTGCATCAACAAGCCGCTCTCACCGCGCAGCTTCTTTAAGCTTTGCACCCCTTGCTTGCCTGTCACTGGCAAGAGGAGTAGGGCAGCAAGCGATGTTGGTGTCCTTGGTGGGCGTTCCGCCTGTGCTTGTCTTCCTGCTGCACTGCAGCCTTGCTTGGCTTTCGCTCATGCAGGATGCTGCTTCATGGCAGGCATGACATGGCACACATGGCACAAGGGCTTGGGCTTGCATGCACCGTGCTCAAGGACTGGAGCTTGCATGCACTGCCTCTGTGGGCATGCACCGAGTGCATTAGCAACAGCATTACACACTCAGCTCAATCAGCTCAATGACAAGGAAGAGCATGGCACACGCAGCACACTCAGCTCAATTACATGCAACAGCATGGCGCACTCAGCTCATGCCCACAGCGTGCACGCACGTACCATCTTGCTGCAAGTGAGACTGCGGTCTTGCTTGTACTCCTGCACATAAGGCAACTGCTGCTCCCTGTGCACTAATGCGCAAGCATATGGGATGCAGCGTGCACTGCACGCCACCAAGGGGGTGCACATCTGCCTGCCATTGCCAGCAAGGCACGTAGAGCTGTTGTCAGGCCGCCCGCCGGCAGTGTGGCAGGAAGCTGCTTCTGCGTCTGCTGTCATTCTGCCACAGCTGGTCATGTTTGCAAGATGCAGTGGCGCTCTTTCTTGCTGTTGTGGGCTTGCTAACCCTTGGGACAAAAGAGGGGCTAGGGCTAGGTTAGGCAAGAGAGGGGTGAGCTGGGGCTGGTGCAGGCTAAGAGGGGTGGGCTGGGGCCAGGGTAGGGCTACACTAGTGGTCTGCAACAGAGCAAGTGTGCGCGCCTGTGGGCCCTCGCAGCACAGCATGACATCTCTGACCCATGCACAAACGTGACCTCGTACAACCTGTCTCAGTTTGTATGGCTGTGGCATTGAGCACGTGCACGCCAGTGTTTCTTTGCAGGATTGGTAGCACATGATTGACAAGCCACACTGCTCATGGCGCACAGCCGTGCCATTGAGCACATGCATGTCGTGCGTTACCAAACCCTCAAGCCTGACCCCGGCACTGCAGGACTGCTACCACATGATCGATGAGGCGCTGCTCATGGAGCTCCAGGCGCGCTTGGAGTCCAACAAAAAAGCGGAGGCCATCCACGCCGACGACATGCACCAGCTGCACAAGGTGTGCTGCATGGGGCAGCCGCAGGAGCAGTATTGGGATGGGAGCTGGTGGCGGAACCAGTTTGTGTTGGGACACCCATCTATCTAACAGGTTGATTGTAAAGGACTGCAACGCAGGTGGTCGGCACTAGGATTGACCGCATCTAACAGGTTGATTGTGGGAACTGCAACGCAGGTGGTCGGCACTAGGATTGACCGCATCTAACAGGTTGATTGTGGGGACTGCAACGCAGGTGGTCGGCACTAGGATTGACCCCATCTAACAGGTTGATTGTGGGGACTGCAACGCAGGTGGTCGGCACTAGGATTGACCGCATCTGACAGGTTGATTGTGGGAACTGCAACGCAGGTGGTCGGCACTAGGATTGACCGCATCTGACAGGTTGATTGTGGGAACTGCAACGCAGGTGGTCGGCACTAGGGTTGACCGCATTACGGCGCACTTGCTGCAATACAGTGACGAGCATGGCTCTGCAGACAGAGAGGAGATTCAGATGGGGATGAAGCAGGTGGGGCTTGCGTGCGATGGATGGCAGGGGGGTGGCACTGGTGGGGCTTGCGTGGATTGAAAGCCGTGAGAGTGGCACTGGTGGGAGGCGAGGGCTGTGCGAGTGTGCCTGTGCACATGTTTGTGCACTTTGTGTTTACATTGGACTGAGTGCATGCCGATGTGGGATGGCTCTGCGGACAGGTGCGTTGCCGTATGCAGATTGATCTGAGATGGCTCCGTGGATCAATGCACTGCCATGTGCAGGGTGATTTCGAGGTGGCTGTGTGGATCAACGTGGTCAAAAATGCGCGGCGGAAGGCTGTGGAGCTCACGGTGCTGCAGATGATTGTCGAGATCCCAAAGCAGATTGCGCTCGCCAACCTGGCAATGCGAGTGTACCACAGAACCAAGGTCTGCGTTGCAACAGCCCCAGCCCTGCTGGGCCTCTTTCGTTTGGTTTGTGCTGAGGTGCACTGAGGGTTCTTCAAGGACGGCTGCGTCCAAGGCCGTGTACCACAGGACCGAGGTCATGACAGCAAGCAGAAGACACGCACACAAACCCGCGCGCGCGCGCCGCTGCTGCATCGAGATCGGGCATGCAACTCACAGCTACCCCGCACTCCATCAACCCTCCTTTTCTGCCAATCACCAAGTGCATGACTGTGCATCACCGCGTGCATGACTGTGCATCACCGCGTGCATGACTGCGCATCACCAAGTGCATGACTGTGCATCACCACGTGCATGACTGTGCATCACCGCGTGCATGACCGTGCATCACCGCGTGCATGTCTGTGCATCACCACGTGCATGACTGTGCATCACCGCATGCATGATGTGCATCACCGCGTGCATGTCTGTGCATCACCACGTGCATGACTGTGCATCACCGCATGCATGACTGTGCATCACCGCGTGCATGACTGTGCATCACCGCATGCATGACTGTGCATCACCGCATGCATGACTGTGCATCACCGCATGCATGACTGTGCATCACCAAGTGCATGACTGTGCATCACCAAGTGCATGACTGTGCATCACCGCGTGCATGACTGTGCATCACCGCATGCATGACTGTGCATCACCACGTGTCGCCTGTGCATCTTCCCGGCGCAGGACGAGTTCTTCGCTGCCTGCACCAACGAGCTCATGGCCGTGGGCGGGGTGCTGTACGTGGACCTGCTGGCCCTCCCGCCGCCCTCCAAGCACGTCAACTCATGGGTGTTGCGGCAGGTGTGGCACAGATAGCTGTAAAACGCTGGGATGAGCGCGTTCTGCCATTATGCAATTGGTGAGTGCTGCGGCAGGCGCGGCACTGACTGATGTTGGAACGTTGGAGTGGGTGTCTGCTGCCTTGCCCCCAAAACACTGGAATGGATGTTTGCTGCCCCAAACACCGCGACTTGCGGGGACTGCGCCAGATGCGGCGCTGCTGCAAGTACGCGTCGAAGTGTTGGGGTTCTTCACACACCTTGCACAACACTGCATGAGACTCAAGGAGCAAATGGACTCTCCTCCACACTCAATCGAATTGATACACACGGGGGCGGGCCTGCCCTTGCAGCAAACCCATGGAGAAGACATCGCTGCACTGCTCAAAAGTGGAGGGTTGTCATAATTGTGTGCTTCAACCATCATTCATGGTGCATGAACACCCCTCCCACCCACACACACACACACACACACACACACACACACACACACACACACACACACACACAC
>LFCJ01003803.1_pt1 | contig 11077 bp, 14 predicted proteins | sample 643141 | NCBI WGS metagenome assembly LFCJ01 (sample SAMN03766243, study PRJNA286221) | soda lake metagenome | biome: soda lake; feature: Kulunda steppe; material: water; isolation source: sample B1-Br-g2 brine of Lake Bitter-1 | place: Russia: Kulunda steppe | collected 2010-07 | reverse complement strand
GGGCAGTGGAGGGGGGAGGGAAGAGCAGTGGAGGGGGGAGGGAAGGGCAGTGGGGTGGAAGGGGAGAATGTCGAGAACATGGACTGAATGTGCAATTATTGGAGGGTGAAGCACAAACTGTGCAAACTGCATGAGCATTTTTTTCTCTTGGACTCGCTAATTGTCTTGGACTGCAGTCTGATTAAAGCATACCATTTGGTAAAGGATTGAAGGCCTGGCTGATTGATTCTGCGGATTTGTGCGGATATGGCATAACTAATTATATGAAGGGGTGTGGATTCACTGCGGATTTGCAAAATTAATTGAATTTTTATGGGTACGGAATGATAACGTTAAAGTACAGAATACATCTTGCATGGCTTCACCAATTTATCAAGCATGCTACATGCTCTGGCACCGCAAGAGAAACAGAGCCCGCAAGTCCACAGCATCAGATCCAGTCAACACCATCTATCACTATGACCTGAAAATAAGCATGATAGATTCCTAGAGGCTTATTACGATTAAGGTACAATGCAGGGTTGCTTACATTTCCCACCAACAAAATACAGTACCATGCACACTATGCACCCATTATCATTGGATTGTGGGCGCTGCCCATCTTCAAGAAAGCTGGTTTCAACCCTCTTGACGTCTACCTATAGCGCGCTCGGACAATGAATGTGCATGCTGCAAAATCTGTCACTTTTGCCTGGGTATCAGCCCTGAAAAAAGAAAAACAGGCTTGTGCTAAGAAGCAGAAGCGACTGGTGCAGGCAATTCTGATGGTGTGTTGTGGAGCGTGTCTGTGCGCTGCAACATTGCCACCGCCGTCTTGGCACTGTGTTCTATGATGATGGGAGCCTCAGGTAGGGCCTTGAGCAGTGCAATCAGGTTCTGCTCTCCAAACTCATGCACACCCTGCAATTGCCGTAACACTCGTTGCATTGTGTCTGCAAGCTGATCAACCTTCCTTTCCAGCCCGGCTTCAGGGCATGTGGATGCATATTCTTGTACATTGTGCGGCCTGGCATGATGCATGCTTTGCTCCTGCTGATACTGCATGCCCTCAATCATCCGCAGTGTCGTGCAGTCATGCATAGAATGGCCAAAATGGTTGGGCAAAGGGCAAGGGAGATAGATCTTCATGCATTTGGTGCTGGAGGCCAGTCTGCTGATCTTTGACAACCCCGCTCTCTATCGACACGCCCATAAATGCCTGATTCTTGCTGAAGTTCCGGGGGAGATGCACAACATCTTCAAGTGCCACTTCTCTTCTCAACAAGTCATTCTGGATGTGACTGACAAGGCCTGGCGCATGCTCATAGCTGTACTTGCGCACAGTTTTCTGCCCCGCGACACCCACCTCCTTGGCCAGGCGTTGGAATTTCAGAGCGAATGCAGCAACATCCTCACCATTCTTCAGCTCCATGCTGTTATTATGTTATTCAGTTCCTGTTCTCTGTCACCTGCCAGGTGCTCAAATTCCTTGCGCAAAGCCTTGATGGTAAGGGTATGATAGGCATCCTCATCGGCCTCAGCTGCCCTCGCAGCTGCCTCAATTTCAATACAAGCCACGCTGAACCATTCATAAGCTTGGCTCTCATAGGAAAAGGCCTTGTACTTCATGAGCTGGAATAAACTTGCCGGTGCCAGCGTGGATACGCAACGTGCACTGAAGTACCAGGCGTCCAGTTTATGTGTGAACGTATTGAGATCATCCTTGCCAGCCTCACCGGAAAATTGAGGGGGATCTGGCACCCGCATGTCCTCGCCTTCTTCCTCAATCTCTTCTTGTGCGTGTATCAAGTCCGCACTAGCAGCACGGGCAGGCAGTGGTGTAGCAAACTCTTCCTGCACGGTCTCGTCTGAACTTCCCTTCTCACTGCTGGAGTCACTATCTGCTTTATCACTAGACAGGTCTGAATCTGGAGGCAGGCCTGCTAATCACAAGCTTCTTCGCGTCGTACTAAATACAAATATTAACAACCCTGGGGAGGGCAACGTGGCAGCCAAACACGTGTGTGTTAGGCTCCCACACACTCACTTTGCACATCAACTATATCAGCAGAATGTTCTTGGTCCAGGCAGCGTGTTTGCTGCTCAAATACAGCGATCAATGCGTGCCAATGCGCTTCGTGGTTCACATGGTTCTGTCTTCCCACAGGTATCAGGCAATCAATGTTTTCCCCCTGACATGGCAGGCCTACAAACCCACCCCATGGCCATTGCGCAACCCTGGGGGAACCACGGCTCTCCCCGTCACAGGCCGTGTTGTTTTGAAGCGCCAGCCGCGTATCCGCGAGACGATGGCCCTCTTTGTCTAACACCCAGGGCCATCCCACAAAACGTCAGGCTTGGATTCCCTGAGTGCCTGACCCACGAAACGACGGCTGCAGCCGCCTCTGCAGCCGTCCCGCGCGAAGCCTAGGCCTGATGGCCTGGCCATAATCCCCCAGCAGCGCATGCTTGCAACTGCTCATGAACCCCCCTTCGTGCTCATGACAAAGTTGCTTGCACAGAGCAAGGTTTGCAGCTGAGGCAATCTGCCAGAATGCCACAATCAGTGTAGCAGCTCCTGTGCCCCAAAAACATTGTCTGGGTGGCCAGCCCGGCGTATGGCTGAATGTGCATCTCATACATACCGGATCTCTTCCTCGTGTCTCTGCTGTCTCGTCTCATCTTCTTGACTCAAGGTGCGTCTCTCCGCACCCACATCAATTCAGGGCCACTCTTGACCCGCTTCTTGCATCTGCATACATCACGTCACTTGGCACAGAGCGGTACTGCGACTAACCGCGTAAGCACGATGTCCTGCTTGCTCCTTCGAAACTGAGCGGCTGCACAGCCACTCGTCCGCGCATCCAAAGAGTTGTTGAGAAATGAATGCAACCACCAACTGAACAACCTTCAAGTCCATTGAAAAGACACGATTTGGCAAAGACACAAATTGGCATGACATCATGGCCTGTTTTCCATAAATGCATCGATATTTTGATGCTTATCAAAACGAGCCAGACTTGACTCAGCCAAAGGCAGACCTGTTGAAGGACCTAGCTGTATCGTTCAAAACAGTCTGCTATGAACAACTTTTGAGACTGGAAGTTTCTGGAAGTTTTTGGAAGTTTCCAGATTGTTCGACAGTTATTTGGAGTGATTGTATGTGAACATGGTTGAGTACTTTAGAATGTTCCAACATTTGTTTCAACCAATTGTTCTGGAACTTTCCTGTTTCTTAAACCTTTTAATAGCATATATAAAGCCCCTGTGTGTCTTCACAGTAGATCAATTAATGTAAGCACATAACTCTCTGCACAGCTCCACAAATAGCAACAGGTTATGGGCCCCAACCATGCTCCCACTGCACGGCATCTGCCTGAGCGGGGATAGCAAAGAAGGCAGAAGGAGTCATTGTCGGCATCGACATCGAACCCCTCGACCTGGACAACGACGGCACGTGGAGAAAGCGCATGAAGCTCCTGCTCATCCACAAGGGGCTTTGGAAGACAACGACTGGAGAAGGGAGAGCCGAGGATTCTGTGGACCAAAAGGCTCTAGCCCTCATTTGTCTCAACGTCAAGGACCACCACATAGTTGCACAGTACGCGTACCAGAGCCTCTGGTACGCGTACCCATACCGATCGTACCCGTACTCACCACCACCTGACAACGCTGGACACGTGCAAGACAGCCAAGGAAGCATGGGACACCCTGGAGAAGATCTACAAGACAAGGAGCGCTGCGAAGAAGCAACAACTGAAGAGGGAGCTTAACAACCTGAAGAAGAGTCCGTCAGAGCCTCTGCCAAAGTACATTGCCAGAGCCAAGGCAATCTGGAGCGACCTACTGGCAACCGGACATGACATCAAGGTGTCTGAAGTCATGCTCAGCGTTCTGGCCAGACTACCCAAGGAGTACGAGACCCTGGTCGCCATTCTGGAGGCGAGTGACAAGGAGCTGGATCTAGATGAAGTCCAAGCCAAGCGTCTACACGTGGAGCAGCGTCTGAGTCGCCAAGAGGAGCACGAGACATCCGCCTATCTTGTGAGAGAATCCAAGAAAACACCAAACAAGTAGGGCCAACCACCGTTCAAGACAGCCAGCAGTGACAAGATGGAGAAGGAATGCTTCTACTGCCACAAGAAGGGCCACATCAAGGCAGAGGATGCATAACGAGCTAGTGCACATGGAAGTGTGTAGACCTATGCATGAGCTTAGTTTTACGCTCACAAAGGCATCTTGCACGAGACAACGGCAACCTACACTCCAGAGCAGAATTGCAAGGCAGAATTCAACCATACACTCATGGAGCGCGTCAGAGCAATGCTACAAGACGCCAAGCTGCCAACCTGAGCTGAAGTTGTAGCCACTGCCAGCTGCATCTGCAACCGATCACGTAATTATGCAGAGACCAAGACCCCAGTCTCCACTGGGGAGCTGCTCTACGGTACCAAGCCAGACGTCACCATGATAAGGACTTGTGGAGCTACAGCATATGTCTACACCCCGGCGCAAGCTGGATCCCCTGTCAGCAAGAAGGGGGTGCCACCCTGGTCAGAGGTCAGCGTGCACAATTCCACTCTGCAGCACAGCACTGCAGAAATCAGCCGTCAAGGGGGCATAGCCCCCAGCGTTGCCATTTTTTGCCAAACGTGACACCACGCTGCCCGACTGGAGCGCCCGCCCAGTAGTCCTCCCGCCCTGTAACTGGGGCACCCTGCAACCTTGTAACTCTCGGAATTCCCACCTTTTTTTGTCAATCATTTCAGCAAGTGGAGCAATAGCACTACTATACACGATTCGCCGAGGAAGATGAGCTTATGAGCTCATAATCTTATGAACTCCGTACTAGTTGTACCTTGCTTTCGCGGAGCCAAGTCAAAACATTAAGTAAGCGCTTTCATCAGAAGAAAGTCAAAAGTATATACTATAAGTATGTACCATCTTATTCATATGACGCAGGGTGGAAGTGCGGAGCAGACTGCGGCAAGTTTGATGGTGAACGCGATAAATGATTGGTGATGAATTTTCCTCAAAGTTAATTGCTGAATGACGCTTATCTAATTTTTATGAGCTTTCGCTGGATCAGCAGCGACAAATTAGACTGACTGTGTGTAAACATGAGCAAGGGTCCCCCAGGCATAGCGGATGCACAGCCATGTATTTTACCCTCCTAAGCGCCTCCTAAGCGCCCCTTGAAAGGGGGAGTGAAGATCCGAAGTTAATTACGAATTTCAATGATCACAATCCTTTCGTCAATCTGCCTATGCAGCCTAGCCTCTCAGGAATTACTTCGAAGGACAAATCACCCATCCTATTGCAAGATGATGAGAACGACAAGACCATTGTAGATAACTAGGGTTGTGGGAAACCGAACATGAAATATCTTTATAACTTAAATACCGTACATATACTCCGTATGTTTCGTAAAAACCGTATATAACAAAATTCCTCGCCTCTCCAATCAGCCTCCCAAGGGTATAATGTGTAGCGCTCGAAGAGCTCGGAGCGCACAGTCTACAGACTTTACTTTTATTAGAAAATTCAGAAAAATTTGAAAAGTCCAAGTACACTATTTTGAAAAGTCCAAGTACACAAGTAGCTCATGTTCAAGGCACACCCATTCACAAATATTATGCAATCTCTTGACTTGGCTCCTCCTAAACATAACAAGAAAGTATCCAGGTCTCATGCTCTCATAATTTTCAGCTCTGTCCCCCTTGCTATCAGTCATCTCCCTCTTGCTCATCCTCAAGCTGCAAGTCAGCAGGGGACAGTGCAACCTCCTCGTCTGCCCCCGAAGCCCCGCTGCTCCTGTTGCTGCGAATGTAGGCAAGCTTCCATGCCTGCTCCAAAACCATGTGATTCCTGGTCTTGCTGAAGATGTGCCGAAGAGCAACCAGTTGCGCTCTGTGGAACAGCTGGTGTTATAAGTACTCAAAAGCCGCCCGGCAGCTGCTGCCAAGTCGGGGAAGAATGGGTGCATGTGGATGAGGCAGATGTTGCTGTTTGCGGAGCTGTGCAGTGAGTGATGTGCTTACATTAGAATTCTTCTCTTGTAGACACGTACTGGGGCTTTAAATGTACTAAGAAGGTTCAAGAAACAGGAAAGTTTCAGGGCAAACGTTCTCAGCCACAAAGAGCATTTGAGTGCCCTCAAACATGTTTACATACAATCACTCCAGATTGTAGCTATTTGTGGAGCTGTGCGGTGAGTGTTGTGCTTACATTAAATTGTTCTTCTGTAAGACAAACAAGGGTCTTTTTATATGGCATTAGAAGGTTCAAGAAATAGGAAAGCTCCAGAACAAACGTTCTCAGCAACAAAGAACAATCTAGATTACTCAACCATGTTCTCTTACAATCACTCCAGATAACTGTCGAACAATCTGGAAACTTCCAAGAACTTCCAGAAACTTCCAATCTCAAAAGTTATTCATGGCAGACTGTTTTGGACGATACAGCTAGGCCTCCAACACTTCCTCGCAGACAAAACATGTCTGCTAGAATATTTATGTAACTCCCATGCTGATGCAGCACTTCTCAAATTTGCTCCCTGCCAGGACCTTGGTCATGACATCTGCAATCATCTCGGCTGTAGGGCAGTAGGTGAATTTGACTTCTCCTCTAGCGATGCGCTCCCTCGCAAAGTGGTAGACGATGTCAATGTGCTTGGATCTTGCTGATGCGATGGTGTTCTTCAGGAGTGTCAGTGCTGCTTGGTTGTCCGTATACATCTGGATAGTCTTCATGGGTACTCCAAAGTCCATGATGAGCTTGCGTAGCCACAGTGCCTCCTTGACTGCTTGGGCGGCTGCCATGTACTGGGCTTCTGCTATTGAAACTGCCACGGTTGCTTGTAGCCGGCTTGACCAGCTAATGATGCCACCATTCAGGATGAATACAGAGCCAGTGGTAGAGCGGCGTAGTCTGCATCACAGTAGCCTTCCAGTTCCAACTCACTTGGTCCCTAGCTGATGCCGCGCTCCACTTATCTTGCTAGATACTTAACTTCTCCTTGCTTGGTTAGCTTGATGGCTGGGCTCAGGGGTGTCGTCTTGGTCTTGGCGTTGTCCATGTCTTACTTGCTGATGAGGCTGGATGTCATCTTGGCCTGACTGACCTTCATAATTCTTCTTGCTCGGTCTCGCTTAATCTCCCATCCCAGGAAATAGCTGGCGTCTCCGAAGTCTCTTGCGTCAAACGTTGTCACTAAGGTGACCTTCACAGTGTTCACGTTATCCGTGGTCTTCGCAGCGATGAGGATATCATTAACGTAGACAAGCAGGTAGACGCTACCTTCCTCCAAGTTCTTGATGAACAGACCGCCTTTGACGCTGAGAATTGCATGCTGTAACGAAACCAGGCTTTCCTTGATCACCAGATCTCTGACTACCTAACCAACCACAGGCTCAGGCTCGGGCTGGACTGGGTGCAGGCCAGTTCATTAAAACGGGATCGTTCCCCGGCCAGCCCATTCTACACCTTTCCTTGCATTGGTATCCGGAGCGAAGTTCTATGCCTCCTCAGAAGGACCCTGGGAAGGGCACCCACTTGCCCGCCCAGCGCGCGTCGCAGCGGTTGCAGGCAGCAGCCCAGGCAAAGCATCAGGCCCCGGCTCAGGCGCAGCCCACGACCCAGCAGCTGTCGGTTCAGGCTTCGAAACAGGCTTGCGCACCCCAGCCACCGGCTCAGGCCCCGGGTGCATCGTGCCACGAGGCAAGGGAGAGTTCTAGAGCATGGGGGCTGCGCCAGGCGAGGCTCCGCGGACAGGCCCCGCGCGAGCTTTTGTCGCATCCATTGGTCCATCCTCCAGGTCTCACGGGCATCATCACCCCCGCGGTCCAGATGGCTGCGTCCAAGGCCAGGAGGCTCCCAGCCTAAGCAGGGGGGAGGGGGCAAGAGGCCACCGCCTAGCAGGCCCTCGGGCGATGGCTTCCAAGAGGTGCAGCCCAAAAAGAAATTCAAGGCCAAGTTTTAGCTGGACCCAGCGCCCCCTGAGGCTCCGAATGAAAAGAACCCCAACATCACTAATGCTGAGGCAGCTAGGCGCATGAGTGAAGGCATTTGCAATCATTGTGGGCTGAAGGGAGGCCATGCATCAGGATGCCCCAGAGGCCACAGGCACAGGCAGGGCCAGCAATAGAAACTTGCCTGCTGTTTGCATGGTGGCTGCACCAGCAGGGACTCAGGCATTGACCCACAGGCCTCGATTGCTCAGGCCCCTTCTTCTGCTGGACAGGAACATCTCTCTGATGTAAGGCTTTCGGACTCTCGCTTACAGTGCTCTCAATGTCTCGATGCTCAATGCTCTCGATGTTCATAGTCGGCAAAAGGCAGAAGACTTTAAGGCATTAGAGGCTAAGCTGGGCGTCATCTTCACGCTGGATGCTTTCAGTAAAGACTCAGGGTCGAACAGGCTTTGTCACCATTATTGCTCTCCGAGCAGGCCATTTCAGAAACACGATGCAGCGGGGGAAATTATTTGGATGCACCCTCCATATCTGCGCATCACTCAGGCTCTCAGGCATTTCAGGCGATTAAAGGAGCGAATGCCATGCACTGCTGCGGCAATTCTCATTCCCAAAATTGACAAGGTCCCTTTGCAAAAGGATTTACAAGGCATGCAGCTCATCAGGGAGTATAGCGTGCATGAGAAACCACTTGTGCTTTTCAATCCTGATGCCAGGCAAGAAATTGAGCAGCAGCTTGCAGTGCCCTTGCAGATCTGGTATCTTGGGCCAGGCTTGCCAGGGCCACCCCCATTGTGTGCACTTATTCAGCCAAAATCCATGTGCTTCAGTGCTCACATCAATGGCTACCATACATTGGCCATGATGGATTCAGGCGCATCGCAGATTTTTGTCAGCACAGCTATTGCGAAGCACATGCACATCCCTTTGCAGCAATCCAAGATCCCTGTTTAGGTTGCTGATGGCAAACACGTGCACGCACAGGCAACTGATGGTCCAGTGGCAATTACTATGGGCGGCGTGACTACGCACGCTCAGGCATACGTGCTCCAAACTCTGGTAGAGGGAGTGGGCATCATCTGAGGGGAACGCGTTGTCTTGCAGCCATTGCAGAACACGCGTTGCGAGCATTTATTGTCGCCATGTGCACTGGCGGAGCGCAGGCTAGAGGTCATATCCTCTAAACAAGCTAATAAGCTTCTTGCACAAGGCTGCAAGTCCTTCCTTATTATGGTGCGCACAGGCCAGCATGATTCAGCGTCACAAGTGCATGCATGCTCTGCCACGGCAGCAGCGGCACATTCAGGATCCTCAGGCTCACACAAGAGCAAGGCTCGTGGTGCTGATGATGCAAAGGCCTCTGGTTGAGACATCATGCCGGAGCAAGAATTGCGCACACTGATTGAGGAATTTAAGGACGTGCTGGTGCACGAGCTTCCGCCAGGCCTGTCCCCAGACAGGGATGTCCCACACACTATCCCCACAGAGCTGACTCAGGCAAAGCCCCACCATGCAGGCCCATGTATAGGCTAAGCCCCGCAGAGCATAAGGAAGTGCAGGCTCAAGTGAAGGACTTACTGTCCAGAGGCAACATCAAGCCTAGCACCTCTCCCTATGGCTCTCCTGTGCTCTTCGTCCAGAAGGAGGACGGCTCTCTTCGCATGGTGATTGACTATCGGGCTCTCAACAGGCAAACCGTGAAAAACCGGTACCCCATCCCACGCATTGATGAGCTCTTAGATAAAATGCACGGCTGCACTGTATTCACCACTCTTGACCTATATTCCGGCTATCATCAAATTAAAATTACTCCGGAGGATTGCCCTAAAACGGCATTCAGAACTCCGTTAGGTCATTTTGAGTGGAAGGTACTTCCATTTGCGTTGGCCATTGCACCTGCAACATTCCAGGCTCTGATGAATAAGGTATTTGCTCCTGTCAAGGACTTTTCCGAGGCTTACATGGATGACATCATTATCAGGTCAAAGTCTGCGGAGAAGCATGCCAGGCACTTGCGTCAGCTCCTGCAATTGCTGCGCGAGCACAAATTGTATGCCAAACTGCCTAAGTGTGCATTTAATCAGGCCGAAGTGCACTACTTGGGGCATGTTGTTGGCAGGGAGGGATTGAAAGTTGATCCCAGCAAAATTCAGGCAGTTGCAGGCTGGCCCACACCCAAGGATGTACACCAAATCAGAAAATTCCTGTGATTGACCAATTATTTCAGGAAATTCATCAGGCATTATGCAGGCATTGCAGCGCCGTTGCAAGAGCTCACCAATAAAGGCATGCCGTTTGTTTGGGGGGAAAGGCAGGAAAGCGCATTTCAAAAATTGAAGGCTTCTCTGTGCGCGGCACCTGTGCTAGCCATTCCCGACCTTAACAGGCCATTTGATGTTCTCTCAGATGCATCCCTACTAGGCACTGGGGCTGTGTTGATGCAAGATGGTAGGCCTTGCGCATACACCTCCAAAACATTCAGTTAGGCCGAGCGCAATTATCACACAACAGAACAAGAGCTTTTGGGTGTTGTGCGTGCGCTGACTGAATCGAGATGCTATCTTGAAGGCGGGGATTGCACAGTGCACACAGATCACAATGCGCTTATTCACCTCCAAACCCAACCTAATTTAAACAGGCGGCAAGTCAGATGGCTAGAATTTTTAACCCGCTTTGAACCAGGGCTCAAGTGGAAATACAGGCCAGGCAAAGTGATGATTGCAGACCCCTTGAGCAGGAGTCCTGCCATTCACGCCCGTATCTGCGCATGCAGCTGCCATCTGCAGTAGCCATGCAAGGCATGGCTATTCCCTTATGCGCGTCCAGCATCACAGGCACCACTACTAGGCACGAACTTCTGGAGCGCATTAAGCAGGCTTATGGTCAGGATCCCTGGATCCAGGCTAATAAAACAAAATTTACCAGGCACAAAGGCTTATTGGTACCTCTTGGCAGATAAAACTGTTGTGCCAGAGGACAAGGACTTGCGCTTTGATATCATTCGCATGCATCATGCACCTATTTATGCAGGCCATAGAGGCAAAATGAAGACACATGCAGCAATTGGGCACACATTTTGGTGGCCTAAAATGCATTTGGATGTGCAGCAATTTGTGCGTACTTGC
>LFCJ01003802.1_pt1 | contig 11077 bp, 8 predicted proteins | sample 643141 | NCBI WGS metagenome assembly LFCJ01 (sample SAMN03766243, study PRJNA286221) | soda lake metagenome | biome: soda lake; feature: Kulunda steppe; material: water; isolation source: sample B1-Br-g2 brine of Lake Bitter-1 | place: Russia: Kulunda steppe | collected 2010-07 | reverse complement strand
GGGTGGCTTTCGGACGGGTGCGGAGCCAGCCGTAGAAGTGGCGGCCAATCGTCCGAACCGACCGCGGTTGTGCGCTGAGCCATCGCACAAACCGGGCGAGAAGCCGGCCAACAGCCGTGGCAATGGCCTCGAGTCGGCCGGCGAGAGCAACCAGTACTCGAGTGAGGCGTTCGCCAAGAGTTGTGGCCCGGAGGTGGCCGTCTGCAGTCGGTCTGGTCAGCCAAAACCCAACGGCGAGTGCGGTGAGGGCGAACGCGAGTCCGATAGCGGTGCGGAGGTCAAATTGCCAGTAGGCGAGGGCGACACCGACAGGGATCGCGAGCAGTCCATATAGTGTCAGCACGCCGCGAAGGCCGCGAGCCCATGCAGCAAGGCCCGTCGCAAAGAGGAGCACCAGTCCGGCGGCGGCGGTGAGTCCGATTTCGCCGGCATAGTAGCTCATAAGTGAGACACTGGTCGACTGCGTGTCGGTCTGGACGGTGATGGGGGTAAACGGATTTTGTGGGAGCTCGACGGTCGCTTGGCCGTCGGCGTCAGTCGTCGTGACCTGCTCGCCATCGATTTCGACGGTGGCGTCGGCTGCCGGGTCACTTCCCTCGAGCGCCTCAACCGTCGCAGTGTCACCAGGCAAGATGAGCCCCTCGTCTGCAAAGGAGGCCGAAAGCAGTCGGAGGTCGACAAGGGCAAAGCCTTCGATATCGCCGCGACCGACCGCGAGGAGGACCTGCTCGGTGTCTGCTGGCAGCGAGACCGTCGCGGAGCCGTTTTCGTCGGTTTCACCGATCGGGTCACGGTTGGAGATGTCAGTAAACTGTTCAAAAGGGATCAGTGACGGATAGGGGACTGTTGCCACCGTCGCCTCTTCGAGCGGAACGCCTGAGACGTTCGCGGTAATCTCTACCTCCTCGCCGGGATCGGCTTCCTCAGGAGCCTCCACCCCCACCGTCGCATTCGTTGGCACAAACTCGCGGGTGGTGTCGGCCGACGCAGCGGTGCCCGCTTGGAGCGGGGATGACCCAATCGCTGCGGTTTCAGCCGGTGGCTCAACCGTATTGTTTGGGGCAGCGTCCTCTTGGGCCGTCTCACCATCCTCCTCGAGTCGGTCAGCGTCACACTCGGGATGGTCGCTGACGTCCGCAGTGAGGTCCATATAGTACTGGTAGGGGACGGTCGTCTCGAGGGTGCCATTGTCGTCGGTCGTTCCAAGAGGCTCTCCGGAGAGTTCGACCGGGACGTCAGCAACCGGTCCCTCAGGGCTCACCACTGTTATCTCGACATCCGTGCCGGGGATCAGTTCGCCATCGGTTTCGATACTGCAGGCGCTTGGCTCTGGTTGCTGAAACTCCCCAACGGAGGGGGCAACGAACGCCGCGACAACGAGTCCAACAGCAAGCAGACAGACAAGCCCTACCTGCCGGTAGGACGTGCTGCGTTCAGCGACACTCGACGACGGCGGGTCAGACTGGCTCACGCTCGAGTCAACTCAGCAGAAGTAATGGGGGAGGGCTGTTCATTGGTAGCTGTTTGTAGTAGGTTGGCCAACATGAAATTAGTGGTTCCAATGATTGACCCCTGTCGCCGAACAAATGAGCAACTGCCGTCGATCAATAAACGCCATTGCACCGACTGCGAGTTTCCTCACTATTTATTTGGAAAGACGTTGTGTCAGGCGTATGGACTGGCGGGATGCCGAACGGGAGTATACCGACGAGGTGATCGGCGAAACCACACTCGGCCGGCTGTTTTTCGACAGCGTCGACCGACACCGGAACCGGCCGGCTCAGCAGTACAAAGGCGGCGTCTACGATCGGTCGCTGACCGATTCAGTGCTGCCGGCGGCTCCACCCGGTTCGTTTCGAGCTATCTCCTATGCGACGATGGCCGACATCGTCACCAGCCTCGCGGCGGGCTTTCGCGAACGGGGAATCGAATCCGGAGACCGGGTCGCCATCTTCGCTCCGACACGGATGGAGTGGGCCCAAACCGACCTCGCGCTGCTCTCGATCGGTGCCGTCGTAACGACGGTCTACAGCGGCTCCTCGGGCGACCAGCTACACTATCTCCTTGACGATCCCGACGCGACAGCCGTCGTCGTCGAAAACGACTCCCACCTCGAGGACGTCCTCGCCGTCGAAGACGACCTCGAGTTGTCGACGATCGTGACGATGGATGACTGTGCGAGAGACGACCGGGCGGATATTCTGACGCTTGCCGATGTGCACGCCCTTGGAGCGGGGACGGAGCCCGCCATCGACACCTGGGTTGACGAACCGGCGGTCGACGATCTGGCGAGTATCATCTACACGAGTGGGACGACCGGCCAGCCAAAGGGTGTCAAGCTCACCCATGGCAACTTTCGGGCGAACGTCAATCAACTTCGGCGGCGGGCCGGGCCGCGACCCGATAAAGCTCTGTCGGTGTCGAGGATTGACGAACACACCCAAACCGTCTCCTACCTGCCGCTGGCTCACGTTTTCGAGCGCCTCGCGGGCCACTTTCTGATGTTCGCCAGCGGTGCTTGTGTCGCCTACGCCGAACACCCAGACACGCTGAAAGCGGATTTCGCTGCCGTTTCGCCGAGCGTTGCCACGAGCGTCCCCCGCGTTTACGAGAAGATATACGATGCCGTCCGCGAGCAGGCGAGTGAATCCGACATAAAAAAGCGGATTTTCGAATGGGCAACCGACGTTGGCATGGACTACCAGCAGGCGGCCGACCCCGGGCTGGGCTTGCAGGCAAAGCAGGCCCTCGCCGACCGCCTCGTCTTTGCACAGGTTCGGGAAGCCCTTGGGGGCAACATCGACTTCCTCATCAGCGGCGGCGGCAGCCTCTCGCCGGAGCTGTGTACCCTCTACCACGCGATGGGAATCCCGATTCTCGAGGGATATGGCCTCACCGAAACCAGCCCCGTCATTTCGGTCAACCCGCCGGAGGAGCCCAAAGTCGGCACGATCGGGCCGCCGCTTGTCGGCTGTGAGATCGAGATCGACGAAAGCGTCGTCGACCCGTCAGTGTTTGACGATCCCGGCACGGTCGGTGAACTGCTCGTTTCCGGTCCGAACGTCTCCGCGGGTTACTGGAATCGCCCAGACGCGACTGCCGAATCGTTTACCGACGGCTGGTTCCGAACCGGCGACATTATTCACCACCGTCCCGATGGCTACCTCGAGTTTCGCGAACGCTCGAAACAGCTGCTGGTGCTTTCGACGGGCAAGAACGTCGCGCCCGGCCCGCTCGAGGACGGGTTTGCAGCCAGTGAACGGGTCGAACAGTGTCTAATCGTCGGCGATGGCCGCAAGTTCGTGGGGGCGTTGATCGTCCCGAACACGGACCACATTCGGGAGTGGGCCGCCGAAGAAGGGTTCGACCTCCCGGCAGATCCACAGGGGCTCGTCGAAGATGACCGTGTTCAGGAGTATATTCAGGCGGAAGTCGACCGCGTCAACGAGAACTTCGAGCGCCACGAAACGATCAAACAGTTCCGTCTCATCCCACAGGAGTTTACCGAGGAAAACGAGATGCTGACGCCGACGATGAAAAAGAAACGCCGGGTGATCATAGAGGCGTTCGACGAGGCAGTCGAGGAGTTGTACGCTGACACCCCATCGCAGTCACTGTAGTTGTAATCGAGAGTGGCCTGTCTGAGGCACGACCCCACACTGAAATCCTCAGGACAGTTTATTCCCCTCCGCCGGTAACGGATGAGTATGACTGTCTCGACGCTTTACCGACTCAACACCGCCACGTGGACGTTCGACCACAGCGTTGCCGTCCAACTCCAAAATCCCGGCGAGCCCTATCTGGGCTGGTGTCCGTGTTATTTGCTCGAGCATCCCGAAGGGCTCGTCCTCGTCGACACCGGCGTCAGTCGGGAGATGGCGGCCAATCCAGTCGAGTATGGGCCGACGGGTGCAGCCCACATGGCCGGTATGACTGAAACCCTCGACCTGTCGGTCGGCCAGTCTCCAGTCGACCATCTGGCTGATCTTGGCTACGAAGCCGACGATGTCGAGTACGTCATCTGCTCACACCTCCACACCGACCACGCCGGCAACATCGATTCCTTCCCAGATGCTGAGTTCGTCGTCCAGAAATCCGAACTCCAGTACGCGTTTTGGCCCGACGGCATACAGGGGCTGTTCTACCTCGATGGCGACTTTTTCGACCTCCGACGGGACGAGTACAGCGTCACCGCTGTCACCGGCGAATACGACCTCTTTGGCGACGGCTCAATAGTCGCCTTCCCAACCCCCGGCCATACACCGGGCCACCAGTCGGTGCAGGTCGAACTGGACTCGAAATCCGTCATCCTCGCGGCCGACGTCGCCAACAGCCGGATGGGCTATGAAGAGGGGCTGGTGCCATCGTTTAACTGGTCACTCGCCGACTCCCTCGAGTCGATCCAGACGGTTCGGAACCGAGCGCGGGAGACCGACGGGGACGTCATTATTCATCACGACCCCGACGAGCAGGCGAAGTTACCCGATCCGCCGGCTGGACTCGAGTAAGAAGTGGTAAATCCGTATCACGGGACAGAGGCCAGCACCGTTGACTCAGGTACGGAGACGGCGTAGAGACCGAACCCGGCAAACACCGAGATTGCAAGCACGACAAAGAGGCAGACAACGAGCCAGTAGAGCGGATACCCTTTTTCGATCGTAAGATAAAGACCCAGTCCGATGAAACCCGGGGCAAACCCGAGCAGAAACAGGGCGACAATGCCAATGGCCCACGTAAAGTGATACTCACCGGTCTGGTGATCCCGCTGGAGATGTCGGAAAACGAAGTAAATAAGCACGAGGACCGCCGCGAAGAGGCCAACAAAGAGCAGTATCCCGAGCGTACTATTCATACAACGGACAGTCTCCTGACCAACTAATACCTATGCACTTTGGTCCGAGACGGGGCACACAGCAGCAAGCTGGAAACGCTGGTCGGCAGAGATGAGTGGGTTCCGCCAATTCCACTCACGCTGTCCCGTTCACTGAAGCTCCGAGCGCTCGAGCGTCGAGAGTGCGTAGCGGTAGCCGAGCCAGCCGGCGCAAAGCGAGAGGAGTGTCGTCCCGAGCACCGAACCTGCGACGACGAGTGGTGAGGGAGTCCCAACGAGTCCGATGCCGACGATGATCGGCGAGCCAGCCATGCCAAGCCCGAGCAGATAGCAGAACATCGCGTACAGCTCCGGTGGCGAAAGCGTCGTCGCCTGTGGTCCCTCGAGATTTGGCAGAAACGAGCCGATTCCAAGTGAGAGGCCGACGCCACCGATCGTAAGCGAGAGGGCGCCAATCAACAGGCCGACTGCGGTGAGCGGACTCGCCGAAAGCAGGAGCGCAACCGGCAGCGTGAGAACGGAGACAGCCACCAGTCCCGGCACGCAGGCGGCGATCGCGTGACCACGAAGCACCGAACGGGGGCCGGCGGGCGTCGTCCGAAGTAACGGAAGGGCCACTCGCTCATTGCCAAGCGGGTTCAACGTCGTCCCCATACCGACCGCTGCGCTACTGTAGAGTGCAACGAGCACCGGCACGAGCGTCGGCAGCCGAACCCCCACCTCGAGCGTCGCCGGGCCGATGATCGCCAACGGAAAGAGCACGTACAACAGCGCCCGCGGCGAGCGGCGCATCCGGTGCCAGACAGTTTGGACGACGGCGGCCGTCGGTCGGGAGAGCGCCGCCTCGAGAAGGCGGTCACGCCTCGAGTGGGGTGCGGTAGCCGTCGGTGCGTCCGAAGCGGGCGGTGTCGAAGGAGCAACCCCATCGCCGAACCACAGCCGCCGGGAGGCGAACACGACGAGCAAAAGCGCCCCAGTTGTGATCGTCCCGGTGACACCGAGGGCTGCCAGCGCCCGGCCTGGCTCGATTCCGGCCGCCGGCGTCGTTGCGAGCACGAGGTCGCCGTACAGCCCCAGTGGTGTCGCTGCAAGCCGTTCGCTGACGGTCCGGCTCAAAACGAGGATCATAAAGATGCAAAAGAGCGCGACACTGCCGAGCCCATATCGGAGGCTGTAGAGCCGGCTCGAGGAGGCAATCGCGAGCCGGAGGCCGAGTCCGAGTGCCGTCCCGGCCGTCAGCCCTGTTACGAGCAGCGCCAACGAGCCGGTCAGGGCGCCGACGACCGCCAGCGGTGACTCTGTACCGATGGCGAACGTCACCGAACCGGCAAGGGCAGCCGGGCCGACGAACCAACCGTTCTCGAGGAGTTTGTCGAGCAGGACGCCGACTGCCGCCGTCGAGACGGAGACGGCCGTTAACAGTTCGACGGGTTGGCGTTCCCAGTCATCGGCGCTAATTGCAGTGAGCGCCGAGAGGGCGAGGACGACGACGACAGCCACAGCCGAAACTTCGCGGACGACGGCGACGACCGTTTCAGGTTCGGCAGCGACGCGGGTGCCGTACCAGTAGGCCCCCGGTTCGGGCCAAAAGGCATCATAGTACGGGACGGGGAGCGAGCCGACGACAAAGAGCACCCCGACCGCCGCACCGAGGCCGACGGCAAGCCCCAACTGTGGGTGCTCACGTCGGTGACGAAGCGCCTTTCGGTGGCGGGTGGCTGCAATCAACGCGACGATCGCCGGCTGGATCATTGTGATGGCGTCGGTTCGGTGTCGGTCAACTCGAGAAAGACCGACTCGAGGCTTTCGTTAGATTCCGTGACCCGTCGTTTCAACTGCGCAGGTGGTCCCTCGGCGACCAGTTGTCCGTTGTGGAGGACGCCAATCGTGTCGGCGAGTTCGTCGACGACCGAGAGGATGTGCGTCGAGAGAAAGACCGTCATTTCCCGGTTGGCAAGGTCGGCGATCGTCTCACGCATTGTTCGGGCAGCCCGCGGATCGAGGCCACTCGTCGGTTCGTCGAGAAAGACAACCGCCGGCTCGTGGAGAACGGCCTGAATCACGCCGATTTTCTGGCGCATACCTTTCGAGTAGGAGCCGATTCGTTTGTCTGCATCCCCGGTGAGGTCAAAGCGCTCGAGGAGGTCGTCGATTCGCTTACCGGCGTCCGTACGGGGGAGAGCACGGAGGCCGGCGGCGTAGGTGAGCTGTTCTCGCCCCGTCAACTCGTCGTAGATCGGGGGTTCCTCGGGCAGATAGCCGATGTGTGGAGTGACAGCATCGCGATCGGTGACCGAGTGACCGGCGACGAGCGCCTCGCCGGCCGTCGGCTGGGTGAGCGTCGAAAGCATCCGCATCGTCGTCGTCTTTCCCGCGCCATTGGGACCGAGAAAGCCGTAGACGGTGCCGGGGTCAATTGAGAGCGAAAGTTCCGAGACAGCCGTTTCCTCGCCATAACGTTTGGTGAGGTCGGCTGCCTCGATCGCAGGGGAGGACACAGCACAGAATACCGGACGACTCACAAAAATGCTGCCGGTTCAGGTAGTGGAAACACAACCGCACTTTCATCTCAGCAAGTGTGGTTTGGTAACTTCCCACAAAGAGTGAAGGGGGTCCCGCCCGTTTGTAAACCAATCCGTGTTATGTCTGTCAAACCGATACAAACCGAGGGCGACCTCGAGCGCTTTGACTCGCTCGTTGAGGTCCTCGCCAAAGCAAACGAACCGAAAACGGGCGATCAACTCGCCGGCATTGCAGCCGATTCCGCCGCCGAACGGGTTGCCGCCAAACGAACACTTGCGGGGACGACACTCGAGGCGTTGCGCGAGAATCCGGTCGTCCCCGCCGATCAAGATGAGGTAACGAAGGTAATCCAGGAGGCGGTTCGAGAGCCGATTTACGACCGGATTCGGGCGTGGACGGTCGCCGACTTGCGGGAGTTTCTGGTCGACCACGGGACGACCGAACGCGAGATTGCGGCGATTCGGCCCGGATTGACCAGCGAGATGATCGCCGCGGTGACGAAGCTGATGTCCAATATGGACCTCGTGCTGGTCACCTCGAAGATGGACGTCACGGCCCGCTGTGTCAACACCGTTGGGCTCCCCGGCACCCTCTCCTTTCGTCTCCAACCGAACGACCCCGCTGACGACGTTTCGAACATCATCGACGCCACCCGCGAGGGGCTGTCCTACGGTGTCGGGGATGCGGTCATCGGGATCAATCCCGTCGAGGACGGCACCGAGACGACGACGGCGATTTTGGAGGCGACCCACGACCTCATTACGGAGTGGGATATTCCAACCCAAAACTGCTGTCTGGCCCACGTGACGACCCAGATGGATGCGATTCGTGAGGGCGCCCCCGCCGACCTGCTCTTTCAGAGTCTCGCCGGCACCGAAGCTGGCAACGACGAGTTCGGTATCGACGTGGGGCTGATGGACGAAGCCTACGCCCTCGGAAAGCGGCGCTGTACCTCTCCCGGCCCGAACGTGATGTACTTCGAAACCGGACAGGGCGCAGAGCTTTCGGGTGACGCCCACCACGGCGTCGACCAACTCACTTTGGAGGCCCGCTGTTACGGCCTCGCCAAACGCTACGACCCGTTCATTGTCAACACCGTCGTTGGCTTCATCGGCCCCGAATACCTCTATGACGGCCAGCAGGTGATCCGCGCCGGCTTAGAGGACGTCTTCATGGGCCAACTCCACGGCATCTCGATGGGAATCGACGCCTGCTATACGAATCACATCCAAGCCGACCAGAACGATATCGAAAACCTCTCCGTTCTGCTCGCCGCCGCCGGCACGAACTACTTTATCACCGTCCCGATGGGCGACGATGTGATGCTCAACTACCAATCGAACAGCTACCACGACGCCGCCGCCCTCTGGGAAATATTCGACCTCGAACCGGCCCCCGAGTTCCGCGAGTGGCTCGCGGAGATGGGCATCTGGCGCGATGGACAGCTCACCGACCGTGCGGGCGACCCAACGATCTTCACCTGACCATGTCATCCGAAACACCCAGCCGATCCAGTGACCGTGATCGAACACGCACACCGGCGGAGGACGACCGCCACGAACAGCGTAAAGCCATCGCCGAACGCAACCCCTCGAGACTCGGCGTCGGCCGGGCCGGCCCCCGACCACGGACGGACACCCTCCTCGAGTTTCGGGCCGACCACGGCATCGCCCGTGATGCCGTCCTCTCCCGAGTCGACCCCGCTATCGTCGAGGAACTCGACTTGCTCACCCTTCGCTCGCAGGTCGCCGACCACGACCAGTATCTCGCCCGGCCGGATCTGGGGAAGGAACTCAGCGAGGAGAGCAAAGAGGCGCTTGCAGACTGTATCCAACAGCCCGAAGTCCAGATCGTTGTCAGCGACGGCCTCTCCTCGACGGCTATCGCGGCAAACGTCCCCGACCTGCTACCGATCTTGCTCGAGGGGTTGGCCGACCGCGGCATCGAGGTTGGCACGCCGGTCTTCGTCGAGTTCGGACGGGTCGACGTGATGGACGCCGTTGGCGAGGAGTTAGGTGCTGAATGCTGTCTGAATCTGATCGGCGAGCGCCCTGGTCTCGCAACCGCCGAGAGCCTGAGCGCGTACATGGTGTACGGTCCCGAACGTGGTATGCCAACCGCCAAAAAATCGGTTATCTCGAACATTCACGGCGGCGGGCTGCCGCCGGTAGAAGCCGGCGCGGAGTTGGTGGACCTCCTCGAGGAGATGCTCACCGAACAGGCAAGCGGGCTCGATCTTCGGGAAGACGACCGCGAGTTCCAGAAGTAACGTGGCCCGGCATATTGAAACGCTGACCAGCCTCGGCCTCGACGTGGGGACGACGACCACTCATGCCATCCTCAGCCGGTTGCGCGTCGAGACACCACCAGGTGGGGCGGCCAGTCCAGAGATTACCGAACGAGAGATTATCCATCGCGGCGCAGTCACCGAAACGCCATTGCTCGATCCAGAGACGATCGACATCGAGGCCGTCGTCGCCCTCCTCGAGAGCGAGTTGGCCGCTGCCGGCGTCGACAGCGAGCAGATCGAAACCGGGGCGGTGATCGTCACCGGCGAAACCGCCCGACGGGAGAATGCGGAGCCGTTAGCCCACCGGATCGCCACCGATGCTGGCGAGGTGGTCGCCGCAACCGCGGGTTCGGCACTCGAGGCCGTCCTGGCTGGCCGTGGCTCGGGAGCCGCCGCCATCGCTGCTGAGACGGGCGGAACGGTCGCCAACATCGACGTCGGTGGTGGGACGACCAACGTCGCGGTGTTCGAGGGCGACCGGGTGCGGGAGACACGCTGTCTGGATGTCGGTGGCCGGCTGCTTCGGTTTGGAGCGGATCGAGATGGCGGGCGGGTCGTTTCGGGTATCTCACCGCCAGCGAAACGACTGATAGAGGCACTCGAGTTGGCAGACACGATTTCGGTTGGCAAACCCGCCGACGAGACGACCCTCGAGGTCCTCGCCACTGAGATGGCCGACCGAATCGTCGACCTCCTTTCTGGGCCGCCGTTCGACCGGCTGACCCGCGAGTTAGCGATCGGCGAGTTGCCCGACGAATCAGTCGCCTACGACGCAATCGTCTTCAGCGGCGGCGTCGGTCGCCTTCTCGACTCTCCAGAACCGCCGTTTGCCCACGACGATTTTGGCAGCCATCTGGCGGCTGCACTCGAAGGCGGGGCGAGAAAACAGGAGTGGCCGGTGCAGACGGGAACCGAAGATATCCGAGCGACGGTCGTCGGTGCCGGCACCGCCTCGACAACGCTCAGCGGCCGAACGGTCTCTCTCGAGCCCTCGCTGTTGCCCGTCCAGAACGTGCCGGTGGTGGCCGTCGGAGATGGCGACCTCGAGCGGGCCTGCAAGCGGGCGGCTGGACAGGCACTCGAGTTGTACGACCTCGAGGACCTCGAGGCGGTCGCCTTCTCGTTTGCAGAGCTCGATGAGCTCACCTATGCTCGCATCCAGGCAGTGGCCACCGCCCTTGCAAGTTCCCTCGAGGCCCTGCCGGCGTCGGTTCCCGTCGTCATCGTGACTCGACAGAACTGTGGGAAAGCCCTCGGCCAGACGCTTCGTCGTCATATCGACCGGCCGCTGGTCGTCCTCGATGAGCTTGCCCTCGAGGACGGCACCTATCTCGATGTGGGACGGCCGATGGCGGGCAACAGCGTGCCAGTGGTCGCAAAAACACTGGCGTTTGGCGAGTGAGCCACCCCGGAAACACGGCCGTTTGGCTCTG
>LFCJ01003801.1_pt1 | contig 11078 bp, 14 predicted proteins | sample 643141 | NCBI WGS metagenome assembly LFCJ01 (sample SAMN03766243, study PRJNA286221) | soda lake metagenome | biome: soda lake; feature: Kulunda steppe; material: water; isolation source: sample B1-Br-g2 brine of Lake Bitter-1 | place: Russia: Kulunda steppe | collected 2010-07 | reverse complement strand
TGTGTGTGTGTGTGTGTGTGCGCGCGTGCATGTATGTGCCCGAGCGCACGTGCGCATGCGTCCCGGGCATTATCAATACTGCTTTCTAAAGCATAACCTGAAGCTCACTCTTAACATAAACACACTAGAGTTGTCTGGTACGAGTGCACTGAACAGTGACCAACAGTGGGCCCAGCTCGGCTAGTACAAGTGTACACCAGCGCACTTCAGTATGTTCCTTAGATACCTCTGAGACGTAGGATTCATGTCATCATCCATGCAGCTTTGCGCGCACCCCTGTCAATAAATGTCGTTGCGTTAGCCTGCTTCCTGTGCTTGCAAGGACTCTCAATGTTGAAGGACATTTACCTTGGTATTTCCCTAAGTTCCTCCACCATGACAGTAACCTGCTCCAGGCTAAAGATGAGGGCTGAACTGGTGAGGTCAGCATCTGTGGGGTCGGGCAAGAAATGCAACTTCGAATGAGCGGGACAGTACTCATCCCGTCAACGCACATGCCAGACAATACAAACAACAATGCAAACTTGTCACCTCCATCCAAATAGCTAGTGATCACTCCGCCTTGGTGCTCGTTGAGCTCGTCAAACAGGCTGCCATCCACGCCCAGGCCGTGCTCAATTTTTTCCCGCACCCACTCCAGACGCTTTGCGTCGGACATGCTGTCTTTTGGAGCTGCAGCACGCTTGTCTGCTCCTTTTTAACAGGCCGTGGCTACAGGCCGACAATGCACATCTTCCATTTCAGTAACAAATTATCTAATATAAGTTTATAATTGATTAAACTTAAATATTAGATAAAAACATAACCTATGACATGCAATGAAACAAGACAATTACTTGGAGAGGAAAAGGAGAGGGACACATCTAGTTATCATTTATACACTTTACAACGCTTGTTTCGTAAGAGCCACAAAACAAGTTGCTTGAGTCGAAAGCAAGTCCTTCGTGCAACACTAAATTTACCATAAGAAGTGTGGTAAGTCATCACCTCAGTGTCGCCCCTCTTTGATAAAGTCTCGGTGCAAAAAGGGTTTCACGCGCCTCTCACATCCGGCAGGGCCTCGCTGCGAAGGCGATGCACCAGCAGCTACACCCAGGGAAAGCTGCCAGGACGGTATGCCTTCGGGACGGGGTTGAGGCCAAGGGATGCCTGCCCAGGCATGGCTCGGGCAGGGTTGGGAGCGGTCTGCCCTGTCGGAAGCCGTTCGTTCCCACCACCACCACCCGATCCACGGGCCATCAGGCATCAGACGCCCCGCCATCATTCAGCGCCCTCAAAGTGGCCGGCAACGACGGCAAGCAGGAGATCAAGCTCACCACCGGCCTACACCGTGCCCCTCTCTCCGGAGGCGTGAAAGTGGCTACCACCAGGTCCGTGCAGACAGCAGCAGGGGCCCGTGCCTGGCCCCGCCCTTCCCCCCTGCTGCTGCTAAGCCTCCAAGCTGCAATTGCCGTGTGTTTGCTGAGTGTTGCGCAGGGACATGCTCTGCTTCGCAGGTGTCCCCACACATTCTGCAAAAAGCACACCCTTTTACACACCCTCCTCCTCCCTTGCCTGCAGGCATGAGCTCCCCTCCCCAGCGGTAGCAGGTAGGAGCAAATTAGTGGCTGAGTGCCTCCCCGAAATTTGTTGTGCAGCTGTTTCTTTGAGTCAACTAATGCGCTGACAGGACACAGCACCCAGATTGCCGATTCACATGATCAAACACAACCCATGCGCGTCTGCTCCACACATGTAACTTGCCTCCCCTGTCATGGCAGTGCGCAACCTGCTGGAGAATGCTCGCTATGGCCATTTGTGCACCATGATGTCGGGCATGCACCATCGCCGGGCTGGCTACCCCTTTGGAACCCTGGTTGACTTCGCTGTGGATGGGGCAGGCAAACCCTTCTTCTGCCTCTCCCCCCTGGCCATCCACTCCAGGTAAAGCTTGCATGCAGGCATCTACCCTTTGCTCGCTCAGTATTGTTGCTAGGGCCAAAGCAGCAGCAGACAGAGCTCAGCACGCTCCTGGCACTCAGAGTACAGCTCAGCTCGGCTGGGAATGCATGTGGGATTGCTGGCCCTGGAGCTGGGCGCGGACGACGTCACGTACATCCCATCCTCAACCCGGCATGCGCACCTGATGCACAATCATCGGCTGCTTTCACTTCTCTGCGCTGCTTCGTGAACTCCTGGTTTTACGGCCCTACCCGAGAAAGGCAAATTCAGCCCATGACTATGTGCGTCAGAGCTTGAGACAAAGCTTGCCTCCAACAAGTTTTGGGCCATCTCTGGCATGAGGGAGGGCACAGGGCATTCAGCGCCAGGTCAGCCACCCAGGTGTGACCTATGCCTAGCTCCCCACTGCGTGCTGAGCATAGCGCCTGCGCACACCATGCACCACACTGCAACCTTCAGCCCTAACCCTGCTTCCAGGGTGCGCCCGACAGCCATGCCTCATGTGCAGCATTGTCCTGCGATGCCGCAAGTGCACGACCAGCTTTGAGAGGAGAGGCCCGTGTGAAAAGAGAGGCACACCCTCTGTGCTGCGCTCAGGAACCTGCTGGAGGAGAGCAAGGCCACGCTCGTAGTGCAGATGCCCGGCTGGACTGGCCTGGCGAACGCGCGCGTCACCATCTTTGGCGACATCGTGCAGCTGCCCCCCGACATGCAGGTGCGCTTGCGCGTGTGGGCGGCAGTGGCGGCTGATGCTGATGCCTGCGGGGAGGGGGGGCGAAGGGGGGCGGATGGGATGCGCGCTGTCTGGAGGGGTTGTCCTCTTGGTAATGCATAGGGTGCAGCGGGCATGCGAGCGAATGCAATGAGTGCCCCCCCTAGCGTGGGGTTGGAGGATGGCAGGGCTGGCTAATTGGCTGGCTGGGCCTTGCTGCCCGTTTTTGTTTTTCTTGTGTCCGCCCTTGCTTCCCCTGCGGCGCTGACTGGTGTGCACAGGGTGTGTTCTTGTGAGCCCTCCATCAGGTGCATGGGCTGTGTGTGTGTGTGTGTTTGTGATACCTTTCGCCCCTGTGCTCCTGCCCCCCAGGGCCGGCAAGCATCCTTGCCGGGTAAGCAAGCCCCGCAGAAGGCTTCTAGCAGCCTCACCCGCCCACACTGTTGATGCGCGCACACCGGCGGCTCTGCTGTAGGGAGGACTGCGCCCTCAATGCTCATTGTGCTTTGCTGAATAAGGTGCTTGCGCCGGACACATGCCTCTCTCTTCATGCATGCCACCAGAGGGGGTCCCTGGGGGTATAGTCTTCCTTCCTTTCTGTCCTATCTGAGCTGCGCTGAGACCCCGCAGCTTCAGTTGAGATGCGCAAAAGCTTCGCCATGCCTGTGCTTGCTTGTGCGCGCCTTTGTTGCCGGGCGCACATGGGGGTGCAGCAGAGATAAAGCCAGGTGAGTGGGTCGTGCGCAGAGATAAAGCCAGGTGAGTGGGTCGTATAGCAGAGATAAAGCCAGGTGAGTGGGTCGTGCGCAGGGTGGGTCGTGGGTCGTGCAGCAGAGATAAAGCCAGGTGAGTGGGTCGTGCAGCAGAGATAAAGCCAGGTGAGTGGGTCGTGCGCAGAGATTAAGCCAGGTGAGTGGGTCGTGCGCACCATTCTCAGGGCCTCTCGAGGGACAAGTCTCTTCAGGTATAAGCAGCACCCTCAGGGCCTACCATCACAGGCACCCCGGGTAGCTGGGCCAGACCTCACGTTGCGCACTGCCCGTCCTCTTGCTGCTGCAGGACCGAGCACGCGACATCTTCTTTGCCAAGCACGCCAACGAGCGCAAGGAGCGCTGGGTCAGCGGGAACTTCGTCTACTTTGTCATGGAGCAGATCACGGACATCTACTTCGTGGTCAGTCTGGTGGAACAATGACGCGTGGGCCAGCAAAGCGCTGCCTTGGAGCTCTCAATGTGATGCCTGAACTCTCACACCTCACAGCCACAATGTCTCCCACACAGCACGATTTCGCTGTCTTGGTTTGAAGCTTCTCGGTTCGGGATGCAAAATTGTGCTTTGTGGGGGAGAACCGCGGTCATGTGGTGGGAGAGATGGTGTGAGCACGGTCGGTCTGAGGGTGCAGGCAAAGGCAGGAGGAAGCTTGCAGGCTCGTAAGCGTGCGCAGTGATGCACAGCTACAAGCTGCCCGCAAAGCACCTTCCCACGCAGTGCCGGGTGTGTTGCACCAGCCACCGTGCGGTTGCGCTTTCCTGTGGAGGGCATACCAGACCAGACCTGTGTGCTGGCAGCTGACAGGGCCGGGTGGTTTTGCTTGCTGGGCTCTTCGCCTACCACGATGCTCGCACATCTCAAGCTGCCCCCAGCTGCATCCATGCTCGTCTGTCTGCTATCGCTGCGCCAGGCTGGGAGGAGGTCAGGACATGGGAAAGGAATGGCCATGTAAGGGTACAGAAGCGGAAGTCAGGCTGGTACAGGGAAGGTGTGCTCGCATTGTGGCATGTCGCTTCTTCTGCCAGGGCTACGCCAAGAGGTTGTTTGACATCTCACGGGCACGTGTAGGGAGGACCAACTCCTGGTCAAAAGCCAACCTCACTGAAAAAGTACGCCTCTCTTGGCGCGATCACACGTGGAATGAGTGCCGTACGCAGCAATGAACCAGGGTTACATTGTATCTCCAGCATTGCAACTTGCATCCCATGCCATGTGAACACAGTTGACGTTGCCTCATGCTGTGCTAGCCCTGCAAAGCATGGGCAGTCGGCCTTTTCTGTGCCTTGCGGCCCTGAAGCAGCGGGCGTGCTCATGCCTGCTGTGCCTGCATGTCCACTCTGCAGGGTGGCTTTGGGACTGTGCAATGGATTGAGCCAAGCCAATACCTTGCTTCCACTCCAGACACCATTGTTTTGAGCCAACCAGGGCGCATACTGCAGGTGCGTGTGGGAGTGCAAGGTGTGGTGGCCACGCTCCCCCCTTAACAGGGGGGAGTTTGACCCAGGCGGCATGTGATCAGGCACATGGCACTGTTATTTGAGTCCTCCTCTCTTGGTCTCTAGGTAGTACAACATTTTGCGAAGGCAGGCGATTGAGCACAATGCGTGAGTGCCTTGCAGACAATCCTGTTTGCCAGACCACTGGCACCTACCCTTTGGCGCCAATGGCACTTACCAAGACCAATGGCACTCTCATGCTCGGCGCATACAACCATACATCTCCTGAACACCTAGAACCAATGTCAGTGTGTCAAACAGAGCTGCATGGCGCACCGTGCTGGGGTGTCACTTAACGTCCGTCGCTCCCTGATCAGCCAGCTCCCTGTTGCATGCTATTTTGTGATGCCTTGCTGGATGACTTGAGGGGTGTGAGAGGTTGAAGGGGTAGCTGACCAAATCCTGTCCACTAATAGACTGCTTTGCTCAGCCATTGTTACACGTAGCAACCATGTCCGCCTTGCATGCGCTTGTGCCCTTGAAAGGATGATGGGGGGAAAGAAGTGCGTGCTTGCCACAAGCTTGGTATGTGCTGCGCCATTGCTTTTGCTTGACCGGCCCTTTCTCCTCATTTCTTCAACACCCGTTGTAAGCTTGGTTAAGCGAGGGTGGTGTAAATTGGACATATCAGCCTCCAAGAGGCTGATTGAGCGTCTGCAGAGCCTTGGCCTGTATATAAAAGGCCTTGATGGTGGAATTTCAGTACTGCAATAAAACTTTTCTCATAATCTTAACAATTTAATCACACGTTTCGCTCATGATTTCAACTCAGGGCAGAAGGGTGCAGATGGATGCAGAATTCAGACAGGAACAGATTGTTACCCTTTCTTTCTCGGTGGGGCGATGGGAAGGCGGGTTTTGTTGGGGGAGGGGGAGGATCCAGGGGGGTCTAACCTTAAAATTTGGACCCCCGTCCACTAGTTTTGTTTCTTACCTGCTCAGGGAGCGAAAAACTTTTTTGCAGTCACAATGGAAAATTTTCACTTAATTTTCACTCCACCTGCACTACCCCCTTCAATGACCACCCCGATCTTCCCAGCCTAATTATTGGAGACCACACCCTCCTGTTTCCTGGCTTACCAAGACCAACAATAGGGTACAAAATAGCTTTTTTGACAGGTCCTCATGGAGAAATTCGGTTGCAGCATGACATGGAATGCGCTGTTCATAAAGAGCCTGCAACGCTGCAGGCACCCTTATCTCACTCGGCTCATGGCCTGCAAGGTCTTGCATGGCAGTCAATTGACCCTAAGCCATCAGGCAAGAGTGCCAGGACAGGATGCTGAAAAGTTCAAGTCATCCCAGAAAGCATGCCAAAGCGGAGGAGGAGAACAAGGTGGAGGATGTAGACTGTGCCGGGGAGCCAGTGGTCAGAAGCAGCACATCACTCCTTCTCAATGTGCCCTGAACAGCACGGATAGTACCCTTGTCTCATGGACACGTCACATTGTCAAGGAGGAGATCCTCCTGATTAAGCTGGAGTGCCCTGCGCTCATGTGAGCTGTGCCCATGCAAGCAGCTCCATGCAAGCAGCCACGCAGCAAGCAGTGGCAGCGCCAGCACAGCAAAAGGTTTTGAAAAGCAGACGGGAGAAAGGGGCTGTCAGCATTGGGCCACAAGCAGCACTTGAGAGTGGACCGCTAAGGAGTGCCTTGGGACACGAGTGTGCTTTTCAGACCACGATGCACCTGATCTGGAAGGCCAACCTGCCAACATGTCATGTCTCTTCAGGCATTTTCTCAGGGTGTATCTTGAGCTGTGCCAAGTGTCAGGGAAATTGAGGAAGAGGAGCCCAGGGGTACTAAGGCATGTGCCCGCACATGAGTGGATATTCAACCTTAGTGCCAGATATAGTGCTGTATCTGGTTGCTAGGGGCCCCAAGTCCCATTTGAATTATTTTTCATTTCTTTTTATTTTTCATGGGGGCATTATACAGGTTGTCGAACCCTCCCTCCAATTCTGATGCCAAAGTTCGAAGTGCAAGGTTGAGTTCTGGCAGATATAGCCGCTGAAATAAAGCAAAATATAGTGCTATACAGCGCTAAAGAATTGTCAGATTTAGCGCTTACTGCTGATCCCTACAGATTCCATAGTGCTATCAGCTTTCTTCTCAACCAATTCCAAACAAGTCCAAAAATCCTTGGTGCAACTGGGGCGATGTCTCAGAAGGAAAGGGTGCCCGAGCCTGTTGGAGCCCTGGCAAGTTGCCTATCCACCCTTGCATGTGAGGCTAATTACACCTAGCCCGTGGGCTTTCAGTTGCAGACCTGCTCCTTTCTCACGCTGCCGTGCACAGGTCTTGAACAACATGTTTGCTGAGGATTTCAAGAGCCTGCTGAGGCCCACCGCCCCAGATGACATCTACGAGCTCATGTTCATATCCATAGACGCGACAGGCGTGGACATGCGCATCCGGATAGGGTCCGAGTACAGCGTGGAGCGGGTCAGCTTTGGGGAGCATGTGAATGATGAGGCTGGGGCAATTGCTAGAGTACGGGCTGTACTGCAGGCAATGAAGTCAGCCAACAAGTAAAGCAATGCCATGTAAGGTCCACCAGGCTGGGAGAATGCCCGAGTTGTTTTGGTGTGCGGTGCATATTGCATCGCTGCTTTATTTATCCTCCTTGCTTGTACGCTTGACAGTCACAGTGTTGAGAACTGGTTAAAAATAACGGGATATATTCATGATCCTTCATCTTATCATCAATAGCATTTATCTTATGGCCAGCGCTAATTACTCTCAAGATTATTCTGGAGAGTATGGGATCATTTCCTAATGTAAAACATGTGAACAACTTGCTTGTCCCAATTGCAACCGCAAGCTTACCATAGAAATTCAAAATTTACTACAAGAATTTTTGTTGATGTCCCTTCCTTGCTGTATGCAACATGGTAGTTTCTCTTCACCAAGAGGACAACTTGTAAACCATGCCTTGAAGGTTACAACCTTGTATGGGTTGCATCAGCCAAGGGCGGACAAATTAGCTGTAGCCTCAGGCTGTCAGGCCTGCAACCTCAACCTGAAAGAGCAGGAAAGAAGACTACGCAGAAAAAAAGCACTCCCTGCATCATTTATGAAAAAGGAGGCGCATTGGCCCACTAAGGCAAGGAGCCGTGTGTCTCATTCACCAGGGAAACAGAAGATAAGGTTACATAGCTATATCCACTGCCAGCGGAATCAGTGAACTAGGGCAGCTGAGCTGAACCTGAAAAGGCCTGCAACCTGAACCAACTTCCTGTATCAGGAAAATACGGCAGTGAGACCACTCCCTACATCAGTTGAGGAAAAGGAGTCACATTGGCCCAAAGAGCTGTGAGTCTCCTCAGAAAAAAGACTGTGTCTGAGAGCTTTAAATTTTGAAGAAAAGCAAAACTCATGCGTCAAAGGGGAGTTAACAAAATGCCAGGCTCCTTATCCACTGGCAGGCAACAGGGAAACAGAAGAACTAGTGAGGATCTGGAAGGTGACAAGCCGCCCTCTGCTCCAGACCAAGACATTGAAAGCTGAATCTCGTAAGGCACTAGCTTATTGAATTTACACAAGAACAGGCAGTGTATGAGAAAGAGGTGGAGGAGACTCTGGACCGCTCTTTGGGCCATTGTGTCTCCTTACTTTTTTTGTTTTCAAGGAACTCTACAATTTAGTAAATGCCATAGCAAAGAGAAGAAGTCCAAGGGAATGGACCCAAAAAAGAGGCAAGCCTACTAGGCTAGTAGAAGAAGGCAGGAGAGGCAGGAAACACGAAGCTACCAAGACTGCGCTGAGCCTGAGGGGACGGTTGCTAAAAAAAGGCAGGATGGCTTGAGAGCCAGGCCTGCTAGGTCTGTGAGGACTGCAAGGTCTCCATAGTCTGCAAATGCCACCAAAAGCAAGCCAGAAGCCCCTGAGGACAAGGATCTCAAGGTGCACACTAAGGCATTGCCCAAGGAGGCTAGGAAAGCATGATCTCTACCAGGTTTGACCCATGGGAGGGCTCGAGCTAGGCCTCTGGGAAGCAATTCAAAGCCCCTTCTAAAAGGCTCTCCCGCAACAAGTTCTCTAGCTCTTCCACCCCCTTACGCTCCCCCAATCTCCTAGCTTGCCGCATTTACCTAGGGCATACAGGCACGTTAACCACGAGACACTAGAATGTGCTTTGGCAGGGCGGGATGAGAAGCCAAAGGTGGAGGGGCAAAAGAGGCAAAATGCACAACTTCTGGCAAGATCCTTCAGGGTACTTATCACAACCTGAGCAAAGGGACACCCCCCAAAGGTGTGATCTCTGATCTGCAGCGCCCTGATACCCGCACTAGCAGCCTGCAAGGGTTGCCACCCGCAGGCACACCCGACCCCTCGGGCCCACGTCCACCCATGTCCGCTTGCTACAGGGACGCCATGGAGCAGGAGACGTCACCATGTCTCCTTCCACCTATTACCCTAGTGGAGTCTCCATACCTGCTTGATCTGGGGGGGAAGGGCTTGGACAAGCTCGGTTGCCATATGGCAGGGGTCAGGGGCTGGGAGGTCCTCCACCCCCAACGTAAGGGCTCTCTCAGCACAAAGACGTCAGGCAGCACGCATTGCTGCCCTGGCAACTTGAGTTGGAGGGAGGTGACATTCCGCGCTGTTAAGAGGGGAGAAGCAAGGCTGAGGTGTCCCTGGATGGCCGCCAGCCTGGTATGCGGCATGCCAGGCTGAGGGGGCCAGAGGGTGTTGCCCGGGAGGGGAAAGGGGGGGATGGTGCTCGGCCTGCTGCCTGCAGAAGGGCTAAGCAAATCAGCCACTTTCCACATAAGCTCCTGCTGCTGCGTCGGCTCCTGTTGATGTTGCTGCCGCTGCTCCTCTTGGTCCCTCATGGTGGGTCAGTGGCTGAGGACGGGGTTCAGGGAGCAAAAGCATTGGTGGGCTGCTGGAGCTCCTTCATTGATGCAGCCAGAGCATGGGTAGGCTGCTGGAGCTCCTTCATTGATGCAGCAAGAGCATGGGTTGGCTGCTGGAGCTCCTTCATTGATGCAGGGAGATTCTTTACTGCCTACGTAGTTCTTTTTCAGGGATGATACGCCAAAAGAACACCAAAGGCAAGAGTGCTTTTATAAAAGGCAAAACAGCTTCAACAGTTGACAGTGAGTTCAACACGCAAGTCGCGCAAAGCTCAAAGCTTCATCCATAATGCATACGTACAATCTGCAGGACTGAAAGCCACCTGTCGCTTGAAAATCCTTGAAAACCCTTGAAGGCCACATGCCAGTTGAGAGTACGCAAGTACAGAAAAGTCTGGCACACCCAGCCTTCACTTCAGGATTTGCCAGGGGTAAAGGCTAAACTCTTGGTTGCTTCAAAATCAAGCTCTGACGGATTAAAGGCACCTCCCCGTGATTTAGCATGACAAGATCCCTAAATACTTGCAAGAGTGAAAGCATGATGGCCGACAAAGTAACACTCAGTGGCCAACAAATTAACACTCAGCCTAAGGCTTAGGCTATGCACCCTGTTGGGTAAACCTACTAATACGACTAGTGGTTCAAGTTTAGCAAGTGTTGAACGAGTAGGAGCAAGTGAACGATATTGCGGATCAATATGCATGCATGCACAGCAGCTTGCATTGAATGCTAAGGGTGAGTTGTTAACTCTCTTGATTAGGGCAATGGGGACTACCCATAAAGGCCATAAAGGCTCAAGGCTTCTCCTCCTTTACCTTAGTCTGGTGTGTAGACAAAAAACTCAACAAATACCTTAGCTCACTCAGTTCGATGATCAAATGCAGCAAAACACTTCCAGTAGAAATGAAGCAAACAACAAAAAGGGCGCACTGCTCATTTAAGGCCCCAGTCCTGAGCTGCGCCATGCAACCAACTTCCCCGGGAAGGCCAACCACCTACCTCCATCACAATCCACTCACATGGGTACTGTTCTCATGCACAAACTCCCTGAAAGATCCAGCGCGCTGCTCAGATCCCTTGTCTCCCTAAACGGTGTAGCTGACATATTTGTGAAACCTTCACCCCATGAATAAAGAGAGGCGAGGCAATTAAACTCAGGCCAGAGGGAGTATTCTTGTATATTAGGCTGATGTGGACCGTGAGAAGGGCTACACTCCATGAATGCCCAAACCTATGGATCTGAATGTTGGTTGCTGGATCTGAATCTGACTAGTCCTGATATCTTCTTGCATTCTGC
>LFCJ01003800.1_pt1 | contig 11079 bp, 7 predicted proteins | sample 643141 | NCBI WGS metagenome assembly LFCJ01 (sample SAMN03766243, study PRJNA286221) | soda lake metagenome | biome: soda lake; feature: Kulunda steppe; material: water; isolation source: sample B1-Br-g2 brine of Lake Bitter-1 | place: Russia: Kulunda steppe | collected 2010-07 | reverse complement strand
GGGAGGTGGAGGAGGTGGAGGTGCGGGCGTGGGATGCGCGCGAGGTGAGGGAAAGGGAGGAAATGGTGGGTGAGTCGGTGTAGGACAGATGCTCGCTGGGGGGCTGTTGGCCAGGGGGGATGTTGAAGGGGAGCTGCTCTGCTTGCCCTGCTGCAGGCGCAGGCGGCGGCTGCATCCCCAGGGTAGCCACAGCGTGTGGAGGGTCTGGGCTGACGCTAGCGTGCAGAGGGGGTTGGGGCTGCGCCGCGGCTGCTGCGCGGCTGGGTTGGGTGGACGAATGGGCGGGCAGGGGAGTGCTGGCGGCCGCGGGCGGTGCGGGCGGTGAGGGAGGGCTGTGCGGCACGGAGGAGTGCTGAGGGGGTGGTGACGATGACGCATGGGAGGAGGGCGGCATGGATGCTGACTCAGACGATGCTGGCTCTGGGGAGGAGGAGGAGGAGGAGGAGGAGGAGGTGGAGGTGTAGGGGCCTGGGGCCATGGGCGAACTAGGTTGTAAGCCCTTTTGCTGGGGGCCCAGATGCTGCCACTGCTGCTGCTGCTTCTGCTGCTGGTGGCCCAGCCCACCATGCAGCTGAGACGCCAGGTCGGCTGGCTGGGGCGGGGCCTGTGGCAAGGCCTGCCCTGCAGTGAGGCCTGCGGGACCCTCTGCCCCAGGGCCTGCCTGCTGCAGCTGCTGCTGCCGCTGCTCCCTGATGATGCTGCCCTCAACACTGCCCTGCCTACCGCCGGCAACGGTGCGGGCCCCTGCTGCAGGGACCAAGCTGCTGTATGGCACAGCCACCGGGGCGGGCCCCTGCTGCGGCGGTTGCTCCTCACGGACGGAGGGTGGCAGCAGTGGCGCAGCGGCCCATCCATGCGCCCCGTCGCTGCTACTAGGTAAGGAAGAGAGGAGCGCGCGGACGCCGCTCATGCCCACAGGATCGCCAGCGCCACCGGGGCCCTGCTCGTCAAAGCCACCTGCACACAGCGTCGACCAGAGGTCTGCCTGCACTTCAGGAGGGCTCGGACACTTCGCAGTGAAAGGCGCGCACACGCCCTGCAACCTCCCTGGCAATTTGCGTGCAAGTGGGCGTGCATGGTGCATCCCTTGGATGCACAGGTGCACACGCATTTCACATACGCTTGTGCTTGCAAGCGCACCCACTCACTTTGCAAGGGCGCACCGTCATCGGCGAAGGGGATGCCCGGCGGCCTCCAGGTGCAGGATGGCGTGGGGCTATCAGCCTGCGCGTGTACCAGGGTGACAAGCCATCAGCAGCGTGCATGGGGGCGGGCACAGTGCTGCAGCAAGCACTGCTCCGCTGCCGCACGTGGACGTGACCAGGCAAGGGCTCAATCAGCTGCCAGGGGGCGAGGGGCGCACACAGGGGCCAGGGGCGTGCCCATCTTCGTAGCACACCAAAATCTGACGCACCCGCGTCGTAGCCCTCATCTGGAACCATTGTGCCAGTGCGGCCTGGCGCTGCGCCTCGACGTCTGCGCTGGCTGCAGGGGGCTGCAGCTGCGCCAGCGCTTGCGCCGCCAGGTCCTCTGTTTGCATCTGGGACAGCTCCTCAATGCTGGGGCCTGGGCTGGGTGGTGCCTCAGGGTCATAGGCCAGGGCTTGCTGCAGGTCAGGGCAGTGCTCCCGGTTGGGTATTTCGAAGGGGTTCCATACAAGCTGACGTAGGCTCTGCTGCGAAGGATGCTGCTGCAGCTGCAGAGAGGGCTGTGACACAGCGGTAAGTTGCAGTGGACGGGGCTCCTCAGGAGAAATATCCTCCTCCTGGGTGGCATGCGGAGCCAGGATACCCTGATCATGCCCAATAGGGGGATTTGAGTCTGAGCCCAGGAACTCCCCACTTGAGGATGAGCTATTACCCATTTCAGATTTTTATGTGCTCAATCAACATGGGGAAGTCAAGGTCTTGGAAGACAGCAACCATTGGTCAACGAGTCAAAGTTTATGGTCAACGTCTTCATATTGTCTTAATGACTCAGTTATTGTATATTCATCGCTTTTGAGGAAAGCACAATTTAGTACTCGCGCAAATCGAACGTTTTTAGTTGGCGAAATACCTTGGCGAAATACCTTGGCAGTGATGGATTTAGAAATTCTGAGACTCCACCAATTGATTTATACAAATATTTGCCCAATTCATGGAAAAAATTCAGGGGAAGATAAGAGGGTGCACATGGACACATGCGCGCGTGCGCGCACACACACACACATACACACACACACACACACACACACACGCACACACACACAAATACACGCACACGCATGCACGCACACATGCACACACACACACGCACACGCATGCATGCACACACACGCACACACGTACACGCACACACATGCACGCACATACACGCACACACACATACACGCGCACACATGCATGCACACACGTACACACACAGACATGCACACATGCATATGCACACGCATGTGCGCGTGCGCACACACACGACATACGCACAAAGATACACACACACATGTGTACACCTGTCCATGCGCTCGTGCATGCACAATCAGGGACACACAAAGGCCTCAAAAAATGCGCACACACATAAATACATGCGCACACTCTAACATACACTTGTGAGTGCGGATGTAGAAGCTGAATCAAACCCATGCTATCTACCTATAGCTCATTCGAAACATGCACATAAAGTTTTGAGAAATGCAAGTCTATAATTGCTACTACAACCCCTACAATCTATTACCTTTTGGAGAGGAGGTGCTGTTGTAGACCAGGAGTGCAATCGCTTGGTGAAAGTCTGTTTGCTTCTTGTCACTTGAATCGTCCAGGTCGAACACAATGGCAAGACAGCACTGTATCCCCTGTGGATCAGGAAAGGTACTTGAGAATGAACGCCCTCATCTGTTGTGCAGTGTGCAGCAAGTGTTTCAAAGCACTGTGCATCAAAGGTTACAAAGCAATGTGCATCAACGGGAGTAATTGTCCACAAGCCTATGCCCGACAAATATTGTGTGTTTAACTTGCCTAACAAACGTTTTGTGTGTGATCAGACAGATTCTCGGATGAGCTAATATGGGCTAGAAATTGCCTGAATGGCAGAAGCAAATGACAGCCATGTCAAGAATCTGATAAGGGCCCCTCCTCAGGACAAAAGACTTAGTCTTGATTGACTGGCTACCTGCTTCGGAGCTGATCCAGGGCTTGATCTGGTTGGGTGCTTGTGCTTCCAGGCCTGTATGCTTGGCTTTTTATTGTAGCCAGTAGCCTCTGCAAGCCGAACAAAAAAAGTTGCTTAAGGGGAGTGGTATTAGTTACCTAATAAACAAGATGGTCAGCGCATGTCCATACAATTTGCGAATGGCCCTCTACTTTTCTCAGGGGCATTAATCAGTTGCTCGAGGCAGAGCCTGGCTCAGCACTAGCAGATCAGAGGATCAGTAATATTTCAGCCTTTTTCAGGAGGATATCTAGTGGCCTGGGGCATTGGATGTGTCCGCTAAGGATGACGGTGCTAGATCATAAGCTTCACCTGTATGGGTACAAAGATGCTGAATGTAAAATCTTAATTGATGTGGGTGCCCAAGATGTTCAATCGCCAGCCTAGTTTTCTTTTTTTACAATCTATGCCTCCCAACTCACCTCCTCCGCTGATTTACAGGCTGCTATGGATCTTTCTGCAAAATCTTGAGCATGCCTTGCCAAGAGGCGCGCTTGACCCGCCAGTACGTCAGCCTCATACGCATGGTGTAAGGCATGCTTGCGCCAACTCTTGCCGGCGCTGTCACTTTTGGCCCCTGGGGCCCATGATGTGCCAGAGCCCATCCTGTTCCTTAACCTCAAATTCTGAACAGGTTCCAAACAGGAACATGTTTTTTAAGCTCTTGAGCGTGCCGGCCCTCTTTCCATTTTGAATCGACAGCTGCGCATCGCGTAAGGACGTTGTCCGAGAATCACGTCAACATTTTTTGTTATATATATCAAAATTGTGATTCGCTGAACCATGTAGGATGGACGATTTGTAATTGATTCCAGTTTCAATCTATAATCCACAAACGGGTGTATGACGTCCAAAATGCCAGTTTGGGTAGATCCCTCGGGTCAGGCTACTTGGCTCGCTTATTTTCTTGAGACAAAAATGAGAAGAAAGAAGAAGAAAAAACTTCGCAAGCAGCAAAAAGATCCTCATATCAATTAAGGAAAAGGGGCATACTAGCAGGTATACCTTAAGCGAGTTGCTGCCACGCATGCCCGTTATTACTATTTAATCCCTGCTTACTAGCAGCCTGGGCTTCTAGTAAGCCCTCAAGCTGTATAATCGTAACACTAAGAACTAGTAGCCTGAGCTCAGGCTCGAGGTGAGCCAAGCACTCGAGGTGAGCCAAGCACATCTTTTGTAGGACAGCATCCTTTTTTCTTTAAACATTCGCAGCTAGCAGGCGCACTTCTTGACTCAGGCTGAGGGCCTTATCCTTGTAACTTCAGGAATGAATCTTTAAATGTTTGCAGCATTTCCTTGTCTTCTACACATGTTGGCAGAAGCAAGCTTCCTCATGAGCTCATTTACAAGGCACTGTACCTATCGTGGATACGGCACGGGCAGTGTCATAAAAAATTGTACCTGTGGCACCTGTGCCCCCAGTTACCTAAGAGTTGGCCTGAGCACAGTACTACCCTGCACTGCGTGCACTTCTGCATCTCACCACCTGAATCATGACAATAAAGTAAGTCTATGGCTTTGTCAGTGGTTGCAAGGTAGATTTCCTCAGGGAGAAATTTATAGTCAAAAAACAGTGTTGAGGATTTTGGGTCATGCTTTTTGAGGATTGGACCATATAATGATCCCCCCCAAAAAACCATGAATGGAAAGACATGAGAGGCCACGGGTGTTCCATAACTTGCAGTGATCCCAAGCCATGGGAGGTATCTCTCCCTTTTTCCGCTTAGGGACCCGTCACAGTTCTACCAAGAACATACAAATCCAATTATGTAGATAGCATCTCACACACACATGCACTCACACATGTATTCACAAACGCAATTGGCAATGAGATTGCACAGGCCACAGCGGCTCTGGCTGCTGCTATCTCTGTTGCACGAAGGGCGTGCGATCATTTTTCCAGGCAATGAGCTTGGGCAAATCCGTGTTTACAATGTTCATGAATGGCTGCAAGCAGGCAGGACAGGGCATGGCACAGGTCAGTGATTGACTACTGTGCTGGGCAGGTATGCACGTGTTTGGTCAAAACGTACAAAAAATTGTAGATTTGATTCCCCACAATTCAAGTGCAACACCTCAAGTCGAAAAGGCAAAGCTACACACGTTTGCCATGTCAACAAGGCAAAGGCTACACATTTGCTTTCTCACGAAGGTGCCAACTTGAGCACAAGAGCGCGCGTGGCTCTCAAGCCCCTTAACATTATTAAAGCAGGAACAGAGGAAATCATGTTAGTTATAAAAGCAGGCACAGAGGAGAACATGTGTGAGTTACCTCCATCAGGACAGCGCCCCGAGCGACTCCCAGGTTGAAGCGAGCGGCCTCAAGCATGGAGTTGTCTGACAGACCACGAGCAAGCTCAAAGAAGCGCTGGAAGTACGTCACCGATTGTTGGTATTGGGCCTGGGGAATGTGTGCGGGCAGAGAGAAAAGCAGAAAGACTGTTGTGACAACTTGGTGTACCAACCACGGCGCCATGAGCTAAAACCTGTAGTTGTGTTGTATTGAGCATGGCGCGTTATGCGGTGTTTTTCAGCATGGTGGAGTTTTCAGCTGGAATCATACCTGTGGTATGCACTTTAATGAGACTTTACACTGACCCCACCCGGCCATGGATTGTAGCCCACCTTGTTGTAGAACAGGATGCCCAAGCTACAGCATGCAATTGCAGGGCCTGTTTGGTCGGTGCCCTTGGACATGGTCTCCAGGTATGCTTCCAAGGAAGAGATGGCAGTGGCCATATCTCCAACCTGCACACACCATACATCCAGGTGGCAACACTACCTCATTTGTTCTTGAAAGTGTGCAGGCACAATGGCCCATTTAGCAGGCGCAAGTCTTTGACCTGCTTGGGCTTGGGCATGAATGGAGAAGCTGCAATTTTACTTGCTGGTGCAGCTCTGCAGTCTAGCTGCTGATGATTGTGCCCTGATAAGGGTCTGAAGTCAGACAAGTTCATGCATTGGTACGGTCCCACTGTAGACCATTGCACTCATAAATACCATGCTAGTAGGCACTGGAGCAGTATGTGTTTCCCTGTGTATGTATGATCGTGGAATTCCTTTTAGAGCTATTCAAGTCCGAGCACGCACGAGATCTTTCACGTGCGCACCTCCTGAAGGCAGTTGGCGTACGTAGTGTGCGCTGCACCCTCTGCCGCCTTATCCACATTCCCAGCCAGCCCTGAATTGCACAGCTCGATGAAGTGGCGCAAGTAGAACATGGCATCCTGTGGGCGAGCATTGATCCAGCATCCAGAATCTGAGAGATGCGCCTGGCGGTATCTTGGAATGTTGGCTGACCGACGCTGCTGTACCCTCGGCTGCACTTCACCCAGCGGTACGCAAGGCAGTGCCTTATCCAACCTCAGAGATCAGGATTTTGGGTACCCTTTAGAATCAGTGCATGGTCTAGGCAGGAGCAGCACCAGTCCAGACATTCCAGGCACTCTAGCACAAGCAGCAGTGTTTTAAGCAGATGGCAGACTCCTTGGCAAGGCGTGTACACAAATCTCATCAAGCTCACTTGTAGGTTTCAACGTGTCTGATCTCACCGTCCATTTGCCATGTTTGTGGTAAAGCATGCCCATTTGGTAGTGGGCCTTGGCCGATGCAGCTGGATTGTCTACCCGCTCCGCTGCATTTAAGCACTTGTTGTAAGCATCCAAGGCACCGTCCACGTCCTTGGCTGCGTTGAGCTCCTCAGCTTGACGAAGATACACACTGGTCAAGCTCTGACATGCGCTTGCGGCAATCTCCTGCGAACCCAAAGAGGTAGGGCACTCCAGCTCACTGGTGGCCAACTTGAACCTGGCCCAGCAGCCTTTTGGCCATTGATGCAACAGCGCATGTGTTAGACATTCTCCTCGGGCTCACCAACAGCAGGAAACATAGATAGACTTGAAATTCACAGCATCAACATGCTTCAAGACAGTCGCATGGAGCGGTCCGCAGGCGCCCAGCTAGCGATACTCATGGGCAACCACTTCCCCATAGCTCCTCGACCCCAGCATCACATGATGACGCAGCCAAAAGCAACGTGAACCATGTGTAGCCCCCTACTTCTGACAACTTCATCAACGCGGCATGACCTGTCCTGTGCAAAGGCCAAAAAGAGCACGCAAGCACACCGACTTACACCGCACAAGCATACGCACACACACATATGCAAGGGGTAAACCCCTGCAGGACTTATGAAATCCTTCCCTGATCACACACCGTGGCTCAGCCGTTCACACACCGTGGCCCCACTCTCTCTGCCGTTCACACACAGTGGCTCCACACTCTCAGCCGTTCACACACAGTGGCTCCACTCTCTCAGCCATTCACGCACCGTGGCTCCACTCTCAGCCGCGAGCTCCAAGCGACGCTCATGGCAGGCAATGGCTACGGTCACGTCACCCAGCTCCTCGTACACGATGCCCAGCGCAAGGTTGGCCTCAAGCTCCCCTGGCAGCCAGCTGGATTCCTTGGACAGGTGCCTGCAGGTAGGTGCGCACATGGGTGCGGGAGAGAGCAAGGCTTCATCTGCAAAACGTGGCTGGGCCTCAGGCATCGCCGTCACCCACAGCATTGTGGACGCAGCGCAGACCTTGACCCAATGCCAACGGGTCGCCTTAATCAAGAACACTGGCAGGGAGGGCAATCAAATGTGCACAACACAGATCCTGTCAACGCAAAGTGGCCTGAAAAGGGACAGACAAAACTCACAAACACTTTTGGAAGAAGAACTCCGCTGTGCGTAGCCTCCCCATTTGCGCAAAATACTTGGCCAGCTGCTTGTAGGCCTCGCACACTTCTTGCACATCACCTTGTTCAAGGGCATTGTTTGCCCGCACCTGCAAGGTGACATGTGCAAGAACCGTCATGTCACTTTGCAAGTAAGCAAAGGCCTCCAGCCAAGGGCATCAAACACACAGGACAGCATGCGGGGCCAGTGCCAATGCTGAGCCAGCGGCCGCCATGCATCAAGTGCTGAAGCCCAGCCACCACTGGTCCACAGAACCATTGTCCCTGTCATGATCGCATCAGACTAGTGTCTGACTGCGCACCTACCAGCTGGTTCTTCAACAACACCAAGCTCTGAGGCTGCAGGTCCCCAGATGCGCCTGTCGCTTCGGTCAGAGATGCCCCAGAGAAACGGCCTCGCCCTTTTTGGCCTCCAGCAGGATGCGTGAGTTGGAAAAAGTCAACAAAGGCACGTGGCTTCCCCTCCACAAGCAGAGAAACTGCCAGTGTCTTCTTGTCCTGCACACACCAGTAGAGGGTGCTGGGGTTCAAACTTCAATTGGAGCTGCATGGAGCAAGACCCACAAGCAAGCGAAGTTTGACCTTCCTGACTAGGGCCACAACCACACCTGGCGTTTTTTGGAACAGGCATTCATGGACCAAGCAAGAGAGGAGGAAGGTGCAAGGAAAGCGCGCAGCTGCGCAACATATCAAGTAATCCACAAACCGCGCAACGGAGCACTTGCCTGAAAATTCACCTCATAGGGAAACACCCACCTAAACACGTACACACACACATGCACATGCGCGTGCACACACACACACATTAACATGCTCACACACACGCGTACACACATGCGCGCACGTGTGCGCGCACACACATACACACACGCCTCGTGGCGCGAGCATGTGTACGTCTGTATACATCGGTCTGTGTATCACCGCACCTGTTTCTGCGCCTCTCGAGCAGCCTCTAAATCTGCATCCTCTGCCTGCAAAATAGCTTCATGGAGCTTCTCCTTGAATGTGCGCTTTTCAGTTGTTCTGCAAGAGGCAGATCATTGGAAACCTCAGTGAGCCTTTACACAAGAAGGTGTTCCGTTAGCTGCTACAAGACTGGGCATAAGCAGGCTGACATCGTCAAAGGTTCTCTATGGGAATGCAGCATCAAACGTAAATGAACACACTACAAGAGCTGATGGGAGCATACCGGGTGCTGAGAAATGGGCCTTTGCTCTTTGCTGTCATCGTCATGGTAGACATGCTGAACTTCAGGACTGAGCAACAGGGTTCTACATGTAGGAACCAGCAGCCCCTGTCATGCCTCTAAGCTACTAATATGTCCCATCAGCGACCATGATGTTTCGAACATGCTAAAATTGTTACCATAAAGCATTATACAACGATTGTGAATGCAGTCAATCTGGATTCAACATCGTCTTGTGCTAAGTAGCATTTTCATTTGAAGTTCAAATTAATACCATCGAAAAAAAGTGTAAAGAAGACCGGGCTTGTTTTCCCCTCTTATAGGCCGCGGTCTTAGTCTCTGAATGCTGAGAGCTGTAGCACCGATAATAAAGTGGCTTGAGGATAAAGTTCACAAGTCTGTGACTTCAGGCATGGAGTGTACATCATGGTAGCTTAGTTTGACTCTGCTGCCCAACGCCAAATTACATGGAAGCGCAAGCATTCGTGACGTTGGGGCAAGCAGAGGATGCTGGGGGACCTGTGTGGATAAATGATAAAGAGATCCTGTTTGCCTTTGGAAACGGCTTGGTGGCGCAACACATAGACAAGGGTTCGCAGGTCTGTTAAGTAAAATCAACCCTTTTCGGTGCTCGCTTCTTCACCTGGCTTGTGTGCACCTGTGATAATATGTGCAATCAAGAAGCACTTTTGATATGCAAACAACATAATGTCCTGCTGTTGCTGCTGCGCAGCGCCACGTCTTCGTAGGGTCGAATGGGGAGGGGGGCATCTCGCCTGCTGAGCCCCCCATCTTTGCTACCTGCCCTTCCAAACAGCTCATAGCCTACGCGCAGAATACTGTGGATCCAACCATATATGTGGCCTCCCCCTCATCACTCCAGCCCTTCTGCGCCATCAAGGTAACCTGCTGTGGTTGCCTGCGCGTGTCACCGAGGCAAACGTTCAATGCCACAAGTAGGGGTGCACTCGCTATGGAAGCACACGCTTGGTTGCATAACTCTTGGTCACAGCACATGCATTCAATACTTAGTGCAGGTGTACGGACTCTGCGCTGGCACCGATCCCTTGACTAGGAGTTGCACTGAGGTTGTTCCTAGGTGGAGCAGCCCCCTGCGGCTCAAATTGGGCCCCATCCCTTAACAGAAAATAAAAATTCTGCAGCTCCCATACCACAGCCTAGCTGGCACTTATCTGCACCTGTCCTTTGTAGGACCCAATGCAGCTGCGCGCGCCATGGGTGCACCTGGCTATCTCGCACGATGGCATGCGCTTGGCCTCCGTCAGCAGCTACCCTGAGCACGTGCTGGAGATCTGGGAACTACCGCAAGCCCCTGTGCATTCCAAGCCAGGCGCAAGGGCAGATCCTGATGAGCCGTTGCCCGCAGCAAAGTGAGTTGTTTGTTCATGGCCAACAAGTCAGCAGGCAAGGAGTAGTGCCCTTCACCTTATCACTGGATTGGGCTGGAGGAATGCTGCTCCAGCTCGGGCACCTCTCATGATACTTTGCGCCAGGAACATACGTGCTTTTGCCGTTACTGGAGTGCGGGCAAGACTCAGAGGACCTTGTGACAGCCCATGCTCGCACATCTCGCCCAGCTGACATACTTGTGGTACCCACACCCCTCCACATTACAACCATCTACCCTCTGAGTCATATCTCATGCCTAGCATGCTGCCTGGCGTGCAACCAAGGTGCTCAGTGCCCACCTGCCAGCCTTCCGTTCCCTGTGCATCACCTGCTCCCAATGAGTACTGTGGGGGATGATGGTACAGCTGTCCCTTGGTCGCCAGATGGTTTGTCAACCGTCGAGACCCACCACAACACGCTCCCCCACCTTGGGCGTGTGCGAGAGTGTGTGTGTCACTCTCTCTCTGTGTCTTTCTGACTTTCTGTCTACCTGTCTGCCGGTCTGCCTCTCTCTCTCTCTCTCTCTCTCTCTCTCTCTCTCTCTCTCTCTT
>LFCJ01003799.1_pt1 | contig 11080 bp, 9 predicted proteins | sample 643141 | NCBI WGS metagenome assembly LFCJ01 (sample SAMN03766243, study PRJNA286221) | soda lake metagenome | biome: soda lake; feature: Kulunda steppe; material: water; isolation source: sample B1-Br-g2 brine of Lake Bitter-1 | place: Russia: Kulunda steppe | collected 2010-07 | reverse complement strand
GAGCCGACGCATAATCCGAGATGAGGAGGTTTCGTTGTGCACACTCGACACCTCCTCATTCCTTCCGAAAAGTAGCCTCGATTAGCTGCCGCTGTCACGTGGTTCTTCTCTTAGCTAAAGACGGATAACCCAACCGTTTGTTCGGAAGGTGAGCCTGTCTGGGTCGGGGTGCTCTGTAAACCGCCCAACCTCATCGCGCGAAATCGCTTCGCGTGGAGTGCTTTCGGCATAGGCTGAGGGAACAAGAAAAGCCACGGGTCACCCGACCCGTGGTCGTTTACCGAGCAGTACAGCTGAAGAACATAGAACGATGGTTAGCGCTTACAATCCCAATGACGCGGCAGCCAATTTGTCACCGATACATTAATCATTAGCTCAGTCTAAAAGCTTCTCATGCCCAGCACCACCATGGAGGATTATCTCAAGGCAATCTACTACTTGCAGAGTAGAAGCAATGGTGCTCGCGTTCGTACGTCAGAAATCGCGGACCACCTTGGTGTGACTTCCCCCACCGTTACCAGTATGTTCACCAAGCTCGCAAGCAAGGGCTATATTGATCACGAAAAGTATAATGGGGCATCGTTAACGGAGGACGGTGAGCGGGTTGCGCTGCGTATACTTCGGAATCACAGACTGCTGGAGGTCTATCTCACCACCGAACTCGGCTATCAATTGAGTGAGGTTCACCAAGAGGCGGATCGACTCGAACACCACATCAGCGACAGACTTGGCGACCGGCTTGCAAATAAATTGGATGATCCAGAGACAGATCCACATGGCGCTCCAATTCCAACCCCATCCCTCCAACTAATCGATACGCATACTGGAGAGATGCTGACGACATTTGATGAAGGAGAGACAGTAACGATTCAGGAAGTGAGCGACCGTGACGAAGCGTTGCTCAAATACCTCTCGGAGTATGGGATTGTCCCCGGAACCTCGATAACCATCGAAGAGGTGGCTCCATTTGGTATGTGTACGATCCGCACCCACAACAGTGAAGAAGCGGTTTCTCTCCCTGATGCCGCTGCTCGTTTAATCTGGGCCACATCGACAACAGAACCTATGAAGGACCAGAATTAGACAAATCTAAACTAAGATTTTGGAGCGACACATATATTAGTCACCTCGTGAAAACTACGGCTGATGATGGACGATTCGAAGGCTGAGAGTTCGATACGTCACAATATTACGCGACGGAAAGCGCTTGCCGGTGCTGGAGGGCTGATTGCCGGGTTGGCCGGCTGTATCGGAGAGGATCCTCAGAACGGCAATACTGGTGACGGCGAGTTTACCGTCTTTGCGACGATGCCTGCCGTGTGGGACTTCGTGCGACAGGTGGCGGGTGACCACATGGACGTGATCGATCTCGTCCCAGTTGGCGAACACGGCCACGACTGGAATCCCGAACCCGGAACGGTAGAAGAGTTGGATCAAGCCGACGGTTTCGTGTATCTTCGTGACTTTTCGAGTTGGCAAGACAATGCGGCGGATCAACTTGAAGAGGAAGAAGGAGTCGTCGTGATCGAGGCTTCGCAGGGGATCGAGTTCTTCGATAGTCCGGCAGAGGACGACGACGAACACTGGTGGATGGATCCCCTCGAATGCCAGAACGGCGTCACCAACATCGCTGAAGGGATCGGTGAAATTGACCCTGACCACGCCGACGACTACGAGGCTAATGCTGTCAGTTTCAACGAGGAACTCGAAGCGATTCACGAGGGCTTCAAAGACATCGTCGATCGTGCAGCATTGAATGAGATTGTCGTCGGAACCCACGACTCGTTCCAGTGGTGGAATCGGCGATACGGCATCGATATCTATTCGCCCGTCGGAACCTCGCCCGACGATGCAGCGTCGCCACAGGACGTCCAAGAGATCGAAGAACTGATCGAAGAATTTGGCGTCGGACACGTCCTCTACGACGTGGGTGAACCGGCAACACTCGCTGAAGACCTCGCTAATGAAGTCGATGCTGACATTCTTCCATTGTCACCCGTCGAGACGCAAATCGATGGTAGTCCTGAGCTTGACACTGGTATTCAGATGGAACCGGACTGGGGGTACGTCGATCATTTCCGCGAGTTGAACCTGCCCTCGCTTGAGACGGCATTGCAGGCAGAATAGGATTAGCCTTAGCGAAAGATTAGGATAGCTGGAGCGAATAGAAGAGACAAGGACTACTAAACCATACTACTATGAGTCATGCAATTACCGTTGAGAACGTTACGTTCGCGTATGACGACCAACCCGTTCTGAAAGACGTATCGCTGTCGATCGACGAGGGCGAGTTCCTCGGGTTGATCGGCCCGAACGGGTCGGGGAAAACAACGCTGCTAAAGATCATGCTGGGATTGCAGTTACCGGACTCCGGGACTGTCGAACTATTCGGAACCCCAGCGGCGGAGTTCACGGACGGAACCCGCCTGGGATATGTCTCCCAGCACTCCACGGATGCCGACGCGATGATGCCGGTTACCGTTCGAGAAGTCGTCCGGATGGGGCGATACGCCCACGCCGGACTGTGGCCACTGGATTCCGAGGATCACGATATTATCGACAAGGCTCTCGAAAGAGTCGGCATGACCGATCTCGCTGATCGGCAAATTAATCAGTTGTCTGGTGGGCAAAGACAGCGAGCGTACATCGCACGAGCATTAGCTTCGGAAGCTGACTTACTGGCACTTGACGAACCAACTGTCGGCATTGATGCGGATTCGGTCGAGCGGTTCTACGATCTCCTTGGTGAACTCAATGATGATGAAATCACTATCATTCTCATCGAACACGACATCGGGGTCGTCACTGAGCATGCCAACATGATGGCCTGTTTGGACTGTGAACTGTACGAACACTGCGAGACGCATCAGTTCCTCGAAACGGATGCGCTGGAGCGAGCGTTTAGCTCTGCTCGGGTCGTTGGGGCGAACGCTCTCGCCGGAGGGGATTGACGATGGCCACTGGGGTGGCCAATTCGCGTCGGGAACTCACGGCACTTATCGCTGGTGTTCCCCTCATGCTGCTCGCGTTCGCGGGGTTCATTTTCTGGGTTTTCCCGTTCCTCTACGACGTGTTCTGGGGGGCAGCCTGCACCACCGCCAATACGTGGCTGGTGTGCAGTGGCTTCCTCCAACGAGGGTTTACGGCGGGTGTCCTTATCGGGATTACTGCGCCAATCGTCGGTGCATATCTCGTCAACCGACAAATGGCACTCATCGGTGAAGCACTCGCACACACCGCCTTCGGAGGAGTTGCTATTGGCCTGTTCGTCGGTGCTGCGGTTCCGAGTATAGATTATCCATTGGTGTTTGCACTGGTCGCAGCCGCGATCGCTGCACTCGGGATGCAGTATATTGCTGTGAAAACCGACGGGTATGCTGATATCCCGATTGCAATTATGCTCACGGGCGGATTTGCAGTCGGGATTGCAGTCATCTCCTACGGTGTTGTGTTCAGCGCGACTGTTGAGAGCTACCTCTTTGGTGATATTCTGTTTGTCCCATTCGAAAACGTCCAGCTCATGGTCGGGCTCACGCTGATAGTGGCGGCAACGGTCGCACTGACCCACAAGCAGTTGCTGTTTATTACGTTTGACCGGGAAGCTGCACGACTCGCACGGATCAACGTCTGGTTCTACGATACATTGCTGATCGTCCTCACGGCGCTGGTCGTCGTCGCGGCAATGCAGATTCTCGGCGCGATCCTTGTCGCCGGAATGCTCGTAATTCCCGTTGCTGCGGCAATGCAACTCACGAGCAGCTTTAACCGTGGAATCCTCCTGTCCGTACTGCTAGGTCAGGTTGCGATCTTCGGAGGGATCTTCCTTTCGTACTACTGGAATATTGCAACGGGTGCGATGATAATCATTGTTGCAATCGTTGTATATCTTGGAGCCATCATCAGTCGAATACTGCAATAGGCGAGCTAAAAGGTAACAACACGCGTGTGATGTGCAGTATATTCACGCAAATAAGCATCTAAAGAATAGGATTTCAACAGAGCCGACGAGTTGCATCACCCCCCATCCGAGCCACGCAATCGCGATCGAAAACCCAACGGCAGCGATAGCCTGCGTCACCATCATTTTCAGCGCCCATCGTGTCGACACCTCTCGAGCGACGGTAAACGCGGTCACGAGGCAAGGTAACAAGACGCCGGCGAGATACACCGCCACAAGCACTTCCAGCGGTGACAGCGTCGTTGCAACTCCGCCTTCGGTCAATAGGGCGATCCCGTCCTTCCGCACCGAGGCCAGCACAACGGTGAGCGCCGCCTCCGCCGGCAGGTTGAACACGCCCATTACTGGACCGAGAACGCCTCCAAGCGCGTCGATCACGCCACCCTCATCGAGCAGCGCAGCCACGAAGGTGATGACGACGAACACAGGCAGCGCCTTTACGATGAACTCCCGAAGCGCACTCCAAGCCTCACGAGCGACGGCGCGTGGGTCGGGCCAGTTCAAAAACGTTCGTCGATCGATCACCGTATGGGACTGTCTGGCCTCTGGTGGGGCGATGACGGCGACGTACACGAGCGTCGTAACTGCCAGTATCAGCAGGTACGGCCCAACGAGCCACCACATCCCGACGGCTGCAAAGACCGCGAGCGTCGCGGGAAACTGGTACGAACAGGCCGACCCGAACGAGATTGCCGAAATAGTCGTACACCGGGTGCAATCCGAACACGAACGGGTGTTGATAACCGCGGGAACGTTACAGCCGAATCCCATCACCACCCGGACCAGATCCCGGCCCGTGAGTCCGACTCGTCGCATCGTCGGGTGGAGCGAAACGGTCATCCGCGTCACGAGTCCCGTGTTCTTGTAGACGCCGATGACCACGGCGAAGATCAGCATCGTCGGGCCTGCCCACACGAACAGGAACGGCCCCATCGAGAGGAACCCGTACTGATTGGTGAGCATCGTCCCGAGGGGTTCGGGGAACGTCGCGGCCCACGCGACCAAGGGCTCGAACACCGCCCCGACGATCGGATCGAGTTCCCCCGCGAGCGTGTTCGCGAACCAGACCGCAATCGCTGCCGGAAGGAGCAACAGTCCGATACTGACCGCCGGTCCGACGTACGGCCACTCAAACACACTCTCAGGCGGTTCGATCCGCTGTCCAATCTCACGCGTCGCCTCGTCAGAAAAAATCCCGGGTTGCTCGAGCGCCCGCATGATCCGGGAGAACTCGTCGGTCGGGCCCGAATCAAGGTCGGAGCGGAAGGGTTTGGTCCCACCGTCCGTGATCGTCCGTGAAACGTTTCGAGCGTCGACGGGAACGATGGGAACACCGATATCGGCGCTCAGCGTTTCGAGACCTCGTCGCGTTTCCTCGGTCGCTTCGACCTTGTCCCAAAACGTCACCACGACGGCACCGAGACGTCCATCGACCAGCGGAAGCAAGTCTTCAAGATCGCTATCGATGTCGGTGGCGGGAACGACGAGTAACACGGTTTCACCATCATTGACCTGTGAAAGTGCATCGCGGGTTGCCTCGGTATCGGAGTTGAGAACGATCCCCGGCGTATCCACGAACTCGTATTCTGCCGTTGTGTACCGCTCGCTCCGGACAGTCGTCCCTCTGAAGTTCCCGCTCGTCGGCCGATCGCCGGTCAGGGATGAAACGAGTTCGGACTTACCGACGCTCTCTTTACCGACCAGGACGATCGTTTCTCGGTCGCTTCCTGTGCTTCTCTTTGTTTCTCGGTTTTGTTGGTGAGTCTCCATTTAATGCGTATTAACAGTCACACATGTCCGGTTCACAGCATGACAGGTCCTCGAGGTGCATGTTCTGCTCCCTGTAAACCTCGAGTGGATCGGTCTCGACGTCGAGGCGGTTTCCGATCGTTTTAGCGATTATCGGGAATCGAGCCCTGAACTTGTAGATGAAGCAGAACTTGACGCCGTTGTGCGTCACATCCGGTCCCGCGAGGAACAGCCCTGGAGTCGTCGGCGACTCGTCCCGGTTCGTCAGTTGTGTCACTCCTTCCTCGCGCGGGAAGTGGTCGGTGACCGGCCCCAGATTCGAGTCGAATCCTGTCGCCAGGATCGGTCGCGTCGGCACAGTGTACGTCGATGATTCTCCTTCGTCGAGTTTGTAGCCGTCGGCAGCGCGGACCCGAACCTCGAAGCAGCCGTCGTCGTCACGACGGACCTCCTCGACGACGGCACCGCCTTCGACGAACAGACGATCGGCGTCCGCAACCGATTCGAGACGCTCGAGCGTGTACGGCGACAGTACCTCGCTGGGATCGGGACCGCGAGTCGCCCACGGCTCGCCACGATCGAGTACGCGTACTCGAGACCCGGCCTCGACGAGCGCGACGGCAGCGTCGATACCGCTCTCGTAGCCCCCGACGATCAGAAAGTCATTCGTGCTGCTCGCGGACGCGTGATCTGTCCACGACCTGACCTCGCTGGTATGGATGCACGATTCGGCCCCGGCAAAAACGTCGGTTCGCGGGGAACCGAACTGTCCGGCCGCCCAGACGACATATTCACTGTGAACGGCCCCTTCGCTCGTCTCGAGGACGAACTCGCCTTCTTTCGCCTGTTCGTATACGTCGTCGGTTTTGCCGTTGACATCGACCTCGTCGGGTTCAACGCCGAGTTCACTCCCGGAGTTGGCTTCGATCATCGTTCCACCATCGACGGCCGGCGCCGATGCGTCTCGGTCCTCCGTTTCCGTTGCCAGCGTTTCGTCCCGCCTCTGAAGCCCCGTCACCTCGATGCCCGTCTCGACCGGCAGTTCGTGAAAGTTGGCGACAGCTTTGAGATAGTCTGCGTACTCTTCGCCGCTCGGGTGTTCGCGGTCCAGCGTAACCGCCGGCGATGTCTTCGGCGTAATCGCGTTCAGGTCGGTCAGTCCGAAGCTGTTGCTCGGGAACGACGGGGTTATAAATCGCATCTCGTCGGGCCATCGGCGAAACGACGCACCGATTTCGTCGCGTTCGAGGATTATGGTCTCCAAATCGAGTAGCGACAACGCGACGCCGGTACCAATTCCAGCAGCACCCGCGCCTACGACCGTCACGTCGACAGATTTGGGTAGTGTCATTGGGCGTCCATCAGTGTCGATTCGCCACTCGTCTCCTGCTCGCCGACTTCACTCTCATTTTTGACCCTCGTCGCACTCTCGTATGTCGGGTATGTGATCCGATAGTAGCCGGTTCCCCCGGTAGCGACTTCCGCGAGTCTACAGAGTACCCAGTACGAACCGCTACTCACGACCGCCGCGATCAGTGTCGTCAATCCCATCTGTCGAACGATCGACCCACCGCTCGCCGATGCGATCGACACACCGACAAAGAGACCGATGAGAATCGTCTTTATTGCGTACCTCCACTTACGCTTGAGGTCGTATGTTATTGAATCAGCTGTCGTCAGTGCCGTGCTCACAGTATTACTAATCTAGTATCCACATTTATTAAAACTTGCTAAAGCCATAGTCAGTAATCGTAAATGGGTGTGGGGACCACGAGTAGATCAGACCCTATTCTGTATACACCCCGGTTAGTTCCTCCACTGGCGGTTGCTGTGTCCTCAAAATATCAAATTTTGGATTGTTTGTAGAGACCCACATCCCGAAGTTGTGACAATAATAGACACACGACTGCGCGGGTCTGATCAGTCGTCGATGGCATCGGTCCTGGAATCAGCCATCTCCCGTGCTCCCTCGCAAGCACGATCTTGACACTACAGTCGTGTGTGCATTCTCAACAGACAGACGTTCTAACCAACCGCCTTTTTGAGGTACTGAAACTCTTGATTTGACTGTTGCGACCCTCAATGATCGTTCTGCCGACAACCGGGAAGCTTTTAATTCGGAAATGGCAGTGTGGAGCAGACGTATGCATCGATCTATTGCTCCCAACCGATTTGACTCGCGACGATCGACAGTCTATGCCGATCGAGGAATGGTCGCTACGAGCCAGCCGCTCGCGGCCGAGGCAGGGGTGTCGATCCTCCGGAACGGGGGCAACGCCTTTGACGCTGCCGTTGCGACGGCGGCAGTGTTGAATATTGTAGAACCAACCTCCACAGGACTTGGAGGCGACGTCTTTGCGTTGTACCGGACCGCAGATGGCGAGGTTGGTGCGATGCGTTCGTGTGGTCCCGCCCCGTCGAATGCGAGCATCGAATCCGTAACTGCGGCGCTTGAGGATCACGATGAACCGTCGGCGTATTACCCGGAATCCCGTGGCTACGCTGTCGACGAGACGGATGAGGATGACTATGAGATGCCCTTCCTCGGTCCCCACGCCGTTACGGTCCCGGGTACTGCGCGGGGCTGGGAGGCAACCATCGAACGATTCGGGAGACACACGCTCGCGGACGTCCTCAAGCCAGCGATTCATTACGCAACCAACGGATTTCCTGTCTCGGAAGTCATCGCACACCAGTGGACAGCTGCTGAAGATCTGTTCACTGACGACCACGCTCGGGAAACCTATCTCATCGATGGTAAAAGTCCCGATCCGGGCCAACGGATACGCCTTGAGCGCCTCGGAAAGACGATGCAACTCATCGCCGACCGCGGGGCAGACGTCGTCTACGAGGGTGAGATTGCCGAGGCAATCACAAACGAGATACAGTCTCAAGGCGGGTTTATGACCATCGACGACCTCGCCGCGTTCGAACCGGAGTTCGTCGATCCCGTCAGTACGACGTATCGTGGTGTCGAAGTGTTCGAACTGCCGCCGAACAACCAAGGGCTGATCGCGCTTGAAGGGTTGAATATCGCGGAAGCGATCAACGCTGGCAATCAGAATTATGATTCACCCGAACGGGTTCATGCGTTCGCTGAGGCGACGAAACTCGCGTTCGTCGACGGTCACCACTATATTACCGATCCCAAGTTCGAGGAAATCCCACCACTCGCATCGAAATCCTACGCACGTGATCGAGCGGCGGCGATCGGACCAGATCCGATTGACAATCCCAACGTCGGTGTTCCTGGAGCTAACGCAGAGGACGCAGATACCGTGTTATTAACTGTTGGCGACGAGGAGGGGAACCTGGTTTCCTATATTAACTCACGATTTGCGGGGTTTGGGAGCGGCCTCGTCGCTGGCGAGACCGGTATCGCGCTTCAAAATCGCGGGGCCTCGTTCTCGCTGAACCCTGAGCATCCGAATAGCCTCGAACCCGGAAAGCGGCCATTTCACACACTTGTGCCCGCAGTTGCGCGCTTCGACGAGGACGACTGGATGGCCTTCGGGGTGATGGGTGGATATATGCAACCCCAAGGACATATCCAGATACTCTCGAACCTGATCGATTACGGCATGACACCGCAGGAAGCCCTTGACGCACCACGGTGGCGCTACCGCGAGAGTGGGACTTTGGGCGTCGAAGAACGACTGCCGACCCAGACGAAACTGGCGGAGATGGGACACGATGTGAGAGTACTCCCGACATCGATGTTCGGGGGCGCACAGATCGTTCGTCGACGCAAGGGGGTATTGTCCGGTGCGACCGAACCACGGAAAGACGGTACTGTAGCCGGGTACTAACTTAAATTGTTGATAAGACGGTATTTTCTATACGAATGGATCTCAATTAAAAACTATGGTCAGAGTTTCGGACGTTCATGACCGAAATCAACCGTCTCGACCAAGATACTGGATAGATTGACTTGGAATTTGTGGAAATTGAACGGGCACCTCGTGCGATCAACAAGATAGAGATTTCCAACCATTTGAATGAACTTTCGGTTTCAAACATAGTTCCACCGGCGAAGGTACTGAGTATGACGGGGCAGTTCACTCTCTGTCACAGTTTTACGGAGCAGATATCCAGAACAGGTATCTGTTATAGATTTCTGTAACAGATTTGTAGCACAGTCTCGTGACAGAATTTGGTCGGTAGGGAGCCAATCGCGATGTTAGAGTATTACAGACGACTGATACAGATATTTAGCACAGAAACTAATTACAGACGTTTAGTATAGACACCAATTGCGGGTGTTTAACACAGCCTCCAATAACAGGTACACGTTACAGACATCAGTAACAGATATCAAGAACAGTTGTCTGACACGGATTTAAGTAACAGCCAGCGAAAGTCAGTAGGTATGATAACAGCAGTCGTCTACTCAGAATCCGGCGGGACATTCAAAACGACTACAACGGTGAATTTAGCGGCTAGTCTGACTCGGATGGGGCTGGACGTCTGTGTGATCGATCTCGATCCTCAAGAGGGGAACCTGACGAGTCTGTTGGACGTCGGTGAGCATCGGAGCGATCCAGATGCCGACAATCTAGTAAAACACATCCTCGAAATGCCAGATGGTGACTTCGACGATCTGATCGAAACCTCAGACGAAGGCATCGACGTCGTTCCGAGTCACGATATGCTCGGTGACTTCACTTCAAACCTCGAGCAGAAGATTTCCTATGAAGTCGGCATGAAGAACATGACCAAAGAGGAGTACCCGCGGTATGAACTGCTCCACGATTGCCTCTGGGATGAACAGGAGCTACACAAGCAGTACGATGCGGTACTCATCGACCCAAACGCACGGGCAGAAGACCTCCTTTACAACGCAATCTATGCCATGCGAACACTCGTAGCGCCCGTTAAACCCGCTGGGAAGGGGAACCTGAGTCTCGAAGGGCTCGAAGAACTCGTCACCAACATGGGGACCCAGTTAGAGATTGAGATAGGACTCTCTTGTGTCGTTCCCTCTGGAGTCGGTCAGACAAACGCCCACAAGCAGTACTACAAGCAGTTCGATGAAACGGATGACTTCGATACGCCGGTCGCAATCGATTACCGCGAGAGTCTGATGGACACGATGTGGGAGGCTCGAGGATCGGCGTACAAAGTCATCGAGGAGCGGTGGAAAACGTTCGAGGAAGACGGCGAAATGGTGAGCAAACCCGGCCACCGACGGGTCCGCGATCGAGAACTCGAAACCCTTCGAGATATCTACGAGCTCGCCGCATTCATCGCAACGGAAACGTTCGGCGTCGAGGTCGACTCAGAACTGGTGCTCGATATCCAAGACCAGGGTGTCAGGAAATTCGATGTCCAAGAGCGCAATGAAACAGAGGTGGAGGCCCAATGAACAATTTC
>LFCJ01003798.1_pt1 | contig 11082 bp, 13 predicted proteins | sample 643141 | NCBI WGS metagenome assembly LFCJ01 (sample SAMN03766243, study PRJNA286221) | soda lake metagenome | biome: soda lake; feature: Kulunda steppe; material: water; isolation source: sample B1-Br-g2 brine of Lake Bitter-1 | place: Russia: Kulunda steppe | collected 2010-07 | reverse complement strand
TCTCTCTCTCTCTCTCTCTCTCTCTCTCTCTCTCTCTCTCTCAGCACACATACACACACACCTGCCGGGAGCGCTGCAGAGCAAATGCCTGGGATGAGAAAGTACTGCGCAAGCAAATCAGCAAAGGATAAGAGAAATGGGTCAGCAGCAGGCAGGCCCAGTTCTATCCCTAGCACCTCTTTTGGCAATAGGCTCCTGCAAAGCAGGTCTGAAGATTCTGCGTCCATAACATGAATGAGACAAATTTTGCCCTCAGTGTCATTGTGCCGTACATCTTCTACGATTCTTAGTATAGAGCTGGAGCCTAGCTAGACAGAAGGGTTGCCGGCCCATTCAATCCAGACAGTGTAGTGCGCACAGCAGCATGGCACATGCCACCAGTGGGTGACCTGGGACATGCATCGGCGCACCAGCAGAGGGGAGGGGAGGGGCGCTGTCCGTAACAACACGCCTAACCTACCCAAAATTTTAGACCTGCACTTACATTGTAGGCGGCACTGCCCACAATGGTGCTAACTCCGAGCTGCCCGCCTCGAGATCCCAGCTGCGTCAAGGTCTCCACGATCCTGGTGTGTGAGCAAACGGGCACAAGGGGCACATCATGGGTGGCTTGTGGACCCATTCACGCACATCAGGGGTGACATGTGGACCCATTCAGGCACGAGGGCATGCAAAGGCAGGTCGTTTATGGATTGTTGATAACAGAGTCCTCAGATGCATGCATGCCTGACGGACACCCAAGTCTGGACAAGTCCAGCCGGTCCACTCTTCCTTTCAAAAGCGCGCCCGGTCCGTGGCATGGTACGCCTGCTGATCACGAGAATGGGCAGCCACGCCTCATGGCTCTTGGCTGATGAGCTTGGGTCGCAACCGCCCTGCAACCATAACTTAACATGCTTCGCACTTACGAAAGCAGGATCTCTGGGGCGGATGTACCGAAGGCCATGAGCGAGATGTTCGCAACAACCCAGTTCCATACTTTCTCTTCCACAATGATGCTCTCTGCAAAGAGGGGACGGTGCCTCTGATGTGAGCAGGTGCCAAGCTTTGCCATGCTAAGAGGAGTGTACCAGCCCAGCATTGCGTGCTCCACCAAACGTGCTTCACTGCCACGCACCGCCTGTCCGGGGGTTTTTCTTCACAACCTTCTTGGTGTGGCTCGTGATGTTCTGCACTTGCAATCGCAGTGACACACTTTTGGCAAACTGGAGTTGCGAAAGCTTTAAAGCAGGGCTGCTACGCGGCGTCAGCTTACCTCAATGGCTTCAGAGAAAATATCTGCAGGGTGAAAGAGCAAAAGGGAGGCAGGTGTGAGTCCAGGAGCGGCAAACTGAAAGCTGGGCTGCATGCATGAGAAGCTGCATCCCGGGGCACCATGATCCCAGCCATTTTTGTGGTCGACAACGCTCACCTGAGCATATGGCAATCCCAAAGAACAGCCAGATGAAGAACAGGGCGTAACCCACTGCGAAAAGAAGAAGAGGGTAGGTCGAAAACGGGCGCTCTTAGAACAGATTGCAAGCGGGCGACGGACAACGGGCTTGCGACTGCTTGACGCACCAATTAATACCCCTCTGTGCATGAGGTTGAAGCCGGGAGGGAAGATGATGGATTTCGTGCAATCCTGCCTCCCATCCTGCGAGGTGACAGGCAGAATTTTTGCCATGAACCGGCCTCCACGACCGTAAGAGCAGAGTATGCCAGAATGAACAGGAAAACAAAGCTCGTGCAAGGACTTATGCCAAGGCATGAGCACAGCAAATGCGAGTGCGTGCTGAAACACACAGGCATTGCACATGGCTCGCAATTTGGGAGGGGGCTGCGGACACTCCGTGGGACTAGAACCTGATTGACTTATAGCTGCATGGCGAGTTGTTTCTGTCAGGCTCTGGTGCTTATATTGCAGACACGTGCGCAACATGTAAATGTGCCCGTGCACACTTACATAGTACACAATGTGGCCTCTGCCCGGGGAGGGCCTCTCCCAACAAGTGCCACTGCACAGAAGAAATTGCAATTGAGTTTAACTTGGGAGTAAGTAGGAGTGCCTACAAGTGCCCTCAACAAGTGCCTGTCTCGCGCGTGTCAAGGACTGAACAGGGCAGCTGTGAACCCAGCCTACAATACGAAGAGCCAACACCTGAAGAATTCTGTGCACTCATCCAAGGTTTGCTTGATGAAGTCAAGCACATCTTTGTAGCGCTGGTCCCCGTTGTCAATTTGGCTGGGTGCGCTCCCCATTCTACTCTAGGGGTTAGCTAAATCTCCTTGTACATTCTACGCGCAATCATTTCCTTTCAATTTTATTTATGCACATGACGTTACCATTTCATCTCGGCAACAACCCCTGAATCGTTCCGTGCAAAGCCCTAGACAGTGAGCATGAGAGTATGGCGCTGCGCTTATGGTCATGTGCCCAGCAACAGGTGCGGTGAATGGTATATAGAAGTACGCAAAGCATTGGCTCGCTAGCGTGCCAGCACCATGTCCGCCAGTCTACGTGCAGGTGGTTACCCCAGAGGTGTTGTCTGTGAGCTTCAACCAGGTGAGGACTCAGTGCTTGTACGGATGCAAACACAAACGCCTGCACCTGCACGAAAACAAATGCGCAAATATTGGCCTGCACCACTGACATCAGCCTTCTGGCAAAGTATGTTAGTGTGACCACGGTGCTGATTCGGCAGTGCAGAGTCTAGATTCACGAGCGGAGCGTTTATGTGTTGATGACACATGCAGGATGACACTTGTATCTGCCTGGGTACCCAGAATTTAGGGGTAATTGTTTACTGCCTCAGGCGGAACAGCTGCATTCACGTGCACAATGTGGGCGGGTCAGTCAGGTGAGTGGTGCAGCTGGATCATGGTGTGGCTGGCTCTGTTTGCCTTTGCACCCCTGCAAGCCAAACTGTGTTATCTGGAAGCCTGATTGCCTAACTGCTCCCTACCCACTGAATCAAGCCTGAAGAAGTTATTAAGATTGAAGTCAAATTTCCACAGGCCTTGAGGAGCATGGTCGACACAAATTTCGCTTGCATGCTTTGACGACACTGCGCTGGCATATCTGCATGCGATTTTGGGTTTTTGCAGGCACCTATTCCTGTTGGCTGTGCTTACATATGCGTGGTAAACCTAATTAGATCAGGCTTGTCTCTTTATCCTGGAAAATCTTGAGGGTCAGCTGCAGGTAGTTGAAATCAATCCGCACACTGAGCCCCTGCGCACAACCAGCACATAAGCAACCACCACACGCACGCAGCATGTCACGGATGAAAAGGGAGCACTTAAAGGCCTGGGCTCAACAGCCAATTGCTACCTTCCCATTCATTTCCAAAGGCAAACCTCACACCAGGGCGTTGTTGTTTGCGTCCATGTGGAAACCTGGTTGCAACCATCCGCTTATGTCAAGGCCACATCCGTTCACAAGGCGCCATGTGCCAGCCTTTTGCGGTATCAACTTGTGTTTTGACTTGCAGCTGATCACCTCCAAACCCTTTCTGCCAATTCGTGGCAAAGAAATTGCATGAGTGTATTGGTTGCAGATCAATGTTCTCATTGTCAGCCATATGTTGTCAGAGGCATGAGTTCTGCAAGATACGTCTTTGCCTGGAAATGCCAATTCCTCCCCTGCTGCTGGCTTTAATCAGGGTACTGCATTGGGGATCATGTGGGACATGTTTTGATGCTGCCTGCACAAAGCCCGCATGCTATGCAGCCCTCATGGGCCCCTGTTCACCCTTTCCCTTCTGTCAATCTGAACTGGGCCACTGCCTTTAAAGCGGTACAAAGGATTCCAGGAGTGACGGTGTGGGGCCGACCACCTCTCAAAATCATAGACACTGGCACAGCGATGTCCCACACAGCATCAGCGCAACATTGGCTTGCATGCATGCCTGCACACGCCTGCACGCAGCCTGGGTCTCATGGCCTTCCGCACCTCTCTCCTGGCATATGTTGGCAGTGGGGCACAGCCTACCCTTACCCCACGCAAGCTGACAATTGCTGACACACGGGATGGCAGCACCCTCCAGGACTTCAGCTACTCCACCTGCGTACTGGCCGTGCACATCAGCAAGCACAGGTGCAGACATTGTACAGTAGTAAGTCGCGTGCCTGGCAAACATAGCAATGGGCACCTGCCACATCAGGGTGCACGGATCCAAGCACAGCACGCGTGCGCAGTGTGATGGTCGCCTGAAAGGCAGCATACCTCCCATGTCAGGTAAATTTCAAAGGACCTTTTCACCCCGATGCCTTGGTGGATGGATGCTCAGAAAGGATATTTTAATTTTCAGCGGGGTAGCATGAGTGACATGTGCTCGATTGTGGACGCATCTCCCATCAGCAGTGCATGTGCATGCAAGAGGCCAGAACTTCTGTACACGCTTTGCTTGCACTGACTTCGGCAGTGGCACCTCAGCAGCACAATGGCAAGCCACATTGATGGACGTGCACGCAGGCTGGTTGCGGTGCTGCAGACACAATGGCAAGCCACATTGATGGGCGTGCACGCAGGCTGGTTGCGGTGCTGCAGACACGGGCGCTTGTGTACGAGCTGCTTACCTTGGAGCACCTGCGCACCATAGAGAGCCCTGCAAACCCAAAGGGCACATCATGCTTGAGCTGCGGCACCAAGGGAGGCAGCCTGCTTGCCTTGCCCTTTGACCCCACTTGCGGTACACTCAGGTGCGTGCGTGTGTGTGCCCGTGCCCCGAGGGCGTTTTTGTGACAGTGTGCACATGTGCGTGCTTGTAACTGTGCGTATGCCCGTGCCTTACGGGCACGTTTGCGCCTGTGTGCATGCCTTGTTTGAGCCTGCTACCTGGGCCTCTGATGCTCCGATGGTGCTCATGGTCAAGAGCACATGACCCACATGGCTGCCGTGCATCACTACCAGCCGGGCCCAAATAAAGGGCAGAAACGACGCATGAGGTGTTTGCCCTGCTTGTTTGAACTGTGCGCCCTTCGCAATGCCCTCTGCTGCACCATGGTGCCCGCAGCATGGTGCCCGCAGCATGGTGCCCGCAGCATGGTGCCCGCAGCATGGTGCCCGCAGCATGGTGCCCGCAGCATGGTGCCCGCAGCCTGCACCATGGTGCCCTCTGCTGCACCATGGTGCCCGCAGCCTGCACCATGGTGCCCTCTGCTGCACCATGGTGCCCTCTGCTGCACCATGGTGCCCGCAGGGTCTACGACCTGATGAAGAACGGGGGTGACGTGCTGGCTGAAGTTGCAGCACACAAGACGCGGCTCTCGGTCCTGGCTTGGAACGCGAGCGCGTGCTTACTCGCAAGCGCTTCCACAAAAGGCACTGTCATTCGTGTGCACAGGTAAGCGCACATATTTGACGTGGGGTCATGCGTGCGTAAGAGCTAGCACGCACAACGGCCATGTTGTCTCTGGTGCACAGGCTGGTGGACAGGCAGGCGCGCAGGCTTCATCGTCTCTGAGAGGCCCCCTGTAGGCCTGCACGAGTTCACAAAAAAGGACAAGCTGTGATGTATGCTGCAGGAACTGCTCTGTGGCAGTCTTCTACATGTGCATGTGTGTGTGGGCTCAAATCATTCCAGTGGGCCCAATGCTGGATGTCATAGCTGCGACCCTGAGCGCACGCCTGTGGCTCCTCCTTGTGGAGAGGCTGGTACCTTTCACCTTGCTGGCTCGCTGACCGTCCTGCCCTAGGCATGCATGCAAGCGCCTGCAGAGAGCTGCGTCTCCCCATGTCTGGGTGTGGCTGAAGTGATCTCATGTGCACACCTTCTAGCGGCCATGTGTGGAGCAAACATCCTCAAATGGAGGCGTTTGGTACGAGTAGCACGCTGCCGCCATCCACAACCTGCCTTCCAACCCTGTTATTGTGCATGCATGTTTAATTGCTCCCAGGCTGCCTCAAGGTGCCAAGGCCTTCACCTTCCGGCGCGGTACCTACCCTGCAGCCATCCACGACCTTGCCTTCAGCCCAGACAGCGTGGACCCTCCCTTGCTGTGTGCAAGCAGCAGCCACGGCACGGTGCACGTGTTTAGGTGCGCGTGTGAGGGTAATACCAGGCACAGGGTAAGCGGCACGCACTGAGGGCATGGCCCCATCACCCGTTCTGACGTTTGTGGTGTGGGGACTTGAGCAGCAGCGCACATTACACAGCAACACATGGAAGCGCAGCTGGGCTGAGACGGAACCGCCGCTTTCCTTGCCACACCTACTTCATGGTGGCCCCGCAGGCTGGAAGATCCAAGCTGCACTGCCCTGATGTGCGGCACCATGCATGGAAGACACCCGGCGGCGGCAGCTGCCGCAAGCGCAGCCAATGGCCTTCTGGCTGCGGTGATGCAAGTGTCACCCATGACAGACACGGTGAGTGTGCACATTGTGGGCATGCTACTTGGAGGTAGAGTGCGGGCCGCTCAGTGCATTCCGCCGAGTGATTTGGAACGCGCCTTGGTGGCTGAGGGCATGCCACCGTTAGGTAACGGTCAATTTCGCCTGAGTATGGAACTGCTGCCCTTGCGATGGCCATGTCGATGGCCATGATGATTATGACGTCAACACAACGTGAGCGCAAGGCTGACAAGTTGTACCATGCAGATGCAGACGCCGCCTTGGCACGGACAAAGATTATTCCAGCAATGCCAACATCAAGCCCGCAAGCTTCTTGGCGGTGCTTTCAGAGAAGTTAGCAATGCATACTGTACCGCATGTGTTGTATCAAATGGTATTATGCCAGGTATACCCTTAACATGGTGCCATGACATGATACTTGCATGCTTTTGAATGCGTCTTCATGTAAGCATTGGGGTATAAGAAAAACCATGGATGGGTGAATAATGTCTGATCAAGATGCCAAAGAGGCTCTGTAGAGGCTAAAAGAGGCTCTACAGACGAGGGTTCGCTAAACCCTAATTAGCCATCCCTAGAAATAACCAGAGGGGTTTATCTGAGGCCCAAAATGGGTATGGTCTTAGCATGATCCCAGGGCATGGTCTTTGTGACGGGTACCTTTCCAGCTTAGCGTTAGATGGTAGCCCTGCTTGCAAGCTTTTCACAGCACTTGAGCTTGAATGGTACCCACCCGTCACTGAGACCAGGCCTAATGGGCCGCGGCGTGAACCCTACTTTTCACAGCCAGATGTCCACACCAGATCAGCCACAGCACCAAATTACATGATTTTTTTTTTTGGTGCTCTTGTGATAAACAAACATCATTGCAAAAGAATTGGAGTGAAAACACCTAGAGGTTGGTGAGATGTCAATTTTTGGTCTTGAGAAAAAGGGGTGCCAAAATGGGTCAAAATCCGACCCCCTCCAAACCTCAGTTCCAACATCCAATATCAATTTGCAACAAAATAGAAGTGTGTTAATGATGTTTTGGGTGTAAAAAGACGTGTGGTTGGGTCATGTTGAGGGCATTCATGGGCTGTTAAAGCCAAAATAGGCCAAAAACAGAGGCTGAGCACCCACCCAGGCCACCGGGGGCGTCCATTTCACCCCAAATTCTGCCAGTAGCCTAGTTATACGAAAAAAATACAATTTACATCAAAAAAGGGTCATGCCCAGACTTTTGCTCAGATAGCCCCCTCTGAGAAATAACCCTTGGATACAAGTATGATTTGCGGATGCCAATGCCGGAAGACCAAGTATTGAATGACAAGATTGCCTAACAGCTTGGTCTTTAAGGGGATTGAAGTTGCACTGTTGTTATTCAATTTGCAAAGATTTAGTGGACCAGGGTGGAAAGCTTCTCCAAAGTGAGCTCCCATGAAACGCTGTGCATTTCCCTCCTGCTTCTGCTTATTGCTGTGCGCAGGGTCAAACCACATTTCACCTGCCTTGAGATGAAGTTGGTGGTTTGTCCTCTCAAGATCGAGCCAATCCTGGACGCTAATCCTTTTGAGCACATGGTGACTTTTGCACTTCAGGTCGATCCCCCTCGGAGCATCGCCAACCTAAAGCTTCCTCCCCCGTGCCAAGGCAGCCCTGCTACTTGCCGGGTCAGGCCTGTACAATCACAACATGGGCCAAGCACGGAGGTGGGTTGGGCTGAGCTTGATGCTCATGCCATGGACAAGTTTCTTACGTCAAGTGCAGAATTTAAGCTACAGATTGAGATGGGCAGACCCTCTCAGACCCGCCTCGTTTGCTTGTACATTAATATTCAAGCGTGTTCTGCCTCCGCTGGCCTCTCTCAAAATGGCTCGTTTGCTTTCAAGTATCATGTGTAACCTTGATCAGTTGCTCGGAATCTCTCAGGATGGTTCGCTGCATCTTCCGGTGCTCTTGTGTGATGTCTGCCCAAATTAAAGTAGCTCATTCATGTCCATTGCAATTTTGCTTGCTGATACCGCAGGTGAATATTCTGGTGGCAACTCTAAATGGTCGTTTGTATGAGTACGCACTGCGTGAGCTGCAGAACCCAGAAGGGCCCAAGTGTTTCCTCGTTTCACAGCACAATTTGTTGTCAGGAATCTCTCCCACTGGGTGATCCAATTGTACACATAGAACCCTATTTATCAAGCATGGGGACCCCCCACCAATCAAACTGTGTCCACGCTGCACAACACATCAACTGTCAATGCATGGCTAGCGTACGTATGTAATGTGTCCCTGTCAGTTATACTTACACGATCGTAGTACTTTGTTGTGCTGAACATTTTCTCATTCTTCATTAGACATATATCTTACGGTTGCAGGTTTTTGTTTGAGAGACGACAGCTGAATATGATTTAATTCGTCAACAGCTGAATATGATTTAATTTTTTGTTTCGCTGACGGCTGTATTTTTCTTGTAAATTAAATCCTAGCTGCTCGGTTTATACTTTAAACATGTCTGAAATCATTCAGCCCGTTCTGCCCTGGGCCAACAGCTCGGTCACTGACCAGGTGATAGACAAGCCAGAAGCAGGAACTCATGAGGAGGATGAGCAGATCGTGGGCCTGAACCTGCAAGAGGTTGGCTTGGAGGAGGGTGGGTCAAGACCTCTGAACGACAGCTGAGGGGCTTGTGCCCACACCTCGCACTGATTGTGCCTTTGATCTCTGCACTCCCACACAGGCAAGAAGATCCAAGTCAGATGGGAGGTAGACATTACAACAGAGCATGGTGACACAGGAGAGAAGGAGACCAAGCACATGACAAAGGTAAAAGGTGTCTCCTGCCTTGATTGCGTGCAAATATAGATCCTTAAGTAAGTGATAGTTTGTAGACATGCACGGATCCTCTTGCTGGATGCTCTAGCCGATGCTCTAGCTGGCTGGTCAGAAAACCCTAGTATCTCGGAATGAAACATGCTGTTTACTGCCTCCTTTCCTCCTGCGCAGTGGTGGCCTGCTAAAGTTGGTGGGCCGGTTGACCTAGCTTGCTCGCGGCAAGGTGAAGGCACTGGGCCTGCTGCGCCTGCAGCGCCTCCCTCAGCGCAGCCGGCGTACCACCTCTTGTAAGTGTTGCTGCAGGGCTTTGCCAGAGTTAGTTTATGAACCGAATGTCTCTGTGGATTGATCCCTTAGCCCCGTCTTTAATTACTTGCAAATTTGGTGCTCAATAGGCCTGAAGATGGTGAAAAGCCTCCATGGGGTGCCCTGCAAGTTGCCGTGCAACACAGCACGCAATGCCATGCTGGCTGGCATTCTTTGCAGCAAAGCTTGTTTGCACCTCGATGCAATTTATGCTAAGCAATTTTTTGCGCATTTGTTCCCGTCCAGGTATGAGCAATTTGAGACGTTCAACGAGGAATGCTGCCGGGTCATGTTTACGTCACCACGTGGGTGTGCGCTGGGCCTGTGTCCTGTCCCTTGCAAGGGATGTGTCTTGCTGACACTTATTTAATCTCTGCGCTGCCTATATTTGACAGAGGCCATTTTCATGAGTGCACACACGTTTTTCAGGGGCTCAAAGTCAGAAGGGGACAGCAGCTGCCGCTCAGCTGTGATGTTTCGGCGGAACCATGCTGAGTGTCAGGGCATTTGCTCAGGTTTTTGTTCACTTGCACACCCGCATGACATGCTATGATTTTGCAGACTGCTTGGTGGACGTGACAGATGCCGATCAACCAAACCACTTGATCTGGCGGCATGAGGGCGACAACAAAGAATATGGCTTTGCAGGTGTGGAGGGAGGATGTGGCGGTGTTGCTGATGAGAAAACTGAGGATTTCTGGTGGCAGGGGGGCATGTGGGGATATCATCAAACACTGCTTGTGTTACACGTGCATGTGAGGCATCCTCACTGAAGATGGATGCCTGGCGTGCTGCCCAAACCATGCTCGAGTGTCCATACACTTTAATGCATCACAAACAAGACAAACAACCATAATAGCAGCACACACACAGGCATCTCACTCTGAAAAAGAGCAATCATGCTCTTGGCCAAACACAGTTTGGTTTAGGCAAGTTATTACCGGCTGCTGGCCCACTTAAAGCATGGCTTGCTGCTTATTCACACACCATGATTCATGGGTTTCTCACACAGAGCATAGCAAAACCTACACATATGCACAGATGAAGAGGAGGAGGAGGAGGAGGAGGAGATCGACGGTGATCGCTCATACACGGCAGATGAGCTGGTCGAAATGATGGCAAGCAGAAGGTGCATATGAGAATATTTTGGCCATGTCTGTGCACGTACGTGGTGTCGCGCATCTAGGAAATGTTGCACATGAGTGCCACAAGCTGCGCCTGCCTGAATGCTTTGATGACCCTTTGTCCCTAGTTTTGTGGTTGTTCGGTCCCTGCACAGTAAGCACATGTGCTTGGGCGTGTGTCTGTGTGCGTGTGCTTGCTTGTGTGCGTCCGTCTGAAAGCACCTAAAGTAGAGTAGTATAGGTGTTGAGTCACTGTGCTACAGTATGTACGTGCCGGGGAAGGGGGGGGGGGCAGCGGCAGCACATGCTTTGGCTTCTATGTTGCACATGCGGGACACTTAAAATGGGGGTGTGCTTGCATGTACGCGCGCGCGCACACTGCCTCCCCTTGACCACGCCCCCATCCACCAGCGCCCCTGCCCCGCCCCCGCCCCCTCCCCCGCACACCAATGTTGATGTTGATGCCTGTCGCACGCAATGCGGGAGGTGCGCTGTGTGCTGTGAGGGGCGCCT
>LFCJ01003795.1_pt1 | contig 11086 bp, 11 predicted proteins | sample 643141 | NCBI WGS metagenome assembly LFCJ01 (sample SAMN03766243, study PRJNA286221) | soda lake metagenome | biome: soda lake; feature: Kulunda steppe; material: water; isolation source: sample B1-Br-g2 brine of Lake Bitter-1 | place: Russia: Kulunda steppe | collected 2010-07 | reverse complement strand
GAGAGAGAGAGAGAGAGAGAGAGAGAGAGAGAGAGAGAGACGCGTGCCCTCGGCCTGTCCCTCACCGCAGGCAGAGCAGGATGCGGAGTTTGCGCGCTCCATGCATGAGAAGGAGGAGCAGGAACAGGCGCAGCAGCGCCAAGGCCTGGGGCTGTCTGAGAGCGAGGTCTCAGACGTGCTGAGCACTCAGGTGTGTGTGCATGACTTGTGTGGGTGTGGGTGTGGGTGTGCGCTTGTTTGAGGGCGTGGCTGGGTGGGTGTGGGGGTGATCGTGTGTTTGAGCACTCACATGTTTTCAAATGTGTGTTTATGTCGTTATCAGAATGATAATACAGGACAGGTACCCCTTTTTGTAGTTTGCTTTTTTCTCTGGCGTCTTCCATGATACTGTGACACATATGCCAAGAGTTGCGGTGGATCCGAAGGGTTAAGGGTTAAGGGTAAGAAGGTCAGGCTTCGAAGGATCTGATCTAGTTGCGCATGAAGGTGTTGTTTCTAGACGTGTTTGCAGCTCCCATTTTTAGAGAGATTTAAAGTCAAACACTCAGCGGCTGCCTGCACCCTAGTTTTAGATTTGAGATGCACTGAGGGTTTTGGGTATCCAGGTGCATAGGACGCCATCTCGAGCACATGGTTGACAGCAGTCTGGCGCCCGGGGTCTTGGCAGAGATTGTACAACTGCCGCTGCGGACGGTGCTGTAACCATTGGCCTCAGGAACACTTGGTATGCTCGGATGGGTGCGCAGTCCTCAGTCCTCATCCAACGCAGATGTGGAGCTGGAGCAGTGGGAGGGTGAGGTAGGCACGGTGCGCCTGGCCACAGGATGGCGCGCGCCCAACTGCCCACCCTTTTGTGCCCTGCCCAGCTGCCTCCTCCAACCCCGTGGTGCCCGCCACAGTTCTCTGCTTTGCATGCCCTGGTCACCTCCCTCCCTGCGTCCCTGCGGTGGTGTGCTCTGTGCAGGACAAGCCACAGAAGCGGGGCAGTAGCCGAGCAGGGCAGGGCAAGAGCAAGGGCGGCGGAGGCAGTAGCTCTGCCAGCCTGGGCCCGAGCCCCCCCAACGGCCTGATGCCGGGCAACAGGTACGTGCGCGAGAAAGGGTGTGTGCGTGCTTGCGTGTGTGTGTGTGTGTAGGTGGGTGTGCGTGTGCATGCGCGTGTGAGTGTGTGTATGTGTGTGTGCAGGGGGGCCATGGTTGGGGTGTGTGCATGTGTGCATGTGTTTGTACTGAGGGAGGGAAGGGGGCAGGGGGTGGGGAGGCGCTCTTAATCTGGACTGCCCCACAGGCCTTGCCTGCGGCAGTCTTTGTGTTAGATTTATTTGGATCCCTGGATTGAATTGAACCCTATTGAACCCCGACTGCTTAAGGTACAAAGCTGGATCAGGTCAAGCTGTTGGGTCTGATGCATTACGCGGCTTCTGGAGCAGATATGCCCTCCAATGGATTGCTGCAAAGGGTGGATACAAAGGATAAGATGTGCATATAAGATGAGCATGTTTTTTCCTTCTTGTTGTGTGTCCTTAGAAGCCATGCTGAACGGTGCTCATGGAGCATGGGGGCTGCGCCTGCCACAAATGGTGGCACAAGCATGGACCTGGGGCGGCTGATGGCGAGAAGCAAGTAGGAGTGTAAGCTTTGGAGGGGGTGCGTGGCCAAGGGCAGGTGGGGCTTCCAGGGCCACCACCTGCGGCCGCGCTCGTGACTGGCCCACCGCACCCGCGCCACACAAATCGATGGACATATGAGGGCCACACAAATCGATGGGCATATGAGGGCCACACAAATCGATGGGCATATGAGGGCCACACAAATCGATGGGCGTACGAGCACGTCCGCACATTTGCTGTTGCTGCTCTCACTTTTGTTTCCCTTGCCAAGTGGCTGTGCCTCTGCCCTGCCCCGCAGCACTTCGGGCGAGGTGGACGCATGGCGCGCGCGGGCTGCAAAGCGCGCGTCAGGCGCGGCACTGCAGCACTCCTCGGATGTGCTCGCAGGGCTGGAGCTGCAGCAGCAGGTGTGTGTGGGTGTGTGGGTGTGGATGAGTGTGTCTGGGTGGTTGTGTTTGTGTGGCTCTGAGTGGGTGAGTGTGTGTGTGTGTGAACGTGTGTGCGCGTGCACATGTGCGCACCCAAGCGGCGGTCTTGCTGCTGTGGCTTTATGGCCGTGCTTGCCTCTCATATTACAGCCCTCACATCATTATGATCATCATCATCGTCCGCTTGTTGTCACGCCTGAGCCTTCAAGCATGTGCACTTATGCCCTCCGTACCCTGCTGCTGTTACTGACGCTCTTTCGACTCCCCTCTGCTGCACACCCCCACACTTTTCCCCATTTGGAGCCTCCTCTCCATTAGAAGCCCCCTGGGGCTAAGCTGCCAGCACCCATGAGGAGCCCTTGGCCATGACTTGATTCTGGGCCCTGCCACTCATTCTGTGCCCTCCTGCTGCCTCGCGAACTCAGATGCAGACGCGGGCGATTTGACCCACAACGTCATGCGGCTGACAGCCCACCCCTTGCATGCCTGTGCACATTGGGCGCTGCCCATCCGCCCATTCTGACCCTCTGCTGGACCACCACTGTCTCCTGCCCTACTCCATGAACCACCACTGTCTCCTGTTTTACTCCATGAACCACCACTGACCCAGTTGCTGCTGCTGCTGCTGCTGCTGCTGCTGCTGCTGCTGCTGCTGCTGCAGCTGCAGCTGGCACAGGCTGGGCGCACGCGTGGTGGCAGCACGCTCGTGTGCCCTGGGCTGTGCGTGGACGTGGAGCAAGAGCGGGGGGTGTGGCAGGAGGTGGAGGCCAACCGCAGCGCGCGCCGCGCAGACATCCTGGCCAAGTGCGTGCACGAGCCTGGGCGTGCGCTGGGTTGTTTTGGGGGAAGGCTGTTGCCTTTGTATGCGTTCGCACGTGTGCCGACGCTGGCCAAGTGCGCGCTCAGGCACTGGCGCACGTGCTTGCGTGCACTTGTGTCTGAGTTGATTTTAGGGGGTTGCTTTTGGGGGAAGGCTGTTGGCTTGTATGGGCATGGATGTGTGAGCCGCCCCTGGCCAAGCGTGTGTGTGCGTGCGTGCATTTGCTGGTGGCAGGCAGCCAGGCGTGCGTGCCTACCAGAGTATGCAAATGTTGGTGGGGAAAAGGGGAGGGGTGGTGGTGCAGGCACTCGGGGCATCGGGGTTAGCGGATGGTGCCATCAAGGTGGCCTGGTCTGGCAAGCAAAACACTCCACGAGGGCATCCTTTTGGTTTGTGTGAATAAGCGTAAGTGTGTGTCTCTTGCAGGTGTTTGTGTGTCCATGCATGCGTGCAGGTACATTGTTGCATGTGTCTGTGGAGGGCTGTCCTCACTGATGCGTGATTGAGGTGTGCAGGGGTGTGTGCTGGCGTGTGTGCAGGTGGTTTGGCACGGATGTGGACAGGGGTGTGTGCTGGCGTGTGTGCAGGTGGTTTGGCACGGATGTGGACAGGGGTCTCCTCGTGGACGTGGCCAACAACTGTGGCGGGAATCTGGATCACGCGCGCCATCAGCTGAGGTGAGGCTGCTGTGGCGCGAGCGCACGCATAAATGCACATGCTTGTAAGGGCACACGCGCGCTCAGGCACATGCGCTAGCCCACGCACACACACCCACGCGCGCGCACATAAATACGCCTTCCCCGTGGATGTACATGCCCCCCAACACACGCACACACGCACGCATGTACACGCCCCCCCACCCCCCGTCCACACATACGCTTGCACGCACGCATACACACACCCTGCCACGCACGCGCGCAAGGATATGCCCCTTACGCGCAGGCATGCACCCCAACACACATGCTTGCGTACACACGTGCACACACTATTGCATGCGCGCGCGCAGGGCACTGGGGCTGCAGGAGGTGGAGCAGCCCACCCCCACCCCTGCCTTCCACCTCCCTGCCCTCAGCTCCACCACCCAGCTGCAACATCACCAGCGCCTGCGCCCGGACCAGCAGCGTGTAGGCGGCTGCGCAATGTTTGATCGCGCCCAGTTCGACCGCGCCGCGGCAGTGGCAAATGGGAGCCTGGCGGCCGCGGCAGCTGTGCGGGGGCGACAGGTGACAGCTGCTGCAGACGACTGCAGCTCCGAGGGCGACAGCGGCAGCAGCGCGGTGAGGCCCCTCATCCTTTTCCTGTGTGCAATTTCGTGGCGCGAGCGTGTGCCCTGGTTGCTGAGCGCGGCACTGGTGCGTAAGTAAGAGCCACATGGAGCTCTTCCGCCCAGCACATGCCTTGCGCTTTGCAAGAGCCTCTGGGTGCAGGTGTGACTTCCCGGCGGCGTGCCCATCAATATATAGAGTCATCAGAAGCGCATGCTACCCCCTGAGTATCCCATGTGGCTCTTGTCTAGCGCGCTTGCCAGCCACCCCCACACCCATGTGGCTCTTGTCTGGCGCGCTTGCCAGCCACCCACACATCCGGCTGCCGCCTTGTGCTTGCACACCTTGGCACGCACACTAGCACTTCACGCTCCCTTGGTGTGTGTATCTGTGTGTGTGCGCACGTATACGTGCTCGTGTGTGCGCATGTATGCATGTTTGTGCGCTTGCCTGACCCGCGCTCCCTCTTGCAGGGCGAGCGCTGTGCGGCGGAGGAGGGTGAGGCAGACCTAGACGCCGCATTTGAGCGAGAATGGGCGGCCATGCTCGCAGGCGGCGCCCCCTGCAGCAAGGACGACATGCATGCCAGGTGCGCCGGCGTGCGCATCACTCACGTGCATGCATCACTGCGTTCCTGTGCACATGTATGCTAGTACGCCTGATTTGCTCGCGTGCTGACGCTTCTGTGCACACGCACGCGTGTGCACAAACACAACACACGCATCTACGACACACAAACACACATGCACACAAACACACACGTGCGCGCGCAGACATGCACAGCACACTACACAGTAAGCATGAACACAGATATGTTCCCGCACTTGCGCCTGAGGCAATCGCTGCTACTCCTGTGTGGGTGGATGCACCTTGTCGCAGGACGGAGGTCATGTACCGCGTGCAGCGAGCGGAGGCTGACCGCCTGCACGCGCTGCGCCGCAGCGCACAGGCCGCGGCGCAGCGCGCAGACCGCAAGGGGCAGGCACACAAGGCGCTGGAGATGTGGCAGCACGTGGAGCACCTGAAGGTGTGTGCTTGCGCGGGTGGAGTGCAAGTGGTAGGCCGCAAAAGGGGCGTGCGCGCGGCGAGGCGCTAGGCATGTGGGGCCTATTGAGGGGTGTGGTGAGCTTGCTGCTGTGCGACCTTGGTCCATATGACGTCTGTGGAAGGTTTGGGGGAGGGGTAGCGCATGTAACATATGCACTCCCCCATGCCCCTGTCACACAGCGCCTGCTGGGCGCGGCGCAGAGCACTCCTTTCCCACAAGTGCCCATGGGCGCGCACCCCCACGCACACGCACCTATTGACACACTATGCAAACACACACACACGCATGCTTGCGGTCCTCGCAGGCCAAGTGCTGCGCTGCGTCAGCCCTGGCGGCAGAGAAGCTGCATGCGTGGCGAAATGCATCACGCGTGTCGCACTTGGAGTGGGACTTCCACTGCTTGCACGTGGATGAGGCACTGCCCATGCTGCAGCGCAATATTGAGGCGGCAACCATCCTGCCAGGTGTGCAAGCCGCAGGAGCTCCTCCTGCAAGACTGGGTGTGTAAGGTAGCGGGGGCGCACGCGCCTGCGCGTATGGGTGCGAGCTCCTTTCCCTCCCTCCTCTCAACAAGGCACAAGCACAAAGCATGTGCTGGGTGGGTTGCCTGCGTGGAGGGGCAAGCGTCGACCCCGGGCCCGAGGCGTTATGTGCAAGTACGCATAGGAGCACCACGCACGCTCCTTCTCACCCCTTCCCGCACTCAATTTTGTCACCAAAACACAACAGCACACAAATTTGGCACCAGAGTCCACGCAGGGGCGGGGGGATGGGGCGCCAGCAGGGACTGGATGTCTGCCTGAGTGCACCGTGCGCTTAGCCGCGACCACTGGAGAAGTGCTCGCAAACTGCACTTTCCAGGCATCCTTCCCTTGTGCTCCAATGGCATATGCTTTCACAGAAATATAGCTGGTGCAGAAATGGGAACTGCCGGTACCAATTGCGCCAGTTGTTGGTGTTGTGCGCAGCGCTAAGCCGATTGCTTGCTGCAAAATACAAAACATGCGCTTGAGCGCATGCATCGTCCCTGCCTCTTCCCAGCCGCGCAGAACAATGCCCATCACGTTTCTTGCCGGCAAGGTGTGTCTCTCGCCTTGGTGCTATATCAGGCGTGCATTTCCTCCTCCCTGATGCTTGCAGAGCAGTGGGTGCCTCGGTGCTGTGCCTGTGCTTGAGCTGAGTCCTGAGGCGCGCCTGTATCGTGCATGCAGGACGCAAGGAGGTGCGCGTCATCACGGGGCGCGGCGTGCACAGCGACGGCGAGCCCAAACTGTTGAGCGCTGTGAGGGAGTGGCTGACCAAGCAGGGGCTCCTGTTTTATGAGCACACAGGCTATTTTACAGTTATGATTGATCCTGTTAACCCAGCGCTGGCCTCACAAACGCATGGCGGTCGCAGTGATGGTGCAAGCACGTCGGCCGGGTAATGATGAAGGATGCTTGTTTCATGTAGGCTGCGCATGAGGAAATGTGCTTGTTGGCCTGTGCTAGACTGGCAGGCCTGCCTGAACAAGTGAGAATGGTGGATTCACGCGCAAAGACAGTTTGTGCACTCAGGTATCGTCTCCTCTAAGCTAGGCCCTTAATAGATATGTCGCATACCCGTGCAGTGGTTGCACATTGAGTGCTTGAAGAATGAAGTCTAGTCACTCATGCAGAAATTGTGCGGATGGTCCAGCTAGCAAGTACTATTTTATTCCTTCACGCAAGTGAACGGAACCTGGCGAGTGGCCTTCGTGGCTGCTCGTCATGGAAAGGCAAACTCACGCAAACAGGGGTTACCTTGTTGGCGTAGTCTTTCTTCCTTTCCTTCTATCTAGCTAGCAGCTAAAAAGGCACACCCACTCCGCCAACTTTTTTATGGTCATCCCTCTGAGACGGCCTAAGTTTACAAGCTGGGGTTCACTGCCAGCCAGGTCGTAAGGCTAACAGTTAAGACTGCCTAATTGACCAAGGTTAAAGTTATATTGACTAAGATGCTTTAAATTCAATGATGGAGTAGGTAGGTGACACCTGGCAGGTGGATAACCTGTAACCTAAACGCACCTAGTTCATGTGGGCCGTAAAATGACCCACATGAACGTAAGTTATACTGATACGCGTCCACGAGAGCGCAGCATCAAGCTCCACTTATTATCAATGGTGCACCCTCCCTACAGAGAGGCCCATGGTCAGGCGTTCGCCACACGTCCTTCCCAGATACATGTTTCTTATCCTTCCCCAGGATGTTATCCGCAGCGTGGCACGCTTCAGACTTCGTGCCCACCCTACGACTTGAAACATGACCTGGATTCAGAACACCTCCCCTGCTTGTGACCGAGGAGCTGCAGGGGAGGCAGCAGGAGCAGCAGCAGCAGCAACCAAGGGAGCAGCAGCAGCAGCAGCAGTGGCGGCAGCAGCAGCAACAGCAACCGCAATTAGAGTAAAAAAGCAACAAGAGCAATGATGCCGCAGGCTGACAGCACTAACGCCAACAAAAAGAGGAAGGCGACCGGGACTCCCCTGGCACAGGACCGTGGAAGTCCATCAAGACCAGACAATCTCCAAGATCAAGCTTGTGGAATGGCTCGTAAACGTGCGAGCACTCTGGCGGCTGGTTGATTCAATCAAGTACTACTAGTACTTCAAGTTGAAGTAGCTAGTCAGCGAGCCTTGCTTTTTTTGATCTCTTCAAGTTATGAAGTTCAGAGGTTATCCTTTGCCTTGATCTCGCCCTTGCGTCCTTGTGAACTGTATTCGAACATCTTCCAGTTTGGAGACAGCAAGACAATCGTTACATCATTCATGCTTTAAACTTTAAACTTTAATAAAAATTGCGTTGGCAGTGAGAATACTCCCAGCATTAAACTAGGGAAAGGAAAACCATGATGACATAACCACAGATGGCATCTGTGACAAAGTAAGTTAACTATTGTTTTAAATTTAGTTGCTCATGGAAATGCACAGCATCCATACTTATGTAGGTGGATACACCACTAGAGCCCCCCTCTTAGATTTGGTACCCAGAGATGATGAAATTCGAGCGACTTGATCAGATACAGCGTGACACCACATTAAAATTCATCTAAGTACAAAACATTGACGTACCTACTTTCATCCAGTCAAATGTGGGGCTCATTGATTGCAGATCTGGCAACAGATGCTCTCAGCACAGGAAGACCCATATCAACCTAGGGCGGGGTAGTGCCTCTATATTACTTGCAGGCCAAACACATTTGTGTCATGTAAGGTGTGTGTGTGTATGTAAGTTAGGTGCGATATAACAACAAATCATCTGCTTGCTACATGCTACAGATAGCAATAAGCATGTACGGTCCGCCCATCTCCCAAGGCTCCCCAATTATAGACACATGATCCCATGACCGCATGTAGTATGTAATAAGCCAAACAGACAAAGACACCTTGATTCCCTGAATACTAAGCCCACATTATGCACCACCTCTATGGCACCAAGTCCGGCTAAGTAGGTGATCTGCACCTCTTCCTGCTGTCAGGTTTAGTCAATTATTTGTGCTCGTCTTTCCCAAAGAGGTAGCCCTCAATGTGAGCAAGGGAGTTGAATGCCTGTTGGCAACAACACACCCAGCTACACATGAGTAATTTAACAGCTCACTGCTGCTTTTTGGGGGCCTGCCTTCGCAAGGCTGGTAACGCAGGATCGTAGTGCCCGCAAGTGACGCAGAAAGTCTGAGATGGGTGGCTGAGCGGGTACCTGCACATGCCGTCGCAAGCACAACAGCAGTGAACGCGTGTGCAATTTAGCAGCTTACAAGCTGCAACAAGTGCAGTGGTGAGAGCATGTCAAGCCAATAGGCACGTGCAGCAGTGATCTCAGAGCGGACCACAGCACAGAGTGCACCGCAAGCCTTCCAACAAGAGAATAGCCATCAGGGGAGGGGCGGACTGGCAGCAGGTGCTGCTGCAAGAGCACATTTCCGAGGCCGAGGCCGAGGCCCTCATATCTCCGCGTCCTTCCCTCGTGCAGCAAAAGGGAGGGGCACAGGACATTGGATTCGGAGTGTCACCCTGGACCCTGGACTTCAAAAGAAAGTGGGACCCCTGGACTTGAGAAAGAACGAAAGGTAAGCCCGAGGAATCGCCTCGACTCTGAAGCTTGGACTTATCAGACAGAGGAACCCCTGCGGATTCTTGAGACAAACCGGACCCACCTGCAGGCAGGGCACGCGAGGGGGCCGTCTCGAGGCTTGCCTGGGACCTCACCTCTTGGGAACACCGACCTGCAACAGCCACATGCAGCACAAAGCGTGGCGCAAAAGCATGAGGTCCACATGGGTGAGTGGCCCAGGCCTTGAGTATGAGCATGAGTGAGGCACACAGAGGCATTCCTCTCTTGAGGCAGGGGTCAAACGCAGATCGCACTGACCAGGGCAGCAAGTGAGGATGTTGGCAAAAACCATGGATTTGAGGGAGCATATGGGCCAGCCCTCTCAACCTGCAAGTGGAGCCTGTTGCGCATGTACCGGGTGTAGGGTGTGTGACCTCAAACATGACCTGCTACTGATATCTCACACTTTTGCACAGTATCTACGGATATGTGTGACCTCATCCTGCTTCTCACAATCCTGCACGTCATCGTTGGATGCCGGCACACAAAGGAGAGGCATGGGCTGCACCTGAGAAAATCCGCAGGTGCTTGTGGATGCCCGGTTCATGCAGTTTGAGCCGCTATGCCACTGCAATGCCTTGCAGGATATGGCTGCGCGCGCCCGCAACATGTATACCTGCGGCATATGCGGCCTCATAGCAAGGACCCGCAGCATGCACCCACACGGCATCTGATCTACAGCATGCAATAAGGGAGTCTGAGCCGGAGCGGCAGAGTCTTGCTTACGTGTGGGAGACTGTGGTCGTGATCGGCTATGTTTAGGGTTGCTGGTAACAGTACACACACAGTATACTGGCCATAATGCGTGCTGACTTACTTAAGTGTACGGGGCATTCACACAGTATTCAGCAGCCCTAGCTATGTTATCTCTGCTACCATATAGGGCAGACCACAGAAGCGCCATGATGCGCAGAAAAGGTGTTGGTGTGCACCATGCCAGGAGCAAGCACCCCATGGGAGCCTTGCCAGCACTTCATAAGCGCAGGTGGAAGGGGAGCGAGTGGAAGCTTGGCCTCTTGCTGCATCTAGCTCACATTGATGCCTGCATTGGCCGGTTGGGCCGTTGCAACGCAATGCAGTGCACTCACAGCCCGCTCTCGGCGGAAGCCCAAGTTTGGATGAAAGATGCAGGTTTTGATGTGGCAGGCACACTTAGCACAGGAACACAGAAGTGCTACTCTAGGGATGCGCGCTGGGCCCACCAAAAGGAGTCACAGCACTCACATGAATGTCCGGAAGTAGAACAGGTGCTCCTTGTCCCGGATCACTACCCCGTGGTCCGCTTTGGCTGCGGCCACCTCTGCCTGGAACGCGCCATCACTGACGAGGGAGTCAAAGAAGTGGGGCTTGGAGAGCTCCGTCGTGCCACACCCTACCTGCGCACTCAAGTGCCACACACCAAACCTGTCACACAGCGCATGCGCTGGCCACTCAGCAAGCACGTGGCTCGAGAGGCACTGGTAGAGTGGTGAGGCACAAGGGGGTGATGGACTGCGACTCTACCACAGAGACCGAGGCATCATAGGTGCCGTGGCACCCAAGGAGAGGGTGCACGCTGCTGAGATATGGATGCGCATGCCTCCACAGACGCGCATGCCTCCACAGATGCCTCCGCGCGGCTGAGACACAGATGCGTATGAATTCCAGAGGCACTTCATTGTTTTTGGGCACTGAGGCTCCACAGGCGCAAGGACATCAACAGAGCAGAGGTGGCGGCTGGCTGCCGTGTACGCGCTAGTCAGGCAGTGGCTGGCTGTCGTGCACGTCCTGGTCAAGCGTCCCTACTACCTT
>LFCJ01003794.1_pt1 | contig 11086 bp, 13 predicted proteins | sample 643141 | NCBI WGS metagenome assembly LFCJ01 (sample SAMN03766243, study PRJNA286221) | soda lake metagenome | biome: soda lake; feature: Kulunda steppe; material: water; isolation source: sample B1-Br-g2 brine of Lake Bitter-1 | place: Russia: Kulunda steppe | collected 2010-07 | reverse complement strand
GTGCGTGTCCGTCCAGGGGGGGGGGTAAGCAGGGGGGGGTAAGCTTTTTTAAGAGTTTGTTTGAGCAGCATGGCGCCAAACATGGCCAAACAGGCCAGACCTACCTCTATGGCTTCGTTGTTGTTGGGGAGCAGCGTCTCCAGCAGCGCACTGAGATTGGTGGTACCTGAGAGGGGCGGTCAGGCGCATGCGTACAAGCGTATGTGAGGGCGGTCAGGAGCACGCATGTTGAGCACGAGCGAGGGCGGTCAGGAGCGCACATGCAAGCATGAGTGAGGGTGGTCAGAGGCCGGCACACCAATAGGAAGTGGTATGGCCGCAGGCTGGGGCTGCCCCCAAAACAGATCCGGCCAAGCACCCCACCACCCGCCGGTGTAGGGATGCACGTATGCTGTGGCTCTCGCGCGGGCGCTCCCGCGCAGGCGCCTCGGCCAAGAGCAGGCACGCAGTGCTCACCGCTGTTGCTGCGCTTGGAGCATCTGGAGGTGCGGGTGCTCAGCGGTGGCTGCGAGGCCAGTGCGCCCCAGTAGTGCTTGCTGGGGATGTTCTGGAACAGCACGCTGCCGTTCAGCTCCACCAGGGTGGCGATCACGGGCACCTGAGCAGCAGGGGCGGGCGGGCAGCATGCGGGCTGAGCCTGGAAGCCCCCACATGAGCAGCGCGCGCCATGCTTGGCGCTCTTGCAGCGCACGGCTGCACCCTGGGCCCTGAACCGCCAGGACCCTCCAATGTGACAACAGGCATGCCTGTGGCTATGCCCCCAGTGTGAGTGCCTGTGGCTGTGCCCCCTGTGTAAGTGCCTGTGGCTGTGCCCCCTGTGTGAGTGCCTGTGGCTGTGCCCCCTGTGCGAGTGCCTGAGGCTGTACCCCCTGTGCGAGTGCCTGTGGCTATGCCCCCTGTGTGAGTGCCTGTGGGCTATGCCCCCTGTGCGAGTGCCTGTGGCTATGCCCTATGTGTGAGTGGTTGTGCAGTGGCTTGCAGGGCTTGATGCAGTGGATGCCTGCTTGTCTGCCTGACTCACTGGCAGGCAGGTGACACAAGCCACACACCCACGGCCTGCCCACTATGACAACTGGCTGCCATCTACAAGAGCTGGAGCGTGAGGCGCTGCCACACCAATAAAAAACTGGCACAGGCACCAGCACTGACGCAGGCAAGCCAACGCTCACCACAACAAGCCGCCACAGCGTGCCAGCCCTCCCCGATTGCAGCGCGCATGTGCGGGCTCTGCACCTCTTTCCCCCCCCGAAATGAATGAGGGGACAACGGCACTAGACCAGCAGACTCAAGCTTGCCCGGCGGGGCGAGCAAGCAGCCTCAGGTGCATGTGTCACAATTGCAGCAGGCAGTCCTGTGTGCGGGGGGGGGCCTGTGGTCAGCAAGGCATACCACAGCCCGGGTGCCCTCATCTTCGCAGCACACAGCAGACGTGCCTGTGCAACTCCTCGCACATGATTGTGCCCCATGCCGACGCAGGGCAGAGTGCTGCAGAGGCTGCACACCCCCGCCCTACGTGCGTGCTGCGCACCTCGTCGATGACCGCCAAAGCCCTCAGCAGGTTGGAGGCCAAGGCCCTTGACGTCCAGGACCCCGCTGATGGAAGGTCCCACTGAGACTCCGTGGACTTCCGGCTGCTTTGAAGGGACTGCGCAGGCAGCAGCAGCAGCAGCAGCAGCATTCCCAGCCATGTCTGGATGTAAGAGCGTGCGCACTGCAGGTGCCTTGGCACGCGCGAACCTCCACACAGGCAAATCACGGTCATGAAAGGGGCGCACCTTGCATGGGCATTTCACCTGCTGCAAGCTCTGCGGCAATCGCAGGCAGTGTTACAGATAACGACCGGGCAGCTGCATGCAAGGTGCACCCTTTACACAGGGGCAGCACAAGGAAACAGCAGCCTCGGCAGCGGCGCATCAAACAGATGACCTAGTGCCGCACCCTTGGCCTTGAGTCCTGGCGACCAAGCAGAGGTCCGCACTTCTCTGCTTGCCCTGGAGGTATCACACCTGCGCACCAGTGAACCACAGCGTCTACAAACCCACGTGAACCACAGCTGTGTTTGGAAAGGTTTAAAGCACAGGGTGCTCAACTAGCATGCTTGTGATCCACACCAGTGCTGTGCCCAAGACAGCGAGCCACACCAGTGCTGTGCCCACGACGGCAAGCCACACCAGTGCTGTGCCCAGGACAGCAGTCCACAACAGTGCCGTGCCCAGGACAGCGAGCCAGCGGGCACAGGCGCAGCATGCTTGCAGTGATGCTGCGTGGCGGGTCTTTAGCAGCACCATGCGTAGGCTGCTTACATTGATACATTTTGTTTGAGCATCTTGTAGAGAACCAACAAAGAGTCAGACCTTAGTCAAAGCTCTCCATTCATGGGCTGAAAGCCACCATCACCATTCACCCGTACGAACACTGACGCCATAACCGACAACACCAGCATCAGCAGCATCTACATCGGCACCATGACCACTGCATTGAACACCCACACACGCTCAAGCACACAAGCAGCACCCAAGCAGCATGCGTCCCAACCAGGCTGGTGCGTGTCATTGCCGGCCCCCTCACATTTTTCCCGCCATCAAAGTCCATCACGCCCCTGCTCCTACCAGTTAGCAACGGTGCATCGGGCACGGGCTCCTTTGCATTGCCTGGCCGCAACTCTGGGGCAACTAGCCCACCATGTGCAGGTTGCCGAAGATGCGCAGTATCCCAGGTGGCGGAAGCGGCAGCTGCACCAGCCCCAGCCAGGGGAAGCCGCTGATGCGGCGCTGCGGGCGGAGGGCTGCTGAGAGGCGAGCCGGGCACAAGTCCCGGGGCAGGAGCAGCGCCTGCAATGTAAAGGATGGCGTAGCAACCACTCTGCTTTGCGCACCATCACCTGCCTGTCCAGCAGGAGATGCACTGGGTCTAGGAGTCGAGGGGGGGGAGGTAGTGCTAGATGTGAGGTCGTGAGATCAGCAGGCGCAGGCAGTGGGTTCCACGTCAGGGATGTGTCCTTTGGGCTATGGGCTCGCAGCGTGACATAAAGAGGCACCGGGTGTTGCTTGGCGGGAGAGGGCAACATGAGGAGCAGCGGAGGAGGGACCAAGATGACATGGAGAGAAGGCCAACAGATTACAAAGGTCGCGTGGGCCGGGTTTGGCCCTAAGGGAATGCTTAGTAATAGTGGAAAAACTCGTGGAGTTGCTCGGGGGCTTCAGGGCATGGTCTAGACCCGAGTGCTGGGAGCAGAACACTGCGTGCCAGCTTGACTGACAAGTCTGTACCGCTCCTCACACATGTTGCACTCATGATGACGCAGGGCAGTGTGCTTGCAGAGGTCTCCATCATTGTACGACTTGCATAGAACATGCTGAGGCATGACAGCATGCTTGCAAAGGCCTCCATTGTTATTCAGCTTGGGTAAACACAGGTTGTAGAGCATCAGCACCACAGGCGCAACCTGATGGCTGACATGCTTTGGATATTGGTAGACAGTGCTCCAAATCTCATGCACAGGCAACTCAAGTACAGCACTCTGCCATCTCTGCTGCCAAAAGGAGAATACATTAAGGACCTGTACCAGCTTTAACATTGGCTGATTGCTCTGTTAAAAGCCTCACAAGTCCCAAAAGAATTAAGCAAAAGAGTGTGTTTGACGGGAAGCAGAGGAGAGGGGATCCAGCAAACCTGTTGGGGACGTCATAGGTTGGGTCAATCGTCTCAACGATGCCTGCTGGAACTGGGCTACGTGGCTGCTCTTTCTTTGACTGGCTATAACATCCAAGCTGACACGACCTCCCTGTAGTTGTGCGGATGTGTGTCATGCACACGGGCACAGTGCATTGTCATAGAATTATGCCTGTAAAGAGGCTTACAAAATATGCATAGTGTGCAAGTGCTTAGGCGTGTGAGTGTGTGTGCTCGCGCCAGTATGTGTGTAAGTATGTGTGGGCGTGCATGCATGCGTGTGTGTATGCATACGTGCATGCGAGCGTGCGTCCGCATGTATGTGTGTGTGCATGTGTATGTGTGCATGCTTGTGTGCATGCATGTGCGTGCGTGCATATGCCTGCGTGTGCGTGTTTGTGTGTGTGTATGTGTGTGTATATATATATATATATATATATAGATATGCGTGTGCGCACGGTCGCTTGTGCGTGCATGCGCGTGTATGTCCGCAGCAGCGCACCATGCCAACGCCTGGGGCCATGCTGCCTGCCACAGCTGCTGTATCTGGCCTTGTGTTGCCCATGGGCCCAGTCAGCAGCGGCGCCCCACCCTGCAGCATGATGCGCATGCTGTCTCGGAAGCGCATGCGCGGCACCTGCGCCTGCGCCCGGGGCGAGGCAGCAGAGGCTGCTACACGGTGGGCGGGCATGGACACACCCTCTGTTGGTTTGGGATGCCCCACTTGAGCTGGTGGTGGTGAGGGGAACGGGAGGAGGCTACCCTCTTGCTGCGCGCCAGCTGCCTGGCACGAAGCTGCAGCTGCAGCAGCAGTGCAGCGGCCGGCTTCAAGCTGCAGATGTGGCCTGGAGCCCAGGTTGGTGGGCTTGAGTGTTGGGGCTCCATGAGACGCCTGCAGCACACACCCAAACTCCTGCTGCTGCTGCTGCTGCTGCTGCTGCTGCTGCTGCTGCTGCTGCCGCCTGCCTGGTAGTGTTGGGATGGTGCACGAGGTCTCCAGGCCCACCGCTGAGTGCTCCAGCACCAGAATGGGCATGAGCGCTCCGCCTGGAGCCATGCAGTATGCGGCACTGACCGCGGCAACAAGGCCGCCTCCACACTGCGCCAGCTTTGGAGGGTGCGCTGCCAAGCTGTCAGCCGCAGTGCCACTGGCTGCTCTGCCTGCACCCTCTGCACTTGCCGCTGCTGCCGCTGCTGCTGCTGCTGCTGCTGCTGCTGCTGAGGAAGCCGCACTCCGAGCCCCAGCCGGCAAAGAAGGGGGACTTGGATGGGCCACGGCAGCAGTGGTGGCGCAGTGAAGTGTGTGTATTGCAAGGTCTGAGCATGCTGCAGCCAAGCTGATTAGGGCCGGGTCCTTCTCAGGGCCGGGTGGGTGGCCCAGAATTAAGCTGGGCTTAAAACTGAGCTGCTGGGCAAGCAGGCTTGCACAATCGCTGGGAGTTGGTGCGCAGCCTAGCAGCTGGGCAGCTGCGGGGTTGATGGCAACCGGCTGGAGGAACAGAGGGGGGTTTCCTGCGTCCGGCTGCAGCACGGCCGTGCTGCCTGGGGCGCTTGCTGGCAGAGGGGATCCCTGGGCTGCCTCCTGACGCGCCCAGTACTTGGCCACAGCTGTGTTTGCATCATGTGCTTCAGTCCGCGCGCCGTCAACGGGGACCAGGCATGGCAAGATGCTCTCCAAGAGTAGTGGGTGCAGGTCTGCGAGCTGCTGCATGACCCATACTCTTAGCACAAGCTGTGGACGCAGGCTGCTTTCTTTGTCCTCAGTTGGCCCCCTGCACAGCACTTCCAATCCCAGCCTCTGGGCAACGGCTGGCAGGTCCGGAAGGCTCGTCTTCCCGAGTGACAGGACTTCCAGGCGAGGAGCAGGTTCAGGCTGTGCGCCATGAGAGGCGCCACGCTTCAGAACTTGTAGACTGGCTGACTGCAGGCATGAATGAATGTATCAGAAGGATACGTTTAAGGCACCTGACGCCACAAACAGGGCTTGCACACCTTCGTGGGCCCAGACTAACTCACCTTGAGCCTCTGCGGGAGGGTAAACGAGCTCGCGGACCTTTCGCCGCGTGCAACATGCGAGCTCTCGAGCCAAGGAGTCGAGACCTTGGGCTGACTCGGGGACTCCTCGTCACTTGCGTCGTATTTTGCTGCAGCCCGCCAGCAGCATGACATTTCCAGCTATTAACAAGGGCCTGTTGCAGCAGCGTTAGGTCCCATGTCCAACTCCAAGGTTTCTGAAACTGCTATACAACCCACTACGGGGACTAATATGTAGTCATGCTGACTTCAACTTGGCGTCCCCTAATTTTTTTTCTTGAGAGTTTGCAGGGCGTGTACGTACGACACCTTCGTGCAGGACATCGCAGTTGCTCTGCAGCGTGAGCGTCGTCTGGGTAGATACTTCCAATGAGAGCACAGTAGCATGCTTTGCTGCCTCGGAAAGAAGCCGAGGGCGAAGCAGGTTCACAAAGATAACCGTCAGCCTCAGGAACCGCAGGTGCGTCAGACGCTCCGTTGTTCGAATGGATGAAATACCCACCTTGCATGATTGGACTAAAGTGTGCATCCTGCCCCCTGCTCCCTGTGGATTCAGGATGTGCGACTACAAAGTACCAAAGCAGATTCAGGGCCTCAGTGGAGTGGAGCGTTGCATGGTGCCAGCATTTCAGAGCGTACATTTGTGGGGTTGGAGAAGCTTGCTAGCAGATCCACCCCTTTGTGTATCAGTTTAGAGAAGCTTGGCCGCATCGCTGCGCCCCCCCTGGTAGCCTTGCGTGTCTGGTGCTCGGGGCAGCTCGCGGACGTACACCCACGAGTCCTGGACAGCATATTGCCATTCTTAGTCCCTGTTGACAGCATGCCAGGCGCAGGGAGCCCCACTCTGTTCCTCCAGCCGGTTGCCATCAACCCTGCAGCTGCCCAGCTGCTAGGCTGCGCGCCAACTCCCAGCGAGTACGCAGGCCTGCTTGCCCAGCAGCTCCGTTTCAAGCCCAGCTTAATTCTAGGCCAGCCACCTAGCCCTGAGCAGGAGCTAGCCCACTCCAGCCTGGCTGCAGTGTGCTTGGACCTGGCAACAAGCACGCTTCTCTGCGCCGAAACTGCCTCTGCAGCCATTGCACACATCCCTGCTCCGCTCACTGGCGTTCCTGGTGCTCCCGGGTCAATACCAGCACCTGAAACAGGAGTGAGCTTAGCTGCTGGCTCTACGGCTGTCAATGCAGCAGCGCATCGCCCTCAGCTGGCACATTGTGGGAGCGGGCTTGTTGCTGCAGTAAGTGCTGCGCACTGCACGGCTCCAGGAGGAGCACTCCTGCCCATCCTGGTGCTGGAGCACTCAGCCACAGGCCAGGACGCCAAGGGTGCCTCCACAGAACCACAGCAGCAGCAGCAGCAGCAGCAGCAGCAGCAACAGCAGCAGCTTGCTCCAAATGGTCCTCGTGGTCAGGGCGCAGCATCCAGCTGCGGATTGGAAGCCACAGCGGGGTTGCGCTCGCGTCCATGCGCTGATGCATGCAGCGATTCACCGATGGCAGCTGGGTTGGGGGTGGGGCGCTCCCCACAAGCACACAAGGGAGTACAAGGAGGGACCATTTCTGAACAGAGCCTGCACAGCCCCGAGGTTGGCACCCGCGCCAAGAGTCTTGGTAAGTAGGGAGCGTGTGCTGCGAGAGGGGTGTGGAGGGAGAAGGACAGATCACATGAGGTGGCATGTGCTGTGAGCAAGGGAGGGTGTTTGACAGGTCCTGTGTCCGCCTGTCCGATTTCTTGGACTGCTTGGCCTTGTCAATTTTGAGGCACAGCTGTGGATGTGCCGTGGACTCGAGGAAGTCAGCCGCAACCAAGATGCAGGCAGGTACTTGTGTGTCAGATCAAGCTTTGAAAGATAAATTTTCATGTGGGGGTGTGGCCAACACCCATCAGCCACAGCTTTTCCAGCATACAAACAGAGAGTTGCCACTGGTATCCGTTTTGCCATGGAGCCCATGCCCTGCTTGCAGCGCCTGTGTGTTGTTTTTGCCTGCAACCCCTTTTGAGCTTAATTACTGGAGGTTGCTTTGCACATGCCAGTTGTCTCGCTGTTAAGCCATGCACGCGCGAGCCTGGCCCGCCTGCCACCTCAGCATCCCAACCCTGCCTGCTCGCCATCACCCAGGTACACCTGATCAAGCGGCAAGCCGCTCAGCTGCAGCCCCCCAGCCCACCCACCAAGATCCCCTACCAGAGTGCTTCCCTGGCCTCCAGCCTCAGCCCTCACAACACACCCAGCCATCGCCAGAAGGCAGCAGCCATCACCTCCCCACATTTGCGGAAGTGCTGCCGGCCACGCAGCTGGGGCGCACGCAGCCTGGCGCAGCCCTGGCATCGTCCCAGAGTCTTCCCTCGTCTCAGCTTGTGCAGCCTGCTGCCAGCCATGAGCCGCCTACGGAGGTCAGCCTGGCTGCAGGCCTTGCATACGCACAGCAGAAGCCGCCCAGGTGCATCCAAGAGGGTCTGGGCATGCCCATGTCTGACATCTCTGTGCTGGACGGGCTGGTGCGTGGAGCCTCTGCCGGCACCTTGTCAGATTCGGCTTACAACAAGGGGAAGGTGCGTAAGGGATGTCAGCACCGCAGATCAAAGTGATTAGGCCCTGCCTGGCTGTGCAGTGCGAAGAGATCAGGTATAGACTCCGCACGGACTTGCATCTATAGGTGCTGCACTTCTTAGAATGAGCGCCCACGTGCCTGCACTTGCATCGATGGGTGCAATTCATATGATGACTGCCTGCTCCTTGGTATAAGCCCAGCCTATAGGTCGCAGAGCTCTTAGTCCTGGAGCTAGGTCGTGAGTCCAGGCTGGCCCCTCCTGCACTCGCAGAAGCCACTCCTCGAGTTAAAAGATGGCCAGCAAAGCCCCTAACTGGTTGTTTTCCCTTCATTACAATTCTCATCCCTTAGTCCTGACATGAGTGCAGGAGCAGTTTCAGCAGTCGGACTGGCTGAAGAACTCATTTTTTCGTACTGCTCTGCAAAATTTCCTTTGCCCCAGGCGTCTGTGGCCTCTGCGCTGTCTGTGGGGAACAAGGACATTGCAGACACATCCCACAAGCAGCATGCGCGTGCTCTGTGCATCTTGAACGAGGTATGTAGGTGACGGCATGCAAAGGGAAGGGGTGGGAGTGGATCGCTGCATGTGCTTGGCTCCCAGCTTGGGAGTTGTCCAGCCATCTGAGTGCGCTCCAGGTGGCATTATCTGTGTGTCCAGCCATCTGAGTGCGCTCTAGGTGGCATCATCATGATTAATAGCGACCCGGATGCTCGATCTTTGACGGGCGGTGGCCGTTCACTGCATAAAAGCTGGTTCCAGCATGTTGGCCGTGAGGCAGTCAAGGCACAGTGAATTGCACGTACCTTGTATGCTTTGTCAGGTGCCTGTGATTGCAACGCTTGTCAACACAGAAGGCCAGGTTACCTACCAGAACCAGGCATCGCTTAAGTACTGGGGCTCGCTCCTTATGCCCCAAGACACTGCATTTCAAGGAGCTGATCAGAAAGGGTCCAGCGGAGGTAAGTAAGAGGTCCTTTTGGCCTTGTATGTGTGCAAACCTGAGGGCTTGTCATGGAACAGGGTGTGTTCTTCAGTTGAAGACCATGTTTGTACATCTATGACAGAGTTTGGAACATAAAGCCGGACACGGGGGGAGTACCATTGATGCTATCAACCTTAATGCGCACGTTGGGGCAGATTGGCTGAGGAGTCCCTAGATGCTGGGCACACTGCTATAAACCTTAATGCTCACATCCTGGGATTTGTTGCTGAAAGCGCCAAATATGGGGGTTTGAACTGAAGCATTCAGTCCAATGAAAATCAACAGTGTGGATCTCGATGAGTGTTGAATAGTGCTGTCTTGTTGGAGCTTTGCTATTAAGATTAAAACGTTGCAAGATCAATGGAATGAACAAGTGCAGTGATTGGGGAGTGTGTGTTTTGGTCATGGACCTTGAACAAAGTTAAGCCTAGCAAATCAGGCTCAAACCTCTTCTTAAAATCCACTTTGGGTTGCATTGGAGTCCACACTATGGTGTCCTGTACGTGCAAAGTACCTGTAGGTGCAAAATACTTTATGCAAAATGGTCACCCCATTGGGGCTCCTTGAGCCTTGATTTCATGCAAGGAGTACGGCTTCCGACAGCTTTTGACCCTCCAGCCTCTGAGCCAGGGCACTTTTGCCAAAGCGTTCTTGTCAAGGTTGTACATAGGCGGACAATAGAGCACAAACGCTTTTAAAAACTGGAAACGGTGCAGCCAGTGAGCACATAAAGGTTTGGGAAAAGGAACCCTCCCAAGATGCTGACCTAGTGACGCACCCTAGCCAAAAACCCTGAAGCGTTATATGGTGCATTGTCGAGGCCTTGAAAGAGGCTTATTGTGTCCTCGTGGACATTTTGCTCTGGTCAGAATGGTCCCTTGAAGAAAAGGCAGGCCTTGTGCAAGCAAGGAGGTGTACGAGGAATCCTCAGAATGCCTAGGAATTGTCATCCTTAAACGGTGGTTCTGTCTTTGCATCTGTGTCGTCACAAACACTTGGGCCATGCATCTTTCAAAACATGTCTTAGTTGCATAGTATTATCATGATTGGGGTGTCCAAAACTCAACTCTGACAAAAAAATGTCCAACCAACAGGCATGTTTAGCCGGTGATGTGCAACAGTGCAAGCAGCATGATGAGCTGGGTTAGGATTATGCAGATGCCAGAACCAGGCACCAACAGCGCATAAAGCTTTCTTATAATTTGCCGTTGTACCTTGTAGTGAAAGTATGGGGAACGCCGGTATTGGTCGCATTCCTCAGAAGTAGGTCATGACAGCGCTCCATTGTGAAATACGACAAATTTCATGGGGAGCATGGGGCTGCGCGCTTTTGGTGCACAAGCTCAAGCTGGGCATATGGCGTGAACGCCAGCACTCACATTGTCACTTGCCCATCCACAATGTCCCTCACACACCTGCCACTTGCCCATCCACGATGCTTGATGCAGGCGGCCCCGACTTACGTGCCTTGCTGGACACGCTCCTCCCCAACAACGAAGCGGCAGTGCAAGAGCTGCTGGGCGATGTGGCAGCGGGCCGCACGTGGCAGCGTGTGCTGCCAGTGCCCCCGCCCCTGATCTGCTCATTGGTGGGTGCATTGGGCACGCGCCAGCCGCTGAATCCCTATTTTCAGTCTGCTTATAGATCATCTCTAGCTTTGTGATCCAACTGTGGCAACCCCAAGGATGGAGGTCATGGCTGGGAACCTTGGCCACATTCACGCGTCGCAGATAGGTTGCCCACTTACTAGCCTGAGCTCCTGCCCCCTTCTTGCCTCCCCATTTCTTTCCTGATGCTGCCCTCTTCTTGCGTGCTGATACCTTTGATATACAAACGTGCGCGCACGTG
>LFCJ01003793.1_pt1 | contig 11087 bp, 12 predicted proteins | sample 643141 | NCBI WGS metagenome assembly LFCJ01 (sample SAMN03766243, study PRJNA286221) | soda lake metagenome | biome: soda lake; feature: Kulunda steppe; material: water; isolation source: sample B1-Br-g2 brine of Lake Bitter-1 | place: Russia: Kulunda steppe | collected 2010-07 | reverse complement strand
TGGCAAGCACCACCAGCTCCTCCCCGAACCCACAGCTAGCTCGCGCTGTATGCTGTAGGTACATGGCCAGGCTGACCAGGCTGTTTTGCAGGGCAGTGTGCTTCAGCGTGAGCACAGCCCGTGCTGCGTTGCTGCTGCCACGGATCTCGGAGTAAGCTGCTGCTGCGGTCTCCGCTGACTTGAACCGCAAGAGAAAGCGTTGCTTCCCCCGCGCGTTATCGTGCAACCGTTGCATAGTGAAAAGAATGAGTGTTAAGATCAAGGGTAAGTTTTGTTACTCTACACCGGTCTAGGCCAAGCTCATTGAGGGGTAGTCAAGTATGAGATTTATAGATGGTCCCCATCACTCCAATCAGGATGGTTTGCACTTACTACTTAAATTGTGGCGTTGCTGTGCAAGGGCCTGTTTCAATCTAGTATGCTGTTAAGTTGCTCTAGCTAGTTGTTGCTCTGGTCGCGTGTCATCACAATATTTGACTTCAATGAGGTGTACACCCCAGCGCAAAGGGTGTATAGCCTGTATGCCTCTTTCATGCCCATTTTTCGTTCCAGCTGGCAGTATGTAATGGATAAGGCCTTCATTATCACACTAACCTTCAAGATACAATTTAAGGGTCAATTACCAGCCTGGTGTTAGGCCACCTCATTTAATCAGCAACTGATTGGTTTGTTGGTGCTGTGCCTTAACATTGAAGGCTCCACCTGGTTTGTTTGTTTGTTTGTTTGTTTGTTTGTTTGTTACAAGACGCGAGCGGACACAGCAATGTCCTTAAGGCAGGCAAGGCAGAAGAGCTGAAAAAACGCTAGGAAAAAGAGAACTGCCAGAAAAGCCAACTAGCTAAGAGGTCGCCCCCAAGGCTACGAGGACAGCTACGAAGACAGGTGATGTTATTGATGGAGAGACATGCGTCAATGCAAGCTCCAGACAATCCCTTACCAGCCAAACCTTGGAGGTGGAGGTAACCTCAGGAAAGGCAAGGTACTTAGCAAGATTCACAATTTTAGGAGGAAAGAGCAAGTGCCTAGTAGGACGCAAAGCATGTGTGGACCTAGACTGAGTGCTATGCTGAAAAGGTTTGAAAGACCTAAAAGAGACAGAGTGCATGGCCACCAGATTTCCTCACAAAAAGATAGTTAAGCTCAAATGTAAAGTGATCCCTTAAGATCATTCTATTTGGTTAAAAGGGGTCCCAACTCAGTTGACAGCATCTGCTCAAGCAAGAACTTCTTGCTTGAAGGGTCAAGTTGTGAGAGAAGAGGAGAAGATTCCTGCCAGTGGCACAAATTCAAGGTGCATCTTCTATGATGCTTTTAATTGTCTTGAATGCTCTCTGCTGCTACTAAATAAATTTGCAACTTGAAAATGCAAAGGATGAAAGTCCAGATATAAGTCCATCTTTTAAAAATGATACATGCCTGTTAAGTTGGAACATTGCATACAACATTAATTGCTCTTTACAACATTTGTGACTGGAGGGAGGCCCAGCAAAGAATATGCAGAATTCAACAGGGGTGCAACAGCAGCAAGGTTCCTCCTGACAAAGCCTGATTCATCCGCTGGTCCAAAGAAAAGGGGCCCAGCCACCATTATCAGGGCTGCATTTGTTAGGACAATTCGACAGGCTTGAGGCACGTGGGGCAGAAGAACGGTTTTCCAGGCCTTTCCAAGCAGGTGCTCGCTCATGACAATGGGCGCCTGCAGGCAAAACCACAGCAGAATGCATGCCGGGTTTGCCACTGTTTGAAGATGAAAAGAATGGGATTGGGTAATTTGTGACATCAGATCAAAGCGCAGCAACCTGGAATGTTAATCGTGTTGTGCTTGTTTATGCCTATGTCTACCTTATGTGTGTTCTTGATGAATGCAAGAGGCATGAAACTGAACACAAAAAGTCATTTTGAGCTCCCACCTGCGCAATGAAGAAAAGCGCCCAGCGATAGCTGATTTGGCGACTATTATAATAGAAGACAAGAATATGCCAGACCTGGTGTGACCAAAATTATAGCAGGAAAGCTCAGAGAGAAGGGAAAATGTGAGGCATTAAGTTTGTTCAACATCAAAAGAGATAATTTTGATAATGGTACATCCATCTTTAAAAGATCGTTTGTAATGGGCACTCTTTTGACAGGGAAAGGATTGGAATGAAAAATAAATATTAATTGCAACAAGTGCAGGAGCAGGCACTTGTCCATCCTCACACTCACTCCTGAAAACATAAATGTTGCCTGCAAGTAGGGCCACAGCAGCAAGAAATGAGAATATACTACTTGCTCATCCCAAGCAATGTCCCAAAAGCCATATGAATTGATATTACGGAATATGGAGGGCTTAAATAACTTTGTTACGCTGTAGTCACAGGTACCAATAAGCCAAGCATATACTCTTGGAGATAGGAGCATCTTGCAATGCTTGATCACACCCAGCAACGCTACTCTGAAAATCAAGCCCAGCCTGCTCAAGGGAATGCACTGGTCTTTGAGGAATATCAGTGTCCAGTCATCTCAGCTAAGTGGGAATGCCTGCCAGCCTATGCTCCTGTAGGCACCCTGCCCAGCAGATGCTCCAAACCTGAAGGGCCAGGAAGCGACGCAATTGAGAAGCTGGAGCTCTGCTATTGTCATGCTTGTAGGGCATAGAGGCTATAGTCTGCTTGGCCACACCTGCGGTTGCTAGGCAGTGCTTCAGTGGAGCCCACAGAAGGGACACAGCAAGTCTTCAGCATTGCACACCTCTTAATGGACCGGAACTCTGCTGAGTGCATGGAAGCCACACTGATCACCTGGTTGCCTCCAAAACTTCTTCTTGTGCTCGAGCGCCGTGCAAGTGGAAGAGGTTGTGTGGGGGTCGGCCTGAGGTGGCACACTTCCAGCAGTTGCGCCTGGGCAGAGCACGCCTCCGGGCGCACCACCCTTGAGCTGTGGTGCAACAAAGCAGCCTACGGGGTAGGCAGCAAAACCCCTCCCTTAAGCCTTTAGTAAGGACAGAAAGCTGCGTGCATGGGAGAAATTAGGCAAACTCCAGGCAAAAAGTCTTTGGCATTGAGCAGCATGGCGCGCATGAGCAATCCTTGCCTTGCATGATGGGCTCATATATCATTGACCTCATGAGGTAGGTTGTCGTCAAGTTCCACCTCCTGGCCCAAAAGTCAGCAAACGAGCCACTCTGCAGACAAAGGCAGTCGGGGCAGGGGCTATCTCTTCTTGCATAATGTCAGTCATCCGGTTTGCTTGAACTCAGCCCTAGGTGGGAAGGGGGGCCTTCCAGTGCAGGCCAGATCTGGAGCCCAAATTCAAGTAACAAGAAAAAACCGGCCTCTGATCTGGGTTGCGCCCGTTAAACACCAGCACCAAACCTGTTCTTGTAGCTACCCACTAGGTACTGCAGGTCCTAGCTTGCCACTCAAAGTCTCTCAATATGCTTGGGGTTATAGCTGGACAATAGAAGGCATTGTTGGCTTGAGCTCTCGGGAAAGCAAAAACTTAGACGGAATGGCCGGGACAAAGAATACATGTATGCTTAGCATCAACCAGCTGGGATGGCGTACGCGGGTATGATTGGGCAAGAGCAAGCGCATAATCAGGCGCGTCGGGGGCACGCGGCATGCTGCTCAGACCCTGAGTCCAAGCTGCGTCCTAGCATGAGGATGGCTATGCTGAGTCTATTGCTCCTCAATCACTCCATGTCTTCCAGCCGCTCCCCTCCACATGCCCGGCCCCAGTTTAACACTAAGACATCAAGTTGCCAATTTAGCAACCTGACTCGCGTGCCATCCACCCTGCCTCGCGTGCAATATAGCCCTGACTCGCGTGCCATACAACAGCTGCAGACCCTCATTGGCAGTTTGTGCGGGAAGACAGCAGAAATTTGGAAGTTACTCTGATACCCACCAGCCATGGCTTGTTGAAGGCTGGCGTCACAGGCATGTCCAGCACCAGGCCTGCATATGCATGAGCAAAAGTTGAAATTGATTGACCACGCACGCCTCCAAGCTGCCACAAATATTTCTTTCTGCTTGACGTCATAGCATGCTTTGACACATATGGTTACTTAGTGTCTGCTTAGGTGGGCTTGAAATAAGGGCCGACTGCTGTGGTCCAGGAAGCTCACGATGCAAAAGGTTGGTTCCAGAGAGAAATTGTCCTCCACTCTTGTTGTGCAATCTCATTCTCTAGATTCACTTTCTGTACAAGACTTGGCTGTTAATGAATTTGATCGCCTGGATGGCAACCTAGGCAAGCATCCTGACTACGTACATACTCAAATTTACGCACGAAGGCGGGCTGTAACACACCATGAAGCAATATCCCAAAGCATCAAATCATGTGACCAATATCCTTTCTCTACAGGGAACATGCACATTAGAAAGCAAGGAGCATCATTCTGCAAAGGTATCCGGAATCAGGATTACTGACAAGTCACCAGAAGACCGCCAGGGCAACATTCAAATGTAGCAGGTGGTTGGAGCCAGACAGTGGTACATCGCAGAGTCAATGGTGGGGCACAAAATTTACAAGCATGCATAGGTATGCAGTGCATACACTGTGCCCTATTCAGGTTTGATATGTCCAACATAGGCCTTCAAACAAGGCTCCCAAACATCTATGAATTCTATTCATTGAACAGCTAATATGAGTGTGCATGATGGGAGTGCGTGAGTACTTTTTTACAACAGCAAGCGCATCCAGTGAGTGCTGATATACCTGCTACAGCAGCAAAGATGTCAAAGACAGCGCCAAGGAAGAGGCAGGAGCAAAGTGTGTAGAGCCAGTGCCTATGCGCATAGGGCAGGGGACAATCAGCACATCAGAACAAGGAGCAAAAGCAGGCAAATCCAACATCAAAGCTGCCATCGCCAGAGTGCTATTTGGGTGCTTGGTCTCACACGTTTGGGGCACCTCAGTGCACCTCTGTGCAGCATAACACCTCCGCCACTGCGCATGGTGCGAGGTAATGCTCCAGCAAACATTTCACTCAGATCCAGCTTCATTAGGTCAAGTTCACTTGCCTTGGAAACCAGTGCATGTTCGGAAAGCTGAGCAGGATGGAGGACACAACCAGCGCACCACCGGTCCCCTTGAAATAGTTCATGAGCAGGTGCCGAGGACTCCTGCCTGCACCGCGCAAATCCCCTGTTTGATCAGAGTCAAGGAGCAATTGGGTGCAGGCTTTCAGTGTGGTGACTTGCTTTATGGGCAAACAGTGCAAGGCTGGGGGGATGTTGCGGACGTCGGCCTGACCTGCATGTCTTGCCGTAGCTTCTTAGCAAACACGATCAGACCTGTCGCACTGCCCCAATTCTGAGAGGTGCCGTGATATAATTTTGATTAAGCGAAGTGCATCAACAAGAGGACAGAAATCAACATATGGAGACAACGGAGCGCATGAGCCATGGTTGCGGCATGTTTGCTATGCTCCATGGACCTTTGCGCCCTAGATGTGCGCACACAATGCATGCTGTCTGTGTGGGAGATGGACAAACGCAGTGTGTGATATATGCAAGGGACTGACAGGTGCAGAAGCCAAAGCAAGGGCAAAGCAGCGCGGTCAGACATGCAGGGCAAGTGTGGCAAGACACGCACCCCTGACTCCCCCATGTGCTAATGGCGTTTGGAAGCACGTACTCAGCAAATGGTGATTTTGCTGTCCTGGGTTTCTTGGAATGCTTGAGGGTGCACGAGGTGGCATAGGCAAGTCAACGTTCTTTCAAACTTTGTCTTTCTTGTACTGAGACAGCTGCTAAGGACTGCAGTCAGAAACGCATCCATCTCGGAAGTTCTATTGCGTGGCAACGTAGCGCATGATGGCTTGAGCTGTTGGTGGCATGTGCACATAGAAGAAGGTCCGCACCAGATGCTGGCGTGATCGGGGCTATGAGCACAACTCCAAATTGCGCTGGTGTGAGAGCCATTGCCAGAGGTCCCCGTTCCATACAGAATGCTGCAAGCTGTACGTGTGATCAAAGCGCGTGGGGTTAAAATTTTGAACAGTCCAGCTCTCTAGGGTCCTTCGACTGTGGCTTGCAAGTCTGGAGGGGGTGCTGTTCCTGCCGCATATTGCTTGCATTCAATTTACCTTGAATGCTGCAAGGGAGAAGACGCCACCCTGTGCATCCAAAGAATCGCAGGTGCCATGCATTTTAAGTGCGAACCCTCAAAGCCACAGCGCCAGCTAGCATTCCCAGATCTGTCCGCGCTGACGAGGAAAATGACCTCAAACCCCTTGGATCATGGCCACTTACCAGCGGGGTTATAAGCATTGCTTCTGCTTGACAGAAAGGGTCAAGGACCAGCGGCAAAAGAAGGGAACCCACAAGGGCAGGAAGTGATACCAGCAGTCTCTGGGGTCCGGCTTTTAGCCTCCTCACCAAGAACCAGGTATACGCAAACTGTAATAATGCGTAAACGTACAGCAAGAGTAGCTTCGAGCTCCAGTGGGCCGCAGGCTCGACCCGCGTGGCCATGGCCTTCACCGCAGACTGCTCGTTTAGAGTGTAATCAAGCCTTGGAAGTACCTAAACAATAAATCCATAGCGCGACAAATGGCATTAATTCTATCAATTGAACCGACAACTTGATCATGGCATGATTTCAATCGATTCGTAGCGTCAAATCATAGCTAATCGCAACTTGCAATTGCAGCTTGAACCACTTCCGAGTCGCTGTGCATTCAAATTGACTTGGTCTGCAAGCTGCAACCTGCTGCAAATGTTGCTGCCAATTGGCCAGAGCTCGATCTCATACCAGTTGAAAAGACTAAAGCCAGGCTTTTTAAAGCCTTAAGTAAAGGTCTTGTACACTTAAGCCCTTAGTAAAGGTGTTGTATACTAAAGCCCTCAGTAATAGTGTACTAAACCTTAAGTAAAGGTTGAGAAATGCTCTGTGACAATACGCCAGGGCCTCAACTGAGCGTATGAGCCGCATACAAAGGGAACACAGTGGTAGAATCATTTGCAACCAGGTGCACCTGACGCACCTAAAAAGCTTCAGCAGAGCTGCAGCCTGCTATAAATCTATTCAATATAAAACAAAATTAGAGGGAGGGCTACATCTGAGGCCCCAAATGGGTATAGTTTTGTGATGCTCCCAGGGTAGGCTGGTCCCAATTTGCCTGGCGAAAGTTTATATTGAACATGTAACCCTGTTTACAACCCTGTTCGTAAGCTTCCCAGGCACCAAGTCTCGAGCCTGGGAATTTAGGGCCAGCATGCCAAACCTTCTGTGGCGTGGACCCCAAATCTGAACTCCAACTCTCCACACACCAGATCACCTGCTACATTGAATAACATGATGTTCGGTATTTGGTGTCCCTAAAACAAAAACGTTATTGCAATAGAAATGGAGGAAAAGACCAGTAATTGGCGATAGCATCTACCTAAACAAACCAGCAAGCAAAAATGAATCTAAGACCGACCTTTTCCAAACCTAGCTTTCAGCATCCATTCTTGTTTTGGAACATAAGGAAATACTGTGGTGGTATTAAGGGCGTAAAATTGGCTCTTGTTGGTGCGTAGTGGCTCATTACGTGTGTGTTTTAAGCCAAATCTGTATTGCAAATTATAATGACCACCTATCATGGCCCCAACAGTCATAGGTTTCAGCCCAAGTTTCATCAGTAGACCAGCCTTGTAATATCATTACAGACTAAAACAAAATTCCAACATTTCATAGCTTCTTCTCCGATAGCTCCCTCTGAAGCAATACCAAGATAAACATTCTTATCAAAATTATATGAAACAAAACCAAAAAAAAAGTGGGATATATTCAGCATGCAGCATTTGCAGTTGCATTAATCCATAATTTCATTGTCTTGCACCTTTTCTGCAACTAGCATCTCTGAAGGCATGCCTAAAGCACCTCTGGAAAAAAGTTCAGATAAAAATTGCTGAGGTTCAGGGTCAGCAGGGCCCAGAAGCTGGAAGCTTGCGCGCAAGCCAAGCTTGAAGAGTCTCAACAGGTCCTCTTGCATAAAAGGCTAATCATGATGGACCCTTAATTGATCATTCGAAGATTTTGAGGGAGCCCGGGTCAGGCCCTCATCACAAATGCTCATTCCAGCTTGGCTTCAGGTGTAAACACCACCACAGGGGCAAGTCCCCTACTGCCCACCAGGGCTAATTTTCTCCAAGGTCGCATCTTTCTCATCACTTCAACTTTTCATCCCTTCTACCTTGGATGGCAATGAGTCATTGCCGATGACTAGCCACAAATCAATCAGCCTGACACCCAGGCTAGCGGTAACCATAACTTTAAAGCTTGTGAATTTAGCCTTTTCATACCATTGTGTTAACATTTTTAACACTAGTACATGTTTTTTGCACACTTTAGAAAAATACAAGACCAGAGTATCACTGAAAATTGCTGCACAATTAGGATGAAAATTCATCCTAAGAATCTATCCAACCGCAAGCAAGCATGCAAGGGGAGCTGAAACAAAATAGGAAATGCATTTAAAAACGGCTACCCCAGCAAGGAGAGAGTGGAATAAAACTTGGAAGGGAAAGAAACCAAAGTGCTGCTCCCCACACCTTGGCCTTGGCGTCATCAAAGTGAGGGCACATGACCTGCACCATGAAGCGGACCATGGCATCAAAGTTGGACCAGTGGTTATCCGCGTAGGTGAAGTCCCACCGCCCATACTCTGGATTCTTGTAGTTGGGAGGTAAGCAGTTGTCAGACCCCCAGGAAAGACTCCTCCCCTGCGTGGCCTGCAAGAACTGCAAGGACTGTACGTTGAAAAATGAGCTGAGGGGGCAGCACGTCGCCTGATGCAGAGACAGCCAACACTCCAGTTATCTGCCTTGCCCTCAGCCCCAAGCAAGGCCACCTTTCTTTCTCCCTTCTTGGCACGGCCACGGCCGCATGTTGGGATGAAGCGGATGCCCAATTTGGTCCAGTTTGACAACAAAAGCCTGCATGAGCAGGCACAACAGGAACACTGTTATGCACATTTTCTTGACTTGCTGCTCTTGACTTGGCTGCATTTCACAAGTATTGATGCATGCACAGGAATGCGCACCTTGGGGATGGATAATTTGCGAACAAGGACAGCCACGTGCTGGCTCATGCAAAGGCGCTGCTCCTCCTACCCATCAGGCAGCTTTTGAGCTGCCTTAGTGCATGCACGCATGGTGAGGTCGAGAGAGCGGCACAGAACGTTTTGGTGCCAACCAGTTGGTGGGCACGGTGAATCTGCCTCTGTTCTCCACCAGCACATGCCCCTGAGAAGCACAATAAGAACAGGGAAACACATGGGGATAGATTACCTGTGGAAGAACGTGGAAGGGGGAACGAACCTTGGGCAAGCCCGCTCTTACACGCACCTATGTAAAGCTCCTACCTGCCCGCGTCTAGCAATTATGATCTTGACCAGGGGGTGCAGCAGGGTTGAGCTGACCTCAATCCCAGCTTTCACCTGGCCATAAATGGCCTCTGGGATTTTTGCAATCAACCCAGGAGTGAGGTAGCGGCTTCCCAAACCTGTGATGCATGGATGAGTGTAAACCAGAGAATAAGAATTTGTTGCTGTCCTACCAGCAACTTAGAAAAGCAAGGCGTCTCGTCATTTACGCCACATCCAGTGCAAGTATGACTTCCGGCCACTTTGCATAATAGACTCAGAGAGCTTTCATACCTCTAGCTGCAGCTGTCCTTGAAGCGTCTGACTGACGCTGCTCCCAGTAACTCAGCATGCTTTCGTTCAGACCAGAGAAGTAGAGGCTGTAGTGGGTTTGCAGGTAGCGACTGCAGCTGAGCGGCCCTGGGCTCCATAGTGCTGTCTGATAGCGAACACAAACTCTTTCTCTCATGCTCTCCAGGGCTTATTTGCTCAGAAGGGCTGCACTCTGATAAAGACCTTCACACAGGGCTTGCTTCTGTGGTTGAGATGCAGCTCCAGGCGTAGCCCTACCGCCTGCTTGTTCTGCTGCTGGCTCCCTCCTCTGCTGTGCTTGCTCCTCTTGATGTCTCATCCCAGCCTCCACCTCTGGGATAAACCTTGTCCAGGTGATATCCAGGAGGGGACCATCCTCTAGGGTGCAAAGGCGTTTGAGAAACCCAAACTGAGATAGGGTGAGTTGGCCATTGGGAGCCAATATTTCAAAGTTAGTGCGGCACGATACAACACACAGAATACCAGAGGGGGTTATCTGAGGCCCGAAATGGGTATGGTTTTGGCATGCTCCCAGGGTATGGGCGCCGTGACGTTAACCTTTCCAGCTTAGCGTTAGATGGTAGCCCTGCATGCAAGCTTTTCATAGCACCTGAGCTTGAAAGGTTAACGTCACGGCGCCAAATGGGTCAAAATCCGACCCCCTCCAAACCTTAGTTTCAACATCCAATATCAATTTGCAACACAAAAAAAGTATGTTGATGGTATTTTGGGGGTAAAAAGACGTGTGGTTGGGTCGTGTTGAGGGCATACGTGGGCTGTTTATGCCAAAATAGGCCAAAAACAGAGGCTGTGCGCCCACCCAGGCCACCAGAGGCGTCCATTTCACCCCAAATTCCGCCGGTAGCCTAGTTGTAGGATAAAAATACAGTTTGCATAAAAAAGGAGCATGCCCAGACTTTCGCTCAGATAACCCCCTCTGACAGAATACACTACACAATAGAACAGAGCGGTTCAGGACATATTTTGGTGCCTTGGATTCCTCACTGCTAATTTTCCCAGCTGAGCTTCAACCCAACATGAAGTGGCTTTTGTCAACAGGTAGACAGGTTGAGTGAGAGTGCTGGCAACCCGGGGGGGTTGGTTCATTCGTGATGAATTCCATGGTGGCAGTCAAACGTTCCCATTGTGGTCATGGAGAGGCTGCAAAGGCTTCATTGGAGAAGGGAATGCTGAAGGCATCTTTGTAGCGGCCCAGTCAGGGCTTTGGGTGGCATTCAACAGGTATGGAGGGATGTTGCCGCCGCAGCACAGTGCACGCAGAGCAATGCAAGCAATAAACAATTGCATTTCTTCTTTCTGAGCTGCACTCAGCTGCACTTGCTTCCATTGCACACGCTGATTCAGCTGGGATTAATCACCCCCATCGTAAACGCAGGATGATTAAGCAAGGCTCCAGAGCTAGGCTCCAGAGCTAGGT
>LFCJ01003792.1_pt1 | contig 11087 bp, 11 predicted proteins | sample 643141 | NCBI WGS metagenome assembly LFCJ01 (sample SAMN03766243, study PRJNA286221) | soda lake metagenome | biome: soda lake; feature: Kulunda steppe; material: water; isolation source: sample B1-Br-g2 brine of Lake Bitter-1 | place: Russia: Kulunda steppe | collected 2010-07 | reverse complement strand
CACAGCCTCGCCGCCGACAAAGGCTACGACTGGCAACGATTACGTGATAAACTCCGGAAAGAGGACGTAAGACCGCTGATCAAACATCGAGAGTTCCGCCCCATCGATCACGCGCATAACGCGCGGATCGATGAGACTCTCTACGGCCAAAGAGCGTTGTCTGAGACCGTCTTCTCCGTGGTCAAGCGCACGCTCGGTGACGCCGTGCGTGCGCGATCTTGGTATCGAGAGTTCCGTGAAATCGTCCTGATGTGTGCCGTCTACAACATTAAGCGTGCAATCAACTAGCCAAATCAACCGTCGTATAGCGATTCACCACGGCCAATCAGAGCAATGCTTTAGCTTCGGCTCTCACACCGGTCGGGAAATACTGATATTGTAACATAGACATGTAAATGTGCTTGCTGCAATGGCAAATCGGGGAAGTCATACAATTGTTAATATAATTAAGTAATTAATCATACATGAGGGTATTGGAATTTGATATAGAAAACATCTATGCTCATATGAGCACAAAATATAAACAGCGAGCCACTGAATGTCAAGTAGGTAAAACAGTGACATCATCTGAGTTCAACAACGACTACATAGACATCAACGGAGTTATAACGCATTATCTCGAGGCAGGTCGTGAACACGACGAGGCGGTACTCCTTCTCCACTCGGGAGAGTTCGGTGCTGCTGCCGAGTTCAGTTGGGGGCCAGTCATCGGAGGGTTGGCGGAACGGTACCACGTACTCGCGCCAGACATGATTGGATATGGGCACACAGAAAAACTGTTCAACTTCGAAGATCAGTTCGATTTCCGAGTAACCCATGTTGGAGAGTTTCTAAAGACAAAGTGCATTGATACTGTCCACGTCATCGGTAATTCGTTAGGCGGGGGTGACATTCTCAGTGTAGCCAGTGAGCAAACTCCTCTTGAGTGGCCGATCGAGACAGCCGTTTCGATAAGTGGCGGCGGTGGGCCACCGGATCAGTTCGAAGACATGCTTGATGCGTTCGATGGGAGCAGAGAGGCCATGGAGGATATTCTCAAGACGCATTTTAAACACCAGTGGTGGGGCAGTGATTACCTCGACCGTCGGGTCGAGATGAGCCGTGTCTCGGGGCAGTGGCAAAACGTGGCTGCACTAGGGTTACACGCTCCGTTCGAACAAGAATCGACATCCCGCCGAAGCAACCGGTACGATCGAATCGACGTTCCAACACTCGTGATCGCCGGTGAGTCCGACCCACTCAAATCGGTTGATACGATGCGATCGGTCTACGAGAGTGTTGCAAAGAACAATTCCGAAGCACGGTTCGAAGTTGTTGCAGACGTTTGTCACTGTGCACAGATAGAACGTCCGGAGCGAACGCTGGAGCTCTTTTTTGATTTTTTCGAGGATTAATCGCTATGGTTACATACGATTTCAGCGACGATGTGGTGCTTGTCACTGGTGGGGCACGTGGACTGGGCCAAAACCACTGTATTGCGTTCGCCGAAGCCGGGGCTGACGTTGTTGTCCTTGATTTGAGAGATACCGACCCTGTCATCAGCGATATCAAATCATTAGGTGTCCATGGGCTGGGACTGGATTGCGACGTTACTGACGAAGCGTCGGTTAAAGCCGCGGTAGAAACAACGATTGGTACCCTTGGATCCATCGATGTACTCGTAAACAACGCCGGGATCACTCGGTTCGATAGACTCCTCGAACTCGACGTGGAGACGTGGCAAACAGTTATCAATACTAATCTTGTGGGGACGTGGCTTTGTGCGAAGCACGTCGCTCGTCACATGATTGATCAGGAAAACGGAGGGCGAATCGTCAATACTGGATCGTTCCTCGGCCACCAGCCAGTCCCCGGACTCGGCGCCTACAGCGTCTCAAAGTTCGGTGTCCGGGCAGTAACACGGACATTAGCACTTGAGTTGGCCGAGTATGACATCTGTGTCAACGCCGTCAGCCCTATCGGTGTTCGAACAGAACTCGTCGAAGGGCGTGACGAGGATGATGAGTCGTATCTAGAGCAGGGGAAACAGTTTGCTGGATACTATAACGTACTCAAACCCGGAGCCCGAATCGAATCGAAAGATGTGACAGGAGCGGTACTGTGGCTCTCAAGTGAGGATTCCCGGTATATCACCGGTGTTTCACTCCCGATTGACGGGGGCGGTCTTGCATAGAGTGTTTTCAGTGTTCAGTACTTTATTATTCTTCATGTGATAACTGTGATTTTTGTTGCTGTTATGTTCGTGGTTGGGCGGTATCTCCGATCCGGCGATGTCAGCACGAGCGAACCCTTCTTCCGTGAACGGCTGATAACCGTCCGCATAGGAGACGGGACTCCACACTGGTAAAGACCCCATCCGTTCTAGCTTAGCAGAACGTACCTTGGTCTGACTGGATATCGTTGGGACTTCCGATGAGAGTAATCTGGTGGAGAGTACTGACCTACACACCACCGGATTCAGTGATTGTTGACCGAATTCAAAGAGCATTTCCCTCCGATGAGTTGCGCGAGCGCGCTCGCGCAACGGATCTCGTGCAGCGAGAACGTAAATTTGACTTCGTTTCACTATTCTACATGCTCTCGTTTGGCTTCGCTGCCGGTTCAGACCGCTCTATCCAAGTACTTCTCGAATGCTTCGTCGAAATGGTAGACTGTGATGAGCTGGCGTACATTTCGTTCACCAACCGTTTCTCACCGACGCTCGTTGCCACTCTCCGAGCGATTTTCGATGATGAGCCCTCGATTCCTCCCATTGGTATCAGCTTGTGTACCTCCAAAGCAAGAGACTTCAATTGGCCGTTCGAAATGAACTCGTCCGGATCTGTGAGGATACGTTTGAGCTTAGGCAGCTTCATTACACAGAAATCCGGACAGCGGCTGAATCAGTCACCTGATTCAGTCACTTCATTTTAAGCACTAAGTATAAGAATTTTTCTATTGAGCCAGAGTGGATAACTAGCGAAAGTGAAATAAGCAGCTACTTTTTCCAGTGGGTCAGTTCTCATCACTCTCTATACGTGAGAACTCATGATGTCAGGCGAGACAATCAATTATTTCGGCTGAGGCGATGAACTGGAGTCCATTCCTCCGGGCATAGTTCCGGGCTTTCTGTTCCGATAATGCTTTTCCGGTTTCGTCATCCAACATTTCACAGACGACTGCTGCGGGTGACCTGTCTGTTGTGCAAGCAATGGCGATACTGAGTTCTGTATGGCCATGGCGGGTATCAAGAAGACCGTCAGCTGCCCGAAGGATCGGTACGTGTCCTGGCGACCGAAATTCGGCTGCGAAGTCGATGGTGTCAGGCTCTGCGACACTGGCAGCTAATTTTGTGATTGTCAGTGCCCGGTCTTCGTCGGTAATTCCGGTTTTGGTCTGTCTATGATTTACGGGCAGCGAAAATGCTGTGCGGTTATCGTACCCTAGTTCCATCTGTTCAGTTGTCGAGTGAGACAGACGTTCGCTGAGAAAAGGAAGATCAAACCTTTTTGCAGCAGTTGGTGGTATTGCTACACAGATGAGTCCACCAGCATCGTTACGTAAACGAGCGACACTGTTCGGCGTGACAGCATCAGCAGGATAGACAAGATCAATTTCATCTTCGCGTTCCTCAGCATCATGAACTAGGATTGGTTCCCCTTGGCCGAAGGAATTAATCACACCTGCTACATCACCATGGTGAGCGTCTGATGCCACGCGCTCTACACCTCTGATCTGACTTTTACGAGCAGCATATTACCATCATCGATTCTTAATATATCGCGGAGTTTTACAGGCGCAACTATCTCGAGCGTAGCATCTTCGTGGTGTGTTCTATCTGGAATCAGTATATGTGAGTTTATGTAGAACCGATTCGCCGCCGTTCCAACCTTACACGGATAACAGTCTGCTCCACCGAAAGTCTGATCATCCATTTCCCACTCATCAATCCGAATACTACTGAAAGTTGTGAACTGCGTCCTAGTCGCGGTGCCAGCCAGTTCCAGATTGAGCGTTCCAGGGAACGGTTCATATCCGAGGCGTTCAACGAACTGTGCAACGTAGCCAGGTAACGAGAGAAATTCATTCGCCCTTCCAGTTCCTGAAGTTACGTTTCCGGTCAGTGTCAAACCGGACTCTTCGACAAGGTCATTCGCACTCCGATCAGACGTTGCAGAACTCGCACTGAAGCGCTTCGATATATTTAGGTTCATCATAGTCTACTCGTTGGTTGTTCTAATTAACACTCAATGTTAAGAAGTATTAAGCCTAGGGGCTGGAACACATCGAAAGTCAATATTTATCGTTAGTGTTTGCCAACAATAGAGAAAAGATTTACACCTTCCACTGTGATTGGAACAACGGTCGCAGCGGTGATTAACGGTCCAACTGTGCCCTGGTTTCATCCGCTGGGGTCCGCCGCCAGCCGTATCGCTGTTTTTCCATCGCGTTATAGTTTAGTGTAACATGTGTAAGCTGACTGATATCGAACTCACAGCGCACCACTTCTCCATTTTCGTACTCTATATCGGTGACCAAATCCAGGTCGTCGATTCGGGATTTCTCGAACGTATCTGTCGCAAACGAAACATCGGTTTCATCCGTGAACTGTATATGCTCACTCATCTCAGTTGGGCGGTTCTAGGTCAAGCAGGTACTGCCTGACCGACTCAAATTTTGCTTCAGAAACTTCTCGCATTTCATCATAGTCCTCTGGTTCTGCGAACCGGGTCGCAATCTTGCGACCCACGTGGATGTGGTCTCCCTCGTCGGATGCGACTTCATCCAACGTTGCCGCAATCTCGTCGTAACCATGTTTCCCCATATAAGCGGCCAAATTCTGCACCTGAAATGCCGCCACAATCTCTGTCGAACACTGGAACGCAGCTGACACTAGATGTGGTTTTTCATGATCGACGGATTTCGGACCCACCTGGGTAAGCGTATCGTAGTAACCATCTGGATGTTCTTCGGCTTCCCACGTGGCAAGATCTGCACTGTAACCGAACTGTTCGGCAATATTCGAAATAACCCGTGCGTGTTTGATCTCGTCTTTGATCTGTATTCCGAGTCCCACAATCAGGTCGCGGTCTCTGTGATACGGTTCACCGTGTCTGAAAATCAAATCCGCCTGCCGACACGGAGGAAGGGTTCCGTAGTAGAACTCTCGCCATGCCTGTGCCGGGAATTCCTGTTTAACAACGGCTTCTGGGCCACCTATTGCGTCGAAGTACTCTTCACTGTAGTGTTCGTCTGCAAGCGGACGCATCCGCTCTCTAAACTCCTTTGTCAAATCACCAATAAACTCTTTTGGTGTTTTGGTTGTTGACATACTACACAGATATCTTGTGTTAGTTAGACTTAAGGCTTACGACTAAAACTGTACAAACAAGAAGTAGTATCCGAGTGATGAATACATTTATACACCCTTTCTTCACTGATCTTGTGAAACAGCATATGGCGGGTTCGTCTCAAAGAAGGAGCGAATTAACACTTGAAACGGCCGTGATGAATCGCTGTACGGCACTTGATTTCGCTAGTTGACGGCACGCTTGATGTTGTAGACGCACACATCAGGACGATTTCACGGAACTCACGATATCCAACTTCGCGCACGCACGGCGTTGCCGAGCGTGCGCTTGATCACCGAGAAGACAGTCTCAAACAACACTCTCTGGCCGTAGAGGGTCTCATCGATCCGCGCATTGTGCGCGTGATTGATGGGACGGAACTCTCGATGCTCGATTAGCGGTCTTACATCTCTTTCCCGGAGCTTATCACGTAATCGTTACCGATCATAGCCTTTATAGGCGGCAAAGCTGTGCAACTCGCCCGCATTGCGGCGGGCGAGTTGCCACCAATCTGCGTTTCGTGGCGTTTCTCAGTTGTGCAGTGAACGTCAAGGACAGCTTGTGACGCTGTATCGACAAGACCGGTAGTTTCGGGCGTCTGTACGCGGTAATTCGTTCGGCGGCAATTGTATTTGCTTGCGTTTTCGTGGTCGAAAAAAGTCGCGTCTATCGCAACATGACCAGATGGTTCGTGCAACTGCGCCGACAGGCGCAGCAGTACTCGACAGACCCACATCTTGATTCTGTCAAACGGTTCCACTAGCATCGAATGATCGGGGAGAGCAGCCGCGTCAAGGCCTATCTTGGCGAGCATTTGCGGCATTTCGCTCAAGAGATCAAGTGCTTCGCGGTAGGATTTTTCTAAGTAAATCCGGAGACAATGCAGCGAAACGACGGCGTAGTCGGCGAATCCACCGCCACCCCTGCGGGGCGGCGGATTCGCCTCAGCCACCAACAGCACTTTTAGCCAACGTCACAACCTTCCCAGTGAAGCGGGAAATTTTGGACATGAACTATCCGCCGTTTCCCGCTTCAACTCCCTAGTTCTGACGGATCAAGTCGGCGCAATCTGGCGATTCACCAGAGCCGTAAAAGTCGTACCCGGCACGCTCCACCACAAGAATACAGAAAAGACTCTTGCGGTATTTTTCCAAGACGTATGTTTATTATATACTGTTATTGAACACCATTCTGATACAGATATCGGTTTATTTCCGGTAATTATAAACTATTGGCCTCAGAATACGTGTGTATGCTCCAGTTGCAACACGTCGCTCCAGACAGTACGCAAGAGGCATGCTCGTTACTTGAAAAGTACGAGAATGAGGCGATAATCCTCTCCGGCGGGCAGAGTCTCATGCCAAAAATGCGTCTGCAGGACATCACAAAAACTGTTGTTGTTGACGTCAACAATATAGCAGATACTGATTATGTCGATATAGACGACGAAATCCGTCTTGGACTCCTCGTTCGGCACGCGGATGTTGCACACTCAGAGCAGATAATCGATGCAAACCCTGCACTGTCGAAGATGGCTTCGGATATTGGTGACGTACAGGTTCGGAACCGAGGGACTATCTGTGGGGCACTCGCCGAGGCTAATCCGTCCGGTGAACCGCCAGTCCTAGCGGCGCTTTTCGACGCGGAAATTGTCGCATCGGATTCAGACGGAGAGACTGTGTATCAGGGATCCTCATTTTATCTAGACGTATCAGAAACGAAATTGTCACAGAGTGAACTCATCACAGAGGTGCGGTTCCCAACTCTCGATGAAAACGAAGGAGCAGGCTACGAAAAATGGATTCCAAGCGAAGTTGCTTGGCCGGTCGCCATTGTTGGTGCTTATCTCGTAGTCGAAGATGGTGTCGTCACAGACGTACGCCTGTACACAGGTGCAGTCGAAAACATGCCGGTCAGAATGGCTGGGGCAGAAAAGCTGTTACAGGGGGAAGTTCCGACCGAGGAGCTAATCACTCATGTGGCAGTTCAGGTCGGTGAGTATACGGACGCTGTCGAAGATGCCGAATGGTCAAGCCACTTCAAAGCAGAGATTACAAAAAAAGTTGCGAAAGAAGCTATTTCAAAAGCTGTTGAACAAGCACGGTGAGACATTATGACAAAGGATGAATTATTAGAACCAAAGAAAGAACTGTCAATCGAACTAATACTCAATGATGAAAAGATCAAAAAAACGATCCCAGCAGGGATGCTGCTATCGACGTTCATTCGGAAAGAAAATCATCTAACAGGGACACACAGAGGCTGTGAAACCGGTAAGTGTGGTGCCTGTACAGTGATAGTAGATGGTGAGCCGGTGAAATCCTGCAATATGCTCGCGGCACAGGTTACAGAGAGCAAATTGAGGACCGTTGAAGGGCTTGTCAACGATAGCAGAGAGTTACATCCTGTCCAGCAGTCATTCTGGGATACTCACGGTCTGCAGTGTGGTTTCTGTACTCCTGGCATGGTAATGAACTCCGTTGCACTGTTGGAAGAAAATGACGATCCGGATGTCGAAGATATTAAACAACACCTCGCAGGTAACGTCTGCCGATGTACTGGCTATACAAAAATTGTCCAGAGTGTCCAAAATGCTGTGTCAGAAATGCACGGTGATAAGTAATGTCTAACGTCGAACCAACTCACAGAGAGCAAGAAAATCAAGTAGACGGTTCGTCCGAGTCGGAGGTGGTCGGGGAACGGATCAACAGTAAATTCGGTCGACGGCTCGTCACCGGTAATGGTGAGTACCTCGACGATATCGAACGTCCGGGCATGTATCATGCCTATTTCGTTCGCAGCGAGCATGCACATGCGGAAATCTCGGTCGATACGACTGCAGCCGAGCAGATGAGTGGTGTTAGCCGTGTCTGGACACACGAGGATATAGCAGAGAAGGTTAACGAGCCGTATGGGTACATGTTCTACGACGAAGTCGCACTCGCAGATGAGCGGGTCATTTTCCAGGGCCAACCCATTGCAGTTGTGCTTGCACAGACGCGGAAACGCGCGCAAAAAGCAGCCAAGCGTGTTGATATCGAGTACGACAAACTGCCGGTTGTGACCGACGTACCTGAAGCAGTAAGCGACGGGGCTCCTCTGATACATCCAGAACTCGATAGGGACCCTGACAGTCCAGTTGAGGGAAATATCGCTGAATCAGGGCAGGTAATTGCAGGAGATGTCGACAAAGCATTTGAATCGGCAGATGTGGTCGTCGAGGAAACGTTCGAGTACAATCGGATTACACCCGCGCCGATGGAACCACACGGCTGTGTCGCGGAGTACAACGCTGGAGACCAAGCACTGACGCTCTATTCGTCCAGCCAGTTCCCTCATCGACTCAAACAGGAATTAGACGATGTTCTCAAAGAGGTGGACGCAGAGGATATTACGGTCAAAGCTCCAGACATCGGCGGCGGATTTGGAATTAAATTAGAGCTGTTCCCGTTTGAGATCTGCGCAGCCTTACTCGCTATTGAGACCAACAGACCTGTGAAGTACGCGCTCGACCGACTGGAAGAAATGCAGACTGGACGTGGTCGCGGTGGCAAGGAAATGAAAGGGCGTCTGGCCCTCGGTGCCGACGGAACAATTACGGGCATCGAGGTCGATCTGAAATTAGAAACCGGTGCATTTGCCAGCCACGATCCAGCAGTTGGGTACTCATCATCTGTCTGTGGACACGGACCTTATCCCATAGAAAATATGCACTGGAATTATGAGTTGATCTACACAAATCTCATGCCTGGGTCGGCAGTCCGGGGCTTCGGCGATCCGGTTATTACGTTCATGCGCGAACAACTCGTCGATATGGCAGCCGAACAACTCGGTCGGGATCCCATCGATCTACGACTGCAGAATGTCCCAGAGCCTGAGAACCTTCCGATGCGTTCTCCGTCCGGATTGAAATGGAGGAATGCAGATATGCCGGCATGTGTTGAGAAGGTAAAAGAGGAGATAGACTGGCAGACCCATCGAGAGGCTGATAAGGTCGACGGCTCATATCGTGGTGTCGGGATAGGCACCATCATGAAACGTGGTGGAAACAAGTCTGCTGCCGGCGGCGACTATGACGAAGCGATAGTCCGGATGGGGCGACGGAGTGATGTCACCGTTTTCAGTCCTGTTAGTTCGATTGGGCAGGGGACAGAAACAGCACTGGCACAGATCGCGGCAGAAGAACTTGGTGTACCAATTGATCAGGTGCAGCCAGTTGTTGGTGACTCTGATCTTACGCCGGAGGGTCTCGGAGTCTGGGCTGATCGTGGAACAATAATCGGTGGGAGTGCAGTTGCCCGTGCGGCCGAGGATCTCGGTGACCGGCTACGGACACTGGCAGCACACGTATTAGACGGAGAGCTCCGGAAGACTGATATCGTTCTCAAAGATGGGCAAGCATACGAAAACGGTTCACCCAGTAACAATATAGAGATAGCAGAGCTCACCGATATAGCAATGCGTGGTGATCCCGAAGAAATCGGATATGATGCTGAACGCCCGCCTGAACTTCGAAATGGCATCTCTCTTGTCGGTCGTGGCAAATACGAGAGTCAGGAAGCCGAGTTTCTAGATGAAAAAACGGGATATGGTAACGTTGCACATAGCTATACGTTCGGTGCCCTCGCGATCGTTGTCGATGTTGACCCAACCACTGGTACCATTGATATTGTTGATGTTGCCATCTGTGAAGACCTCGGCAAAGTGATGAACCCAAAACTGGTTGAGGGACAGGCACAAGGAGGGATCGTAGAAGGGCTTGGAGAGGTCCTGTTAGAGGAGTACCAGTATGACGACAAAGGGATTTTGCAAAACGGAACACTTATGAATTATCATCCACCGGTCGCACCTGACGTACCAATGATAACAAAGATTGATCATATCGAAAATCCTGATCCGACAACGTCCCACGGCCAGAAAGGAGCCGGTGAATGCTCCCTAGTTCCAACACCTGCGGCCGTTGCCAACGCCGTTGCAGATGCGACAGGCATCCGCTTTACCAAACCACCTTTCACCGCAGAAAAGATCTTGTTCGGACTTATTGAAGAGGATCTACGGGAGTTATGAGCCAATGAGTTTTGACTGCGGCGTGGGGAAACAAGGCACCATCATTGGAATGGTCCATCTGCCCGGGCTGCCGGGTTCACCCGAGTGTAAAAACGATTTTGACGAAATCAGAGAACACGCACTGTCGGATGCAAAAAAACTGGTCGAAGGCGGTGTGGACGCACTCCTTATCGAGAACTACGGAGACATCCCATTCTATCCCGGTGACGTACCGAAACACACCGTTGCATTTATGACCAGAGTTGTCTCGGAAATCAATGCCGAGGTAGATTGTCCACTCGGTGTAAGCGTTCTGTGGAATGATGGTGCTGCTGGCCTCTCCATTGCAACTGCAGCGGGTGCCGAATTTGTACGAATCCCTGTGCATACAGGGGTACAGATATCGAACGGAGGTATAGTCGAAGGCAAGGCCCACGAGACAATTCGACTCCGAGAACAGATCGATTCCGACGTTGCTATTCTTGCAGATATCGATGTAAAGCATGCCCAAAGAATAACTGAAAGGAGGTCTCAAACTGCAGAATTCGTCGAAGCCATCAAGCGGGGTGTTGCTGATGGTGTGATCGTGACTGGAGCAGAGACAGGAGATCAAGTAAATGAACAACTGATAACAGCGATAACTGCAAAACGTGACGAAGTGGCTCCCTCAGTGCCGGTTCTCGCCGGAAGCGGTGTCACTCCGGGGAATGT
>LFCJ01003790.1_pt1 | contig 11088 bp, 15 predicted proteins | sample 643141 | NCBI WGS metagenome assembly LFCJ01 (sample SAMN03766243, study PRJNA286221) | soda lake metagenome | biome: soda lake; feature: Kulunda steppe; material: water; isolation source: sample B1-Br-g2 brine of Lake Bitter-1 | place: Russia: Kulunda steppe | collected 2010-07 | reverse complement strand
CCTTTCCATAGTACATTACCAGACATATTGATTCTTGCTGCCTCGTTTCCTCCGGCATTGTAGCCTACTTTGAAATCAAAATTGATTCTGGCAACTTTGTCGTCGAATGCATTTACTGTGACTTCCTCTACGTCTGTGATTTTAGGAGTATAATTAACCTGAAGATTCCCTTTGGCACTTCCTTCTTTAGAAGCATCCAAGGAATCTATGTTAAATCCAACTATCATAAACAGTAAATTAACATAAAACACTTTATTATTAACCATATAATGATTCTATATGGTAAGTCGTAAAGAACAAGTAATGATGATGGGAGGAGGCCTAATGGTTGCAATAGGATTCATGTTCATGGGTGCAGCAAGCCTCTCAGGCCTAACACCGGATGGCCAACCGGATAGAGGCCAGCAAGAAGAAATTAATGCTGAATTACCTGACTCAACTTACTCAGAGACAGGCTATGGCATGGGAATCAATGAACAAAGCCAGTTAAGCTTTCAGAACCAGGTAGTCTTTGTAAATATAATTTACGAGGATGAAAGACCTGAACTAGAGTTCATGAGAAGTATAGAAGAAGAGTTTGATGGCAGAGTTTACATTAATTATGAAGAATCATCTGAATCAGCGTTCTTGACACAAGCTCAGAATGCAGGAGTAATGCCGGATCAGTTAGACTTCCCAGAAATTATAGTTGTTGGGGACCAACCTACAGAACTGGGGCCATTCATTGACAGAGCCCAGGCAGATGAGGACTCAGTTAGAGAAACGATCTGCAATGGAATGAGGGACGTCGGCAGTGCAGCAGCACTCTGCTTCTAAATTTTTATTCTCCTATTTTTAGAGGTCAAAGGCCTTAGCAAAACCTTCATCTCCCTGAATATTACTTGAATAATCTTCTAACTCTTCCATTGCTAAACCCTCTTCCGAAGCACTCACAGCACCCTTCTCCCCAATTAAAGTAACAGTTGTATTGTACTGAGAAGAGTACTGCTGAGCCAATTGAATTAACAGCCCTACATTGTTTGTAGGTACTTTTTCATGAACTCTTCCTTCAGAGGCCCTCTCCCCAATTTTTTCCTCTATCTGGTCTTCTAAGCGGTCTACGTTTTTCTTCAAATCCTTCTTTTTATCATACAGATTTTGACATGATTCAATAATACTTCTTTCTGAACTTTCCTCCATCTCCACTTCTTCATTGAGAAACTCTTCAAGATCTTTAATCTGTGACTCAAGTTCTTCAACCTCTTCCCTGAATTTTTTCAAGGTATTTGGCAGCTGCTCAACCTCTACTCTATAAATTTCTGACATTTCTTCAAGTACAGGCCTTAGCTCTCTAGCAGTATCTGTATCAAGGATTTCACAGCATTCGTCTAATATTTCGCTCATTCTCTCTATATGCTGTTCAGCAGCAGCTCCGGCTTTGTATTCAAGCCTGACCACTCCATCCTGAATCCTATTTACATCTGTGATGTAGAATTCCTCTGCATTTCCTGTTGATAGCAGATGTGTTCCTCCACAGGCCTCTATATCAATATCTTCTATTTCAATCAGTCTGATTACATTTCCTGGAGGTGCGCCTCCTTGATATATTCTGAAGCCATATTTCTGCTCGGCTTGGGATTTAGCTAGTTCTTTCACGTTGATGTCGTTATCATTCTTTATTATTTCGCGTACTGAGGTCTCTATCTTTCTGACTGTTTCTTTTTCTGGTTTCTCGTAATGTGTAATGTCGAGCCTTCCTTTTTCCAAGTCTTTTTTGGCTCCGGCTTGGTAGATATGTTCGCCGAGTTCTTCACGTGCTGCAGCGTTCACCATGTGCGTCACTGAATGGTGCTGAGTCAGCTGTTTCCGTTTCTCGCCGTTGACCACGCCTTTCACACGCTTCCCTTCGCTAAGTTCGTGTTCTGGTACGTAGTGGAGTACTACTCCTGACTGTTTCTGGACATCTTCTACTTGGAAGCCATTAATTTTTCCAACATCAGGCATTTGGCCTCCGCCTTGAGGATAAAACATAGTCCTATCTAAGATAACCCAATTTTCGTCAATTATTGCCTCTACAGAGGCCTTAAAATTGAAATGCTCAACTTCTCCATCATTAAGATATGGTTCTCTCCGATTGTAGTACATTTTTTCGGTTTTTTCAAGGCCTTCAACGTCGAAATCAGCTTTTACTTCTGTAACTGCTTCATCTTCCTCGCTTATATGAGTGTAGAAATCTTCTGGAACTTCAAACCCGTGTTCCTCCATCATTTCAGGGCTGACACCATGGCTCTCATATAGTTCAATCATTTCGCTGAGGGAAGGTCTCTCATCAATATCCTCAAGTCTTTCAATAGCCTTTTTACGAGCTTTATCATATTTTTTCTTTTCGACTTCTAGGATTTCCTGTATAGAGTCTATTGATTCTAGAAGTTCTGGAAACATTGGTTCTAGTTCTTCTGCGTTCCATTTAGCTACTTCTCCCATTTTCAAGTCCCAGTCGTATTTTTTGATGAAGTCTTGAGCTCTTCTGTAAATCATTCTCAAGTTGTGGCCTCCACCGGTATTACTTGGGATCTTACCGTCTGCTAACGCAAAGTTCAATGCTCTGGAATGCTCTGCAATTGAGTTAAGTGCTGCAGCAGGCTTAATCTCATTTTTTAAATCCTCAACATCTTCGCTGATTCTTTCAGCTATTTCCTCCCATTTCTCATCAATGTCTTCGACTTCGTCAATATTCAGTTCCGAGCTGTGCGGAAGGAATTTCTCCCACATTTCTTGGTCTACTTCAAGGCCTGTCCGTTCTTTCATTTTCTCGATAGTTTCAGGCATTACAGATTCATAGCTTGTCTCTGTACCTTTTGAAATCCAGGTGATTCTTTCGTGGCCCATACCCATATCAAGGACTTTCAGATCTAACTCTTCGTAGCCTTCGGGGGTCTGTTTGTAAAACATGTAGACTTGGTTAAACAGTTCTAAACCATCTACGAAGAACTCCATGCATGCTCCAAGGTTTCCTCCTCCACCCCAGCTATCTTCATGTAAAATCAGTTTTTCCTTTGAAATACCTAAGGCCTGAGTCGTGAACTCGAACATGTCTCTGAAGTAACGGTCCTGATCATATTTTTCAGGAGGCTGGAAGCATGTCTGCCCAATCATTGTAAAGTTAGTATAATGTCTGCCCGTAATTCCCACGTTTTCAACGTCATTGAAACGCAGACTTGGTTGCGGTATAATTAATTCATCTGCTGGAGGTTTTGCCTCACCAGAAACAACGTAAGGCTGGAAACAGTAAATACTTGCGCCTGTAAACTCTACGTCATCTCTCCAACGAGCCACAACAGGGTAACGGTCAATCGATTTGTAGCTTCTTTTTTCCATAAAGGCCTCGAATAGCTTCCAAGATTCTGTATGGGAAAGTTCTTGTTTTGTTGGAGAATCATTGATGAAAGTGTATCCATCACCGCATTCTGGCTCTCCACATATTTCTCTACCTTTATTGTGGCTCCAGAAATACAGGCCACATTCCTTGCACTGTCCCCGACTGAACCCTTTCTCTTTCAGTACATCTGTAGCAAAGAATTTTTCAGGGTTATTGCTTGCCTCTTCCTTAATTTCTCTTTTTAATTTGTCGAGCCCTTTCATAGAGAAATTTGCGTAGAGAATTTTTTTATCAGTGAAAAAATTGTAAGAAAAAATTTGGGTTTAGAATCTTCTGTAGCAGATAAAGGCTCCAATAAGTGTTATTATTGAAGCTAGTTGTCCTCCTATTAGAAGAACTATTATGCTTCCAATGATGATGTACAGGAATGAATCTTTCTTTAGATCTTCATTTCTATGGTGGAAGTATAAGTAAGCTGCAATAGCTAGAGAAAGTATTAGTCCTATTGCTGCTTGAATCATCCACTGTGTCTCGCTTACCTGTATTGGGCTGCTTTCCATCCAATAATCATATAGGAAGAAATCTGTTCCTGCCTCAGCTATACTCAGTAAAGCTCCTGCAAAAGCAATATGATAAGGCGTTTTGATATTTGGATCGGTAGTCATGATTCAATAGGCATTTAGGCGTTATGTCACTTAAAACTTTCCAAATTTACATTTCTAAAATAAAGAAAGAAAAATTAGGATCTGGGAAGCTTTTAGAACATGCTTCCTAGGCCTTCGGCAGCGTCTTCTTCAGAGGTATCTTCTTCCTCTTCTTCCTCTTCAGCTTCGTCTTCCTCTTCTTCGTTTGCTGAGTCTCCGGAAGGTGCTGCGGATGCTCCGCCTGCTGCGACTGCTGTCTCCATTGCTTCTTCAATGTCGACGTCTTCGAGTGCTGCTACTAATGCTTTGATTTCTGAATCTTCTACGTCTAGGTCTGCTGCGTCTACAATGCTTTCTAGGTTGTCTTCGTTAACTTCTTTTCCTGCTTCGTGCAGGGTTAGTGCTGCGTAAATTAATTCCATTTTGTATTCACCTTACTCTAGCATTAAGGCCTTAATAATAAAAAGAGAAAGCACATACTTGAATATAGAGATGAAGTTTTCCGAGCTAAAAGAAGTTAGAGTCAAACTAGATAAAAAAGGGACCGAAGAATTCTGGAAAGTGATAAACGAATTCGGAGGCGTAAAACAGTTTTCAAAGGCATTCAATACTTCTTCAAGTAAAATGTATAACTGGAAATCCAAAAACTCTTACCTTCCAATTGAACTAGTCAAAAAAGTATTTGGCAACGAAGGATCAGCCTACGTGGAAGCCTACAAAGGAGAAGGCCGAAGTAAACCTGTGAAAAACCCTGTATTCCCAATACCAGAAAATAACGAACTATTAACAAGAATAAAGTATTCTGTAACTGTTAACAACAAAGGGATACCGCTCTACCAAACTACAGAAAAAGAACTAATTGAAAGATTTCAACAACTACTCACAGAATTAGGACAGGTCGCCTACAAAGTTTATGAAAGAGACATCTACGAACTAAGATATCCAAAATACTTGCATGAAATACTAATCCAAATAGAATTTGAAGAAAATATCAACGCAAAAGTAGATGAAATAGGCACTATAGAAAATAAAGTAACTGTAGAAAATGAAGAAATAAACCCAGAGAGAATTAACAAGCTTTACAACAAAGAAAAACGAATGAAATTAGCCTTACTGAAACAAGACAATAAAGAAATAGCAAAAATAATGTCAGAAGAAAAGGAAAAAGTTAGAAAGGCCTTAGAACAGGCCTAAACTTTGTTTTACTCTTCTTCCTTTTCTTCAGATTCATCAGAATCTTCGTCTGATTCTTCTTCAGTTTCTTCTTCTGAGTCTTCAGACGCATCTAAATCAACTGAATCAAGGTCAATCTGTGAATTCAAGCCTTTTGCACTGCTTGATGCATAAGCAAGAATCTCTTCGATTGTCTCTTCTGTTGGGATTCCTTCACTAATTGAAAGATTCTTAGCCTTCCTTGCTGCTTCTCCAACAATTGTGCCTGCTGTTCTTTCATTGACAACTCCTGCATTGACTGCAAGATTGAATGCGAGCCCTGCTGCAGATTCAACGTCAGATCTGTACTGTTCTTCATCAATATCAAGCTGCTCTGATGTGAAGATTTCTCCATCGCTGAAAGCTATATCTAAGTCAAGCCCGATTTCCAATGGTTCCAAACCTAACTGATTTAGGATTTCTGCATCGTCACGTGTAATGGTGTCTCCCTTCTCAACCATTACTGATGACTTGTTAACATGAATGGTTCCATCATCTACCTGTACCTGTGCTCCTGTTTGCTGAAGCTTACCAAGCATCGGTCCTGGACCGATTCCAGTGTCTCCTTCAGGTACTTCAATATCTCTAGGAGCTATTTCTCCTCCTTGAGCTGCAGCTGAAGTCTTGTTCTTCTTGATTAAACTGAATAACTGGAAAGGATCCTTATCTGAGAAAATGAATGCTGGCTGAATAGCTTCGTTCTCATTAAGGCTTTCAATATCCTCTTTTTCAGCTTGATCAATAGCGATATCCATCAAACTTTTTCTACTCATTTTGATGTCTGCGAAGGCCTTCATCTCCTTCTTCATCTGCTGAAGCTGTCTGGATGGAAGGCTCTGCATGTCAAGGATTCCAACTACAGGGTAGTCTTCAATCTTTTCTTTGAATTCTTGGACTTTTTCTTCTTTTTGACTACGGGTCATGTTCTTCGGCTTTGGCTGAACCATCACTGGTTCACCTCCGCTGGACTACCCATAGTAGTCTTTAACAGAACAGATTTGATGTTGTTGTCTCCCTGAGGAAGGTTATCTACTACAAAGTCGTAGATTGCTTCCGCGTTAGAAGTTACCTCGTCTTCATCCTGTTCTTCATTTCCGACCTTTACTTGCATTAATGGGTCTTCTCTAAGTCTCAGAGTAACTGTATTTCTGAATGACTCAATTTTGTCTGTTGGATCGCTTCCTGGAGGCATTGGATCAGGCATCATGTTACGTGGACCGAAAATCTGTCCGAGCTGTTGACCGATCTTAGGCATCATAGGCGCCTCAGCAATCAGGAATGAGAACTCATCTGCAAGCTTCCTAGCCTGATCAGGGTTGTCGTACATCTCCTCAAGCTCGCTTTTACTGATCGTTCTATCAGCGTTCTCAGCATTGTTGACAATTGATTCTCCAATCACTGCAATTTTCACATCTTCGTCTGCCTGGTAAGGAAGTTTAAAGTCCTCGTTGAAACGATTGTTAGGATCGCTTAAATCCAGGTCTCTGAAGTTAATGATTAAATCGATGCTTTCTGTAAAGTTTCTATCTTCGCTGTTTTCTACGGCTTCTTCAAGTGATTCTTTGAATGTCATTACTGGATTCCCTCCTCTTCTTCAAGTTCATCATCATACTTGCCTTCATCAATCTCCTGCTGAACTTCGTAGGCATCTTTTCCATCAATAGTTACACCCATTGCCTGGGCAGAACCAATGATTTCCTTAACACATCCACGAAGATCCATACCTAATAGGTCGGTAGACTTCATTCTTGCGACCAGGCAGGCCTGGCTGAAGCTCATATCAGCAACTTTGTTCAGGTTAGGTTCGCCGGATCCTGTCTCGAATCCTACGACATCCTTAATTAGAGCTGCTGCTGGAGGCTTTCCGACTTCAACTGTGAAGTCTCCGGTTTCCTCATCGACTTCTACGTCGACAGGTACTTCCATACCATCAAAGTCTTTGGTTTTGTCATTAATTGCTTGAACTACCTCTCCCACATCCGCGGGTAAAGGTCCTAGTTCGGGTCCTAGCGGAGGACCAGCTGAAGCTGATCCGCCTTCTACCAGTGTACTCACGGTAGTCTTGTCTCCCATTTTTAATTTGTCACCTTTGTAATATAGATTAAGTTATAATTTTTTAGGCCTTTTTACGAACCATATCAGCATCTACAGTTGTTGGAATAGGTACTGCAGCGTCAATAAGCTCAATAGTTACTTCACGGTTCGTATCGTCGACTCTCTTGATTTTTGCATCCTCTCCTTTGAAAGGTCCTCCAATAACCTCTACTTCATCGCCTTCCTCAATCTTGATATCTTCCTGTTCTTCGCTGAGGTATTTCTCGATTTCATCTAGGCCTACTTCTTGGTCGATTACTCCTCTAGCATTTCTTATCTCTGAAGTCAAGTCTTTGATGTCCTGCTCTTTTCCTTCAATGAAGATATATCCTTTCAGGTCGTCAGGCGCCAAAACAGCCTTGATATCAAAGTTGTTAGCCTTAATTTTGCTTCGCATTGCTTTTACAGCTGTTTTTTCTCTTCCACGAGTTGTTCGGACTGTTAAAATCATTTTATTTTATGCACCTGTTTTTTTTAGAGTAGTTGGGCTACGAAGAAGAACATAAAACCTATTAATCCTATTAGCAGTATGCCTATTCCTGTGATTTTCAAAGACATTTCGTACTCGTCTCTTCCCGGCTTCTCTGCGATCTTAAGAACTCGCATATACTCTCTGAACTTTCCTTTTACTGTTCTCTTTGTATTCACAAGTTCTTTCTTGATGTCCATTTTTAAGTTCTACCTCGTAAACACTTCAAATTTTTTCCTTGAGAAGAACGACTGGCCGAAAAATAATTTTTTCTTTGAAGTCGCTCTTCCACCTCGTCTGAAGTGGTAAACGTAACGAGCTAAAAAGTAAAGGCCTCACAAATTTTAAAAAGGCTTCAATCAGATGTTGGGACAGTCCTCGATTTCATCTTCCCATTGAGAATCATCAGGATCTATACGCCCAGCATCGATCTCGCTTTCTAAAAAGCCACACGTAGCTCCTTCTTGAGTATCATCTGCGTCAGACATTACTCCTTCAAGACTTTCAGAACCGATGAACAGAACTATTCCTGCCAAAGCAATTGCAACTGCCGCAGCAATCACAACCCAGAAAACATTATCCATGTAATTTTACTACTCCTTCTCTTGATTCTTTTATGTGAATTTTGTCGTGATGATCTTCTAGATAGTAATAGCTATAGCTGTTTATGTCAACCCACTCATCGGGATCTTCGGTTCGAATATCTTCGGAATCTGAGAAAACGTTTTCAAGAGAATCTGTTCCTATAAAAAGCAGGATTCCGGCTAATGCGATAAAAACTGCTGCTGCCAGAACAATGTAGATCACGTTATCCATTAATAGAAAATAAGGAAAAGAGGTATATTAAATGTAAGGCCTCTAGATGAACTCTACTCCTAACTCCTTCTCAATTTCTTCCTCGTATTCGTCGCTTCGAGTGTTGTCAGGCCCGTAAATCTGAGGGCTGTCGACTCCTGTTACAATGATCATTGACTGGAGTGTGTTGTCCATATCTTCTCTTACTTGTGCTCCCCAGATAATTTTTGCATTTTCATTTAGTTTTCCTGATACTGTGTTCACAACTTCCTGTGCTTCGTTGAGGGAGAGCGAGGTGCCTCCTGTTACGTTTACCAGTGCGCCTTTACCGCCGTCAATATCTACGTCAAGTAATGGGTTGCTTAAGGCCTTTGTTACTGCTTCGCTTGCTCTTGAGTCTGTATCGGATTGGCCCATTCCGATCATCGCGATTCCTCCTTCTCCCATCACAGCTCTAATGTCTGCGAAGTCAAGGTTGACGAGGCCTGGCTTTGTTACAAGTTCTGTTACTCCTTTGACTGCGTTTACTAGGATTTCGTCTGCGATCTTGAATGCTGTGTTCAAGGATACGTCTGGAACGATTTCCAGTAGCTTATCGTTTGGAATTACAATTAATGTGTCTACAACTTCTTCAAGTCTTTCGAGTCCGTACTCTGCGTTTTTCTGCCGGCTCTGTCCTTCCATTTCGAACGGAAGCGTTACGATCCCCACTGTGAGTGCGCCTTCTTTTTTGGCTTGCTCTGCGATTACAGGTGCTGATCCGGTCCCTGTTCCTCCTCCGAGGCCACATGTGATGAAGACCATGTCTGCGCCTGATACTGATTCCTTAACCTTCTGCTGGCTTTCTTTTGCGGATTCTTCTCCAACCTTTGGATCTGCTCCTGCTCCGAGGCCTTGTGTAAGTTCTTTACCAATCAGTACTTTGTGATCGGCGTTTGCGTATAGAAGGTCCTGTGCGTCGGTGTTCATTGCGATTGTTTCGCATCCTTCGATTCCGACATCTACAAGCCTGGATATAGTATTGTTTCCTGCGCCGCCTGAACCGATTACCTTAATATCGGCTTTGCGTTCTTTGATAAGCTCTTCCAGCTCATCGTCTATAGCATGGCTTTTGTCTCTGTTTTGCGGCATTCCATTAGAATTATTCTTTACCTGTTCAATCTGATCTTCCATTATTCAATAGACCCCTTCTTTATTCATCAATCAGTCCTCAAACTATTTAAAAATGGCGCGGATCCAGCTAATTCCACTCATCTTCAAGCAATCCATAAATCTCAGTGTCCCAGAATTTACCATCATCAAAGTAATCTTCTCTCTGAGTACCTTCATGAGTAAAACCTAGCTTCTCCCAGACAGATTTGGACTTTTCATTCTTCTGGAAAACTCTAGCGTGGATCCTATGAAGCCTTTCACGATTAAAGCCGTGTTCAATCAGAAGTTCTGAGGCCTCGGTTCCAAACCCTTTACCATGGTGTTCAGGGCTTATCCAGATACCTATTTCGGCCACGCCTTCAGACTTAGGTTCTAAAGAAATGATCCCAACCATATCAGATTCTCCTTTTCTAGTTATGGCTAGATGAGTGCCTTCATCACTACTTACAACTTCTTCAAAGAAATCTTTCTCCTGATCCAAGTTTGCAGGACCTCTATGGCCAATATTTTTCCTGATCTCGGGTCTATTAATATTATCTCTTAAGAACTCGATATCTTCCTCTTCAATAGTCCTTAGATCTACATTATCTCCTTCAAGAAAAACTGCTCCAGCCATAATTAAATGTGAGAAAGAGAGAAATAAAAGAATGGAGGCCTTTATTCGTCAAACTCTACTTCTTCAAACTCAGTGTGTTCGAGAATTTCTTCCGAAAGCCGGTCTTTAAACTCATCACTTAAACTGTGAGAATGACCATCGTGTTCGTGTTTATGGACAACAGTTACTGTATCTCCTTCAAACTCTAGACTCCCATGACCTAGTCTATGGTCAACTATTCCTTGCGCAATCTCTTCATCATCTTCAACTTTGCTGACAATCTTTACCCAGTATTCAAGATCTTTGCCAGCTAAAGGATGGTTGAAGTCGACTCTTACACGGCCTGAACCTTTGGAAACAACTTTACCTCTTCTTCCACCAACCATGATGTCCTCGCCTTGCCTAACCCGTACATTTTGCTCTTCGAAAGCGCTTTCAGGGAAAGTCTCAATATTGTCGCTATCTCTTTTCCCATAGGCTTCTTCAGCTTCAATTTCAAGCTCTTTTTCCTCGCCTACTTCCATATCCATCAGTGCATCTTCCAAGCCCGGGATGATATAATTCTCGCCCAATAGAACTTTCATCGGTTCTAATTCAATATTTGAAGTGTCTAGGCCTGCTTCCTCTGCTTTTTCTTGTACTGTGAGGTCGAAGATTTCTCCATCGGTTTTTCCTACGTAATCTATTTCGATCATTTCTCCTGTTTCCATACCGGGTTTTGAGGCCTGAAGGGTTAAAAGCATTCAAGGTCTGCAAATATTGTATGAGT
>LFCJ01003789.1_pt1 | contig 11090 bp, 12 predicted proteins | sample 643141 | NCBI WGS metagenome assembly LFCJ01 (sample SAMN03766243, study PRJNA286221) | soda lake metagenome | biome: soda lake; feature: Kulunda steppe; material: water; isolation source: sample B1-Br-g2 brine of Lake Bitter-1 | place: Russia: Kulunda steppe | collected 2010-07 | reverse complement strand
GGCCTCGGCCAGGCTTCGTTCAGCGATGGCCGAGTGGATCTCTACGCTTGAGACGAGGCGCCGGGTATCTCGGACAAAGCACCCGGCCCTGTCGGTCGAGGTGCGGTGAGCGGAGGTAACGATGCAGAACCTGTTCGACCATGTGCTGGTGGGCGTCGACTTTTCACCCGCCTGGCCAGCGCTGGAGCGCCGTCTGGCGCGGCTGCGCGCCATGGGAATACGCCGGGTAACGCTGGTGCATGTGATCAGCCCCCGGGAGCTTTCCCGGCCCGGCGAGGCCGACCTGGCTCGGGCCCGCCAGCGGCTGGAGAGCGAGGCCACGGCACTCGCGGAGATGGGCCTGGAGGTCGCCTGTGAGGTGCACAGCGGCCCCCCCAGCGAGCGGCTGGCCCACCTGGCGCAAGCGCATCGCGCCGATCTGGTGCTGCTGGGCCGCCAGGGCCACGGCCTGCTGCACCGGCTGCTGATCGGTTCGACCGCCTTGAACCTGGCGCGCTTGACCCGCTGCCCCCTGTGGCTTGAGCCGTTGCACGACGGCCAGGCGCGGGGGGCATCGCCCTCCATCATGCTGGCCACCGACGCCTCCCCTGCCGCCGCCGCCGCCGAGCGCTGCTTTGCCGGTCTCTGCGAGCATTTCGATCGCCGCGTGGCGGTCATCGCGACCCGCAGCCTCAAGGACGATGACGTCGGCATCGGCCAGGCACGCCACCACCTGGAGCACATGGCCCGCCGGCTGGCCAAGCTGGATTTCGAGCTGGTGGACGGCCCCGCAGCCGAGGCGATCCTGGCCCGGCTGGCCGCCTGGCAGACCGAGCTGCTGGTGCTGGGTCAGCGCGGCCACGGCGCGCTGCGCGAGCGGCTGCTGGGCAGCATGGCTCAGGCGCTGGTGGAAAGTTCGCCCTGCCCGGTGCTGCTGGTCCCCGAGGGGCAATGACGAGCCGCCGTTTGCCACTCGGCCTCGGCAGCCAACCAAAAAGACGAGTAGGGCCCGTTAGGCGGGCCTGTTTGCGCCATGGCGCTGGGCGCTGTCCCGGCATACTGCCATCCTGGCATATCACTCTTAATTCGCTCTTCGCCCAGAGGTAGCAAGGCAATGGCAAAATCCGGCGGTGGCTCTCGCAAGCTGCTATGGCTGATGGTGGTTCTGGTCGTCGTCTCGCTCTCCGCAGCGGGTGCAGCGCTGTATATGGTCATGGGCCAGGGTGAGAATCGCGCCTCCCAGGCTCAGGCGTCGCCCGAGCGTCAGGCGCCCATCTTCGTGAAGGTCGAGCCCTTTACCGTCAATCTGGCCGACGACGCCCGCGGCAGTCGGCTTCTCTACACCGGCCTCACGCTGAAAGTGGGCAACGAGGAGACCCGGGAGATCCTGAAGGAGCATATGCCTCAGGTAAGGAGCCGTCTGCTGATGCTGTTCTCCGGCCAGGAGGCCAGCGAGCTGACCAGCCCCGGCGGCAAGGCCCAGCTGGCCGACGATATCGTTGCAGCCCTGGGCGACCCCATGACCGAGCATCAGCCGGAGCTGCTGGTCGACGACGTCCTGTTCACTGAATTCATCGTTCAATAAGCGGATCGACCCCATGTCACAAGACGATCTGCTGTCGCAGGAAGAGATCGACGCCCTGCTCAAGGGCGTCAGCGGCGAGGAGGACAGCAGCCCTGCCAGCGGCGCCGACGATGCACGCATGCGGCCCTATGACCCGGCCACCCAGCATCGGGTGATCCGGGAGCGCCTGCACGCCCTGGATATCATCAATGAACGCTTTGCCCGCAACTTCCGCATGGGCCTGTTCAACCTCCTGCGCCGCAGCGCCGACATCACCGTCGAGAGCGTTCGCTATCTCAGCTACAGCGAATTCTCACGCAACGTGCCGGTGCCGACCAATATCAACATCATTGCCATGAAGCCGCTGCGCGGCTCGGCCCTGATCGTGTTTCCGCCAAGCCTGGTGTTCATGGTGGTCGACAACCTCTTCGGCGGCGACGGGCGTTTCCTGACCCGCTCCGAAGGGCGTGAGTTCACCAACACCGAGCAGCGCATCATCAAGCGCCTGCTCGACCTGGCCATCGAGGCATACGGCGACGCCTGGAAATCGGTCTACCCGCTTGAGATCGGCTACCTGCGCTCGGAGATGCAGTCGAAGTTTGCCAATATCACCAACTCGCCCAACGAGATCGTGGTCAATACCGCCTTCAATATCGAGGTGGGCAGCCTGTCGAGCACCTTCCAGATCTGCATGCCCTACGCCATGATCGAGCCGCTGCGCGACCTGCTCTCCAACCCCCTCAACGACGGCATGCATGACGACGGCACCTGGAAACGGCGGATGGCCGGCGAGATCCGCCAGTCGGAGGTCGAGCTGGCCGCCGATTTCGCCTCGATTCCTACGCGCATCGCCCACGTCATGGCCCTCAAGGTGGGGGATATTCTCCCGGTCGACCTGCCCGAGACGGTGCTGGCCAGGGTCGACGGGGTTCCCGTCATGGAGTGCGAATATGGTAGCCAGCAAGAACAGCGCGCGCTGCGCGTGCTGCGCATGATCGATCACGAGCAGGGCTCCGCCTCGTCCGACACCTTCGTCAAGGGGTCGGCGCCGTCATCCAAGGAATCAAAGAATGACTGATCCGAAGAACCCCGATCAGCCCATCGGCGACGACGACTGGGCCAAGGCCATGTCCGAGCAGGAGGGCTCCCCCGACACGGACAGTGCCGACGACCTGTGGGCGGAAGCCATGGCCGAGCAGGAGGGCAAGGCCCAGGAAGAGGCGGCAGCGCCGCCCGCCGCCGATGATGATGACCCCTGGGCGGAAGCCCTGGCGGAACAGGCCGCCAGCGAGGCCCAAGCCAGCGTCGCCGCACCGCCATCAGCGCCCAGGGCGCCGGCCAGGGCCGCCGGGGATAACGTCTTTCGTCCCCTCGAGCAGGGTGGCAATCCCGGCGCCGCCCGTGATCTCGAGATGATCATGGATATTCCGGTCAAGCTAGCCGTGGAGCTGGGCCGCACCCGGATTACCATCAAGCAGCTGCTGGAGCTCACCCAGGGCTCGGTCATCGAGCTCGATGGCCTGGCGGGCGAGCCGATGGACATCCTGATCAACGGCTACCTGATCGCCCAGGGCGAGGTGGTGGTCGTGGAGGAGAAGTACGGCATCCGCATCACCGAGATCATCACCCCCTCCGAGCGCGTGCAGAAGCTGAACAGATGAGCGACACCCCCTCCCGCCCCGCCGAGAGCGGCCCTGCCGAGAGCGGCCCTGCCGAGAGCGGCCCTGCCGAGAGCGGCCCTGCCGAGAGCGGCCCTGCCGAGAGCGGCCTGGAAGCCGTCAGCGTCGGCGGTGACGCCCTGATCGGCCTGGCCACCCTGGGCAAGACCGCCGCGGCCCTGGCGCTGATCCTGGTGATCATCTTCATCGCCAGCGCCCTGCTCAAGCGGCTGCAGCTGCGGCGCCAGCCCGGCGGCAGCCGCCTGGAGGTCGTCAGCGCCACGGCGGTGGGCCCCCGCGAGCGGGTGGTGGTCGTCCAGGTGGAGTCGCAGTGGCTGGTGCTGGGCGTGGCCAGCGGCCAGGTCAGCAAGCTGCACGAGATGCCGGCACCGTCGCAGCCCCAGGGCCAGGCCGCCCCCGCGCCGGGACCGGGCTTTGTGGAGGGAGACAGCTTCGCCACGCGGCTGGCCAAGGCGCTCAAGCACAACGCGGGCCTGGGGCGCCGCGGATGAAGCGGCGGCATCCCTCGGCATTTCGCGCGGCGCTGCTCCTCGGGCTGGCGCTGCTGATGGTGCCCACCCTGGCGCTCGGCCAGCAGCTGCCCGGCATCGTCAGCCAGCCGCTGGAGGATGGCGGCCAGCAGTGGTCCATTCAGCTGCAGACCCTGCTGCTGCTCAGCGGCATGGCCTTCCTGCCGGCCATGCTGCTGATGATGACCGGCTTCACCCGCATCATCATCGTGCTGAGCCTGCTGCGCACCGCCATGGGCACCCAGGCCACGCCGCCCAACCAGGTGCTGCTCGGGCTGGCGCTGTTCCTGACCTTCTTCATCATGGCGCCGGTGTTCCAGCTGATCTACGACACCGCCTGGGTACCGCTATCCGCCGACGAGATCGGCTTCGAAGAGTTCCTGATGCTGGCCCAGGAGCCGATTCGCGAATTCATGCTGGCCCAGACCCGCGAGCCCGACCTGGCGCTCTTCGCCCGTCTGGCCGAGGTCGGCCCCATGCAGGGCCCCGAGGACGTGCCGCTGCGCATCCTGGTGCCCGCCTTCGTCACCAGCGAGCTCAAGACCGCCTTCCAGATCGGCTTCATGATCTTCATCCCCTTCCTGATCATCGATCTGGTGGTGGCCAGCACCCTGATGTCGCTGGGCATGATGATGGTGCCGCCGATCACCATCTCCCTGCCCTTCAAGCTGATGCTCTTTGTTCTGGTCGATGGCTGGCAGCTGATCGTTGGCTCACTTTCCCAGAGCTTCTACATGTAGCGCTGCCCGATGCGAGGAGACGACAATGACCCCGGAAATGGTAATGGGCCTGGCCTACCAGGGCATGCGAGTCACGCTGCTGCTGGCCGGGCCGCTGCTGCTCACCGCCCTGCTGACCGGCCTGACCGTGAGCCTGTTTCAGGCCGCCACCCAGATCAACGAGATGACCCTGTCGTTCATTCCCAAGATCCTGGGCGTGTTCCTGGTGCTGATCCTGGCAGGGCCCTGGCTGCTCAACCTGATCTCCGATTTCACCCGGGAGCTCTTCCTCAATATCCCCTCGATGATTGCGTGACGCGAGTGCGAGCCCCATGGTCGAGGTAACCTTTGCCCAGCTGCAGGGCTGGATCACGGCCTTCCTGTGGCCCTTCGTGCGCATCACGGCCTTCTTCGCCGCCTCTCCGCTATGGGGCCACTCCAGCGTGCCCAATCAGGTCAAGGTGGCCCTGGCCGCCCTGGTGGCCGTGGTGATCGGCCCCCTGGTGGCGCTGCCGGATGTGCCGCTGGTCTCCTGGGCAGGCTTTGGGATCATCGTCGAGCAGATGCTGATCGGGATCGCCATGGGTCTGGTCATGCACGTCACCTTCGCGGTGGTGCAGGCCACGGGCGAGTTCATCGGCCTGCAGATGGGCCTGGCCTTCGCCACTTTCTTCGATCCCGGCAGCGGCACCAACATGGCGGTGCTGTCGCGCTACCTCTACATGATCACCCTGCTGATGTTCCTGGCCCTCAACGGCCACCTGATCGTGCTTGAGATCCTCGCCACCAGCTTCACGACTCTGCCCATCGGGCTGGGCGGCTTCAACGCCGGCGCCTTCGAGATGCTGGCACGCTACGGCGGCACCATCTTCATGTCCGGAATGATGCTGGCGCTGCCCCTGGTGGGATCGCTGCTGATCATCAACCTCTCCATGGGCATCCTCAACCGTTCGGCCCCCCAGCTGACGGTGTTCAACATCGGCTTCCCCACCTCGCTGACCGTGGGCCTGGCGCTGATGATGGTGCTGATGACCGATATCGGGCGCTTTCTGCAGGGTTTGTTTGCCAACGGCCTGGGGTTCATGCGGGAGCTGCTGGATGCCCTGGCGCCGCTGACATAAAAAAGCCCGAGCGGTGGTGCGCTCGGGCAAGGGACTCCGGACACCGAGAGTGGCGGTGTCCGTCAAAGGAAGGCGGCGCTGCGTCAGCGCAGATAGTCGAACAGCGACATGCCCTGGACATCCGCGAAGGTGCGCTGAGCGGCCTGCAGCCCTACCTGGCGCAGGCTGTATTCGGTGATCGCTTCCGCATAGTCGAGATCGACCAGCTGGGAGAGCGTCTGCTGGTAGCTGAGCATGCGGTTGCCGGCCACGGTGTCGATGGCATCCAGCTCGTTGAGCCGTGCCCCCATGGAGGCGCGTACCGTCAGCACATTGTCGAAGCTGTCATCGAGTTCCCGCATGGCGCTGCTCAGGGTGTCGCGATCGACCTTCTGCTCATCGGCCTCCAGGACCCCGATCGCCTTGTCCATGGAGTCGAAGATATCACCGAAGATGGCGTCACCCGGGTCCGATACCGGCATCTCGCGAAAGCCGTCGACGCGCTGAACCCGAACGTTGCTGTCGCCCTCGTAGCCGATCGCCCCCGTATCGTCATCGCGCACGAAGGGCGGCGCGCTGTCCTGGAAGCCGCCGAACAGATAGCGGCCGTTGCCGTCGGTGGTATTGGCCTGGCCCAGCAGGCCTTCGCGCAGGCCGCGCAGCTCGGCGGCCACCGACTGGCGATCCACGGGGCTGAGGGTGTCGCTCGAGGCCTGGACCAGCAGCGTCTTGGCCTTCGTCAGACTATCGCTGACGCTGTTGAGGACGCTTTCTCCCTGGCTCAGGCTGTTGCGCACACTGACCCGGGCATCGCTGAACTGCTCGACGGAGGAGATCGACTGGCCCACCGAGACGGCGCGGGAGGCGGCCAGGGGATCATCGGAGGGGTTGACCACCCGACGCCCGGAGGCGATCTGCTGTCCGACCTTGAGAAACTCGCCCTGCTGGCGATTGAGCGAGTTGAGGCTCTGCTCGAACATGGTCACGGTGCTGATACGCATGGCTTGATTCTCCAGACTCAGTTACGCAGCCCAAGCAGGGTGTCGAAGATGGTCGAGGCGGTGTCGATGACCCGAGCGTTGGCCGCATAGAACTGCTGGAAACGCAGTAGATCGGCCGCCTCCTCGTCCAGGTTCACACCGGACTCCGACTGCTGGACCGCCTGCAGCTGGTCGGTGATACCCTGACGCGCCTCCAGGTTGGCCTGGACCACCCCGGTACGGTTGCCGACATCGTTGACGATGCCGGAATAGGCCTGGGTGAGGCTGGCATTGCCGCCCACGATGGGCGCGTCCTGGAGACGCTGCATCTGCAGGGCGATGCGGTTATCGCCGCTGCCGCCGTCGGGTTCACCGGCGGCGATCTTGCCCAGATCGCTGATCAGGTTCTCGAACTCGCCGGCCGCATGGCGTACCGGCTGCACCTCGAAGCGGTCGCCGCTGCCCGGCACCTGGGTAAAGCTCAGCGTCACGCCGCCGAAGCTCAGCGTGTTGTCGTCGTCCAGCTGCCCCGAGCTGCGCTCTCCTGTCGCCTTGTTGGTGATCTCCACCGTGCCGCTGGCACCGAAGCGCAGGGTATAGTCGGCGGCGCGCAACTGGTCGATGTTGTCCGCGTCGATCTCGGCGCTTGCTGGGTTGGCCGACCGATTGCCGCTGTAGGCATTGACCCGCGGCTCGGCCACGGAAAAGAAGGGTTCGCCGGGAGCCCCGTCGAGATCCTCGCCCTCGGCCTGCAGCTGATTGACGGCCACGCCCATGGAGACGGTCAGCTGCCCCAGCTGGTTCTGCACCTTGTCCAGGGCTTCGCTGCGAAAGCTCATCAGGCCGCCCAGGGTACCGCCACCGATGGCGTTCTCCGCCAGGGGCTTCGCCTTGCCGCCGGCGCCCCCATAGCCGACCACCTCCCGCTGAGGGTCATTGGGCGCCTTGAGCACCTCCAGCGGGTAAGCCTTCTGCCCGTTCACCAGCGGCTGGCCGTCCGGGAGTGTGACGCTGTAGCTGCGGCCGTCCTGAATGTTCAGCCGCACGTCCATATGCTCGCTGAGCTGGGCCACCAGATGATCGCGCTGGTTGAGCAGGCCATTGGGAGCCTCGCCGGTACGCCCGCGCACCAGGGCGATCTCGCGGTTGAGATCCGCCACCTGCCCGGTCAGGGTGTTGATCTGCGAGACCTCATCGCGCACCTGGCTGTTGACGCCCTCCTGCATATCCGAGAGGTAGCCATCGAAGGAGCGGAACTGGGAGGTCAGCATATCCGCGGCGCCCAGCACCCCCTGGCGGGTGGCCGGATCCGAGGGAGCGCCGGTGAGATCCTGCACCGCCGCGAAGAAGTTCTGCATCAGCGGGGCCAGGCCGGCGTCGCCATCGGCCAGCAGGTTGTCGATCTGGCTGATCTGCCCCTCGTAGGCGGCCAGCGCCTTGGACTGGCTGGTGGCCGCATTGAGCTGCTCGGACACGAACTGGTCGAACCGACGCTGGGTCTCATTGACCTGCACGCCGCCCCGGCCGGCTGCCTCGCCGATGACGGTGACCTCCCGGTTGTAACCGGGGGTATAGACATTGCTGATGTTCTTGCTGGTGGTGGTCAGGGCGCTCTGGGCCACGTTGAGGCCGCTGATGCCGATGTTGATCATGCTCATGGTATCTTGTCCTTGAACCTATAGGTCGTCTATCGGCAAAAGCACCGGCATCTTTAATAACGCAGGAACACCAGGTCGTCCGACGCGGCGCGGTCCGCGCTGGCCAGCGTCCGGTCGGCGCCGCCCAGGGTCTGCATCACGGCGATCAGCTTGTCGGCATAGGCCGGATCGGTGGCATAGCCACCCTCCTGCAGGGCGCGCGCCGCCTGCTCGGGGGACGACGCCGCCGCGACGCCCGCGTAGCGCGGATTGTCGCCGATCAGGCGCGCATAGTCGGTGAAGGCCTCCTCGAAGGAGTCATAGACCCGGAAGCTGTCGGTGACTCGCGTGCGCTGGCCGTCGAGATACTCGTGGGTGGCCACCTCGGTGGTGGGCCCCTGCCAGCGGCTGCCCGCCTTGATGCCGAAGAGGTTATGGCTGTTGCCCCCGTCGGCGGCGGCGATTTCATGACGCCCCCAGCCGGTTTCCAGGGCGGCCTGGGCCAGGATCAGGTCGGCGGGTACACCGGTGCTCCGGCTCGCCGCCTGGGCCGGCGCGGCCAGCTTGTTCATGAAGACCTGAACATGATCCGGGGCGCTCTCACCGCGCTCCCTCGCCGCGGGAGAGGCCTCCGGGGCGGCCTCCTTCACCGGCGGCTCCAGCGATACGTCGCCGTCCTCCCCGACGGCGGCCCGTGCCGCTTCGATACCCGCCATGAAGCCGGCCGGCTCGACGTCGAGGGCCGCCAGGAAGTCGCGGGGCGCCGAGGCTGTCGCGACCGGCTCGCTTTCAGCGCGGCGGGATTCCGCGGTCGGTTCGGTCGACGCGCGCTCGGGCTCGGGCTCGATCAGCGCATCCTGAAGCGGGCGCGGGGTGCCCCGCGGGATACCGGCGATCAGCTCATCGACCGCACTGCCCCGCTGGGCCTCACCGGCTACCGCACCACTGCGCTCCAGCTGGGCCACCAGCTTGTCGGCCAGCCCCATCCCCCGGGAGGCCATCACCTGCGACCACTGCTGGTCCAGCATCGACTGGTACATCTCGGTGGCCTGGCCGTCCATCAGACCGCTCTGGGGGATGGTGTCACGCATGCTCTTGAGCATCATCTGGATGAACAGCGCCTCGAACTGTTCGGCGGCGCCGCGCACGTTCTCTTCGGGATTCTGCCGAGCGCTGTACTTGAGGCGATTGAGACCCTGCACGTCCAGGGCAAACTGCCCGCTCGCATCCGGTACGCTCATCAGAGGATCTCCAGGTCGGCGCGCAGGGAGCCGGAGGCCTTGAGGGCCTCCAGAATCGCCATCAGGTCCTGAGGCGTGGCACCCAGGGCATTGAGCGCATTGACCACCTCCACCAGGTCGGCGCCCTCGACCACCCGCAGATAGGCATCCTGCTGGGTAATCTCGATATCGGTATCGGGCACCACCACGGTCTCCCCCTCCCCGAAGGGTGCCGGCTGGCTCACGTCGAAGCGGGTATCGATCACGATGGAGAGGTTGCCGTGGGCCACCGCGGCGCGGCGCAGAGTTACCGAGCTGTTCATCACCACCGAGCCGGTGCGGGAGTTGAGCACCACCTTCGCCGGGGCCTCGGTCGGCGTCACGCGGATATTCTCCACCTGAGCCATGAAGTTGACCCGCGAATTGTCATTGGCCGGCCCGTCCAGGGCGATGACGCGACCGTTGCGTGCCGCCGCCACCGGCCGCCCGAACTCATCGTTGATGGCGCTGACGACCCGCTGGGCGGTGCCGAAGTCGGCCTGCTTGAGCTCGAGCTCGAGCAGCCCGCCGTTGGCGCCGAGATCCAGCGGCACCTCGCGCTCCACCATGGCACCGCCGGCAATGCGCCCGCCGGCCTGCTGATTGATCTGTACGGCGCTGCCGCCGGCCTCGGCGCCGGCCCCTACCACCAGCACGTTGCCCTGGGCGATGGCGTAGGTCTCGCCATCGGCGCCCTTCAGGGGCGTCATCAGCAGGGTGCCGCCGCGCAGGCTGCGGGCATTACCCACCGAAGAGACATTGAGATCGATGCGCTGGCCCGGCCGGGCGAAGGGAGGCAGGTCGGCGGTGATCATCACCGCCGCCACGTTGCGCAGCTGCATATTGGTGCCGGGCGGCACGCTGATGCCCAGCTCGGAGAGCATGTTGGTGAGGCTCTGCCCGGTAAAGGGGGCCTGCATGGTCTGGTCGCCGGTCCCGTCGAGGCCCACCACCAGCCCGTAACCCACCAGCACGTTGTCACGCACGCCGGCGAAACTGGCCAGCTCGCGGATACGCTCCGCCTGGGCCGGCATGGCCAGCAGCACCAGGCTGATCAACAGCATCAGCCTGGCGACCGGGCGAAAGGCAAAACTCTGCTTGGCTGTCATCGAGGCCCTCTCAGAACGGCGAGACATTGAGGAAGAAGCGCTGCAGCCAGCCCATATGCTGGGCCTCGCTGATGTAGCCGTTGCCCACATACTCGATGCGCGCATCGGCCACCGCCGTGGAGGGGACGGTATTCTGGCCGCTGATAGTGCGCGGGCTGATCACGCCGGAGAAGCGAATGAACTCGACGCCCTGATTGATGCCGATCTGCTTTTCGCCACGCACGCGCAGGTTGCCATTGTGCATCACCTCCAGCACCGACACCGTGATGGTGCCCGTCATGCTGTTGCTGGCCTGGGATTCACCGCCGCCGGCGAAATCGCTGTTGCCGGACAGGCTGCCGGACAGGTCGACACCCTGCTCGGCCAGGCGCTCCAGTACATCAGGCAGGGCCGAGAGGTTGAGTCCCGCCGAACTACTCTGGTTCATATTGGACTGGGAGTTCTTGCTGGCGCTGACCTGCTCGTCCATGACGATGGTGAGGATATCGCCCACCATGCGCGGACGGCGATCCTCGAACAGCGGCCGCGAACCGCGGTGAGACTGATAGATGGAGC